>Ga0116227_10017206_pt1 | contig 10151 bp, 8 predicted proteins | sample S1TSphgellanicum_FD_89693 | JGI IMG/M metagenome (GOLD analysis project Ga0116227, IMG submission 89693) | Host-associated microbial communities from peat moss isolated from Minnesota, USA - S1T2_Fb - Sphagnum magellanicum MG | ecosystem: Host-associated > Plants > Peat moss > Unclassified...
ACGAACTTGCTTAACAGGCACATCACGCAGCAGACCGTTGGTACCCAGGTAGATCATGGCTACTTGTTTTTCTACGGCGTACGGGCTGAACTGTGCTTGTTTCAGGATTTCCACGTTACGGGCACCTTTGTCGATAACTGCTTTGGTAGCAGCATCCAGGTCACCACCGAATTTGGAGAAAGCCTCCATTTCACGGTATTGTGCCTGATCGAGTTTCAGGGTACCAGATACTTTCTTCATGGATTTGATCTGAGCGTTACCACCTACGCGGCTTACAGAGATACCTACGTTGATCGCAGGACGGATACCGGCGTTGAACAGGTTACCTTCCAGGAAGATCTGACCATCGGTGATGGAGATTACGTTGGTAGGGATGTAAGCAGATACGTCACTCGCCTGTGTTTCGATGATAGGCAATGCGGTCAGGGAACCACCACCTTTTACCAGGTGTCTGATAGATTCAGGTAAGTCGTTCATCTGTTGAGCGATCGCATCGTTGTTGATGATTTTCGCAGCACGCTCGAGTAAACGGCTATGCAGGTAGAATACGTCACCTGGATAAGCTTCACGACCTGGAGGACGTTTCAGCAGCAGGGATACTTCACGGTAAGCTACGGCCTGTTTAGACAGATCATCATAAACGATCAGTGCAGGACGACCTGAGTCACGGAAGAATTCACCGATAGCAGCGCCGGCAAACGGAGCGTAGAACTGCAGCGGAGCCGGATCAGCAGCGTTTGCAGCAACGATGGTAGTGTAAGCCATTGCACCTGCTTCCTGTAATGTTTTCATTACACCAGCAACAGTGGATGCTTTCTGACCAATCGCTACATATATGCAATAAACAGGTTTACCTGCTTCATAAAATTCTTTCTGGTTGATGATAGTATCAATACAGATAGCTGTTTTACCTGTCTGACGGTCACCAATTACCAGCTCACGCTGACCACGACCAACAGGGATCATCGCATCAATTGCTTTTACACCTGTTTGCAGTGGTTCTTTTACTGGTTCACGGTACAATACACCCGGTGCTTTACGCTCCAGTGGCATTTCATACAGTTCACCTTTCAGAGGGCCTTTACCATCGATAGGTTCGCCCAGTGTATTGATAACGCGACCAACCACACCTTCACCCACTTTAATGGATGCGATCTGTTTAGTACGACGTACTTTATCACCTTCTTTAATACCTGCTGACTGACCCATCAATACCACACCCACGTTGTCTTCTTCCAGGTTCAGTGCAATTGCTTTTACGCCATTGCTGAATTCTACCAGTTCACCGTAACCTACGTTACCTAAACCGTATATGCGGGCAATACCATCACCCACCGATAATACAGTACCTACCTCTTCCAGGTCGGCAGAAGCATTGAAGTTGCTCAACTGCTGGCGTAATATCGCCGAAATTTCATCAGGTTTAATATCAACCATAATTATGATTTTAAAAAAAAGTCGTTAAAGAAATTTAGTATAACGACAACAGCTTTGCGTGTACGCAGCGGCTGCTGTATAGATTAACGTAAGTCAGATACGTAAACGTTCCTGTTAAACTGCTGTTTGATGTCTTTCAGATCACGCTGAATAGACGCATCGAACAACTGATCATTTGCTTCCAGCACAAAGCCACCGATCAGGTCCGCATTCACCGCTGTTTCCAGCTGGATCTGCTGCGTTGTTTCGCTGGCAATTTTCTGTTTGATCACCTCCAGTGTAGCAGCATCCAAAGCAACAGCGGTGGTAATTTTCACCGGACTGATGTTTTTCAGCACCATATACTGACGGGTAAATTCAGTGGTCATTTCAGCGAGTGCGCTTTCACGGCCCTTAGTTACCAGCAGGTTTACAAAAGAAGTGGTAGTAGCACTGATACGGCCCGCAAAAATAGCGGCCAGTATTTTCTGCTTTTTATCGGCCTTTATGATAGGGCTTTTAAGCAAACTCACCACATCGGGGTTGCTTTTCATCACCTGTTGTAAGAACAGCATGTCAGTATGCACCACTTCCAGCTGGTTCAGTTCCTGAGCCAGACCTATCAATGATTTTGCATACCGGGATGCTAAACGGGGATTCTGCATATTAAAAAAGCTTTTAGCTTTTAGCATTAACTCCCGGCTATAAAGAGCCCGGAGTCAGCGCTAATATCTTAGTTCAATTTGATTTCTCCTGCCAGTTGTTTCACGTAACCTTCCTGTGCTGTTTTATCAGCCAGTTCTCTTCTCAACACTTTCTCTGCTACTTCGATCACGAGGTTACCTACCTGGTTCTTTACATCCGTTAACGCAGCCATTTTCTGGTTTTCGATAGCGGTGTATGCTTCACTGATGATCTTCTTTGCTTCTGCCTGCGCTTGTGTTTTGGCTTCGCTGATGATCATATCTTTCGCGTCTTTCGCTTCTTTCAGGATCTTACTTCTTTCAGCCTTAGCTTCCGCCAGCACATGTTCATGTTCAGCTTTCATCTGCGCCATTTCTTCTTTCACTCTCTCTGCTGTAGCAATAGAGTCAGTGATAGAACCTTCTCTTTCCTTCAGTGTAGCGAGGATGGGAGTCCAGGCAAATTTTTTCAGGATCAGGAATACGACGATGAAAATGAAGAATGAAATAAGAAACAAGCCTAACGCGGGTTGCAACAGATCCATATAATTAGAATTTTATTATTTTTTGATGTGATATTTTCTGATTCAGGTAGTTTGATGGTTTTGTCTGTAACAAAGATTACTGCATCCATTGCCCTGTGCGCCGGATGCAGTAAGAAGTTTGGCTTACAGAACTACCGCCAACAGACCAGCGATTACACCGAAGAGAGCAACACCCTCAACCAGCGCAGCAGCCAGGATCATGTTTGCACGGATGTCGTTCGCAGCTTCTGGTTGACGAGCGATAGACTCCAGCGCGCTCTTACCGATGTTACCAACACCAATACCAGCAGCGATAGCCGCGATACCAGCACCAACAGCACCACCAGCTTTAGCCAGACCAGATGCAGCAGCAGCCTGCAATAAAATAGACAAAAGTGCCATAATGAATATGTATTTGAATTATAAAAAATTTCTAATTAATAAACGTCCGGTCATTTACTGACCTCCTGAAGGCATGATTAGTGGTGTGCTTCGTCATGCGCGCCTTCCATCGCCTGGCCGATAAATACAGCTGTCAGGTTGGCAAAGATGAAGGCCTGGATAAACGCTACCAGCAATTCCAACATCATCATTACAATGTTGAACAGAACAGTGATAGGCAGGAAGCCGTAACCAGCTACCTTGTTTAAAGATCCAAATATGAACACCAGGGATATAATACTCAGGATGATAATGTGACCCGCCAGGATGTTGGCAAACAACCTGATCATCAGTGATACCGGTTTGGTAAACACACCGATCAGCTCTACCGGCGCCAGAATAAACTTCACACCAAAAGGAACCGGAGGGTTGAAAATATGACCCCAGAAATGCCTGTTGGTGCTCAGCATCGTAGCTACAAAGCTGATAATAGCCAGCGCAGCAGTTACTGCCAGGTTACCCGTTACGTTGGCAGAACCAGGTAACAGACCCAACAGATTGTTGATCAGGATAAAAAAGAATATCGTGAGGATGAAAGGCGTAAACCTTTCTGCATGCTTACCAGGAATATTAGGCTTTACCACCTCATCACGCATAAAGATGATCACCGGCTCCATCAGGCTCTGGAAACCCTTAGGGGCTTTCTTGGAACCACGAACTTTATAAGCCTTCGCCACATTCAGCATGAGAATCACCAGCAATACCGCAGCGATAATCATAGAAGTGATATTCTTTGTCATGGAGAAATCGTAGATCTTCTCATCAGTCGGATTACCCTGCTCATCAACGGCAATTACTTTACCATCCATGTACTTTGCAGGATCCAGTCCTTTTTCATGCAGGTAATGTGCATTCACCAGCTGGTAACCATCATAGGCTTTATGACCATGCTCGAATTTAGAAGACGAGAATACAGATGTACCACGGGCTGGATTGTAAATGATCACCGGTAACGGAATCGTTACATGGCTTTCACCCATGCTGAACAGATGCCAGTCATGCGCATCTTTTACGTGTCCAAGAATTACTTCCTTAGCATCAAATTTTCCAGGCTCAGCCGCTTCTCCCCCATGATTTTCTTCGCCACCAGCAACAACTTTAGTTGTTTCTTCGTGATGAGCTTCCTGTGCAAAGGAAAAATTACTAAAACTGTGAAGGCCTAAAACCATCACAAGTGCTACCATTCTATGTTTGAACCAATTGAAAGAAATCACCGTTTTCTGAAATTTTGCGCAAAGATACTAGATTTAATCTTCAAAATTAAGCGACTACGGAAAAAAAGTAGCATATATTGCAATTATATTGGTAATCAGCATCTTACCGTTAAAAAACCAACCTTTTTTGCTGGAAAAATACCCGCAGAATTAAACGACCTCGGAAAGTATTTCATATTAGCTTTTTTCTAATTCATCAGCTGCACCGGACCCCATTTTTCAACTAACGCCCTGCGGTAGGGAGTATACTGAAAAAGTACAATGCCGGCCTTGTACTTTTTCAGTAAAATAGTCCACCTGGTTGACATTCCATTTCTACTTGAATGAAACGTACTTCTGCTCCGCCTTAATGATCCCGTTAAAAAACGTTTCCAGCTCCTTAAACGAACCCGGCGCAATTGTTTTATTACAATTTGTTTTAAAGCGTCTGTTGATCAGTAACCGCTCCCAGGCCTTTTTCGTAATCTCCTGCCAATAGTACAGTGGGGCATAACAGTAGCAGGATAAGAATAGTGCTAACAACTCTTCTCATCGGCATAGGATTTAACTGTAATAAATGTACAATCCTACTTACGATGTAGTTCTTTACACCTTACTCACGTTAAACTGCATAGTATACAGCTTGTAATAAAAGCCTTCCAGTCTCAGCAGTTCGTCGTGCGTACCCATCTCTTTGATTTCTCCTTTGTCCAGCACAATGATTTTATCGGCTTTACTGATGGTAGACAGGCGGTGGGCGATCACAATAGCGGTACGATCGGCAATGAGCTTGTCGATGGCTCCCTGGATCATCATTTCTGATTCTGTGTCTACGGAAGATGTAGCTTCATCGAGTACCAGGATGGCTGGATCATACAGCAATGCCCGCACAAAAGAGATCAGCTGGCGCTGGCCCAGGGAGAGGGTACTGCCCCGCTCCATTACCTGGTAATCATAGCCTCCGGGTAACTGCATAATAAAGTCGTGGATACCGATCAGGCGGGAGGCTTCTTCCACCTGTGCCCGGCTGATATCGGAATTATGCAGGGTAATGTTATCGTAAATAGATCCGGCAAACAGGAACACATCCTGTAATACGATCCCTATTTTGCTGCGCAGGGATTCCAGGGAATAGGCCGGCAGCTCAATATCATCGATTTTAATGCTTCCTTTCTGAATTTCATACAGCCGGTTCAGGATACTGATGATGGTAGTTTTGCCGGAGCCGGTATGCCCTACGATGGCCACGGTATCACCGGGTTTTGCATGAAAGCTGATGTTTTTCAACACATAACGGTCATCTACATACGCAAAACTTACGTTGTCAAAAGTGATCGCACCTTTCATATCGGCCGCGCTCTGGTGACCTCTGTCCGGAATATAGTCCTGGTTATCCAGCACTTTAAACACGCGCTCACTGGCCACCATCCCCATCTGCAGGGTATTAAACTTATCTGCCAGCATCCGCAGCGGGCGAAACAGCATATTCAGGTACATGATAAAGGCGATCATGACCCCTTGTGTTACTTCGTAGTTCAATACCTTGTTGGCGCCCCACCACACCATTAATCCCAGCGATATGGCCAGGATAATTTCCACTACCGGGAAAAAGACAGAATAGGCAAATATGGCGTCGATATTGGCTTTACGGTGTTCCTTGTTGATATGTTTAAAACGGGCAAATTCTCTTTTTTCAGCAGTAAAGGCCTGTACCACTACCATTCCCGTGAGATGCTCCTGCACAAAGGCATTCAGGGCAGAAACAGCGTTACGTACCCGGTAGAAGGATTTATTCACACTTTCCTTGAAGATATAGGTCGCAAAGATCAGGATCGGGAAGGGCGACAGGCTGATCAGGGTGAGGCGCCAATCTTCTATAAACATCACCGTCAGGATGGCAATAATCATCAGCAGGTCGGCCACAATGGAAATGATCCCTTCCGAAAATACGTCGTTGATGGCTTCAATATCATTGATGGTACGTGTAGTGAGTGTACCAATGGGGGTTTTATCAAAAAATGCCAGGTTCAGGTGTACAATCTTTTTGTACACGGTTACGCGCAGGTCTTTTACCACCGACTGTCCCAGCCAGTTGGTCAGGTAGGAAAAGAAGAACCGCACCACCGTTTCGAGTAAGAGCAGTCCGATTTGTACAATCGTCACCAGGATGAGCATTTGTACCAGCTGACTGGCAATATACTTATCTACTGTTACCTGGATCAGGTAGGGACGTAATGGGGAAATAGCGGCCAGTATGACCGTTAATATCATCGAGATGTAGAAGGATCGTTTGTAAGGGGCCGCGAATGAGAATATGCGCCGTAATAAACTAAAATCAAATACTTTCTTTACCGCAAGATTTTCCAATGTGCCAGGTTTAAACTACATAACAAACCTACGATAAAAAATAATTAAGGGGGGCTTCCCCGTATAAAATGCGAAGGCCGTCTCCTGGGAGACGGCCTTCGCATTTTATACCATATGACAATATCCTATTTCTTCTCGTCTTTCATGATCTGCTTATACGCCTTGATGAAAATGGCGCCGAGGTTTTTGTGCGGCGGTACATAGTCACTGAACAGGTCTTTGTTACGGGCATCACCGGCAAATCTTTTGGTGAGTTGCGCCCACATGATTACCCAGTCTACATTTTTACCGGATCTTACCTGATCTTCCAGGGTGTGAATGATCGGTTCATTTACAAAACGGGTACCTACCTGTTTGGAAGAAATGATATGTGCTTCCGGTGATTTTTCCAATACGGTAGCCAGGTTATGATAACCGCCGCAGGAACCCAGCAGCACTATTTTAGCAGAGCTTTGCAGGTTTTCCAGGGTGGTATTGATATGATAACTATGGCCACGGTGAATAAAGATAGACGGGTGAATATCATTTTCATCGAGGTAGTCAGACAGCTTAGAGATGGCTTCCTTATCAGCGGGTTCGTCTGTAGGCAGGTTCGCATAAATCGTAGTGGGTTTACCTTTCAACGACATGATGGTAGCCCAGTATTTATTTTTGCTCACTTTCCAGTCGGACGAAGGGAAATTAGTCATGAAACTGGCGAAAGATTCCTGTCCATCCTTATCTCCGTAAAAGAACACTTGTTGGAATACCCGGCCACTATCACTTTCCAGCGCGTTGTGCGTAACGAAGTTGATGGGTGGCAGTTGCAGTTTGGCAGACATATCAGATGCTTTGGAAGAATCATTTTCCGATTTGGATTCCGTTTCAAACAGGCTGCTGAGCAACTGATAGATCACGGTACCACGTTTATCGTTATGCTTCCTTACATAGGCCAGGTTTTTCTTTACCTCTGCGCGCAGGAAGTCCAGCAGTTTTTCATCGCGGATACTACCAAAGGAGTTGGCCACATCTACGGCGTCTTCCAGGTCTTCGGTTTTTTCCAGGTTCTGCACATATTTCTGCATGAGATAGTTGGAATTTTCCGGGGCCATGGATTTGAGGAAATTATCCAGGGTATTGAAGCCGGCGGCCATAGCGATAAACTTCTTGAAGCGGTCGAAATTGACCATCATCAGTAAGCTGTCACCGCGGGGCGGTTTCATACGGATCATCATCTGATCGTATAAGCCGGCGTTGTTGTGATTGGTGTAGCTGGAAGTATACAGTTCTTCCTGGCCATTGATGATCAGGTAGTACAGTTCTTCCGGTGTAAAATTCTTCACGATGGCAAACCGTACAGGAGCAGGTTCTTCGTGCAAATCATTTACGGAGCGGATATACAGCAATGATTTTGCCTGCATATTTTCCATCATGGCTTTCAGACCATAAGAATTTTGTCCTTCGTTTTTAAGTTTCTGCAAGGCGATGGTCGACTTCACCATTTGTCTGTAGTACTGGTAATCGTTATCTACGATGGGTTCCAGCTTTTCAACGGTGGTGGTACCTGCTATGAGTTCATCTATAAAAGGTAATATTTTGGTGCTCTGGGGCGATTGACCGATGCGTACAATCTGTTGTACAATCGGATCCTGGTTACGTTTGATCACGTTAGCAATGGGCGTATAGGAAGTAGCGTACGTCAATACCTGATTCGGATATTTACGTGCTACAGCGGCCACGATAGAATCGGTACCCGGATAATTGAGGTATTCATTCAGTTTGGGCATTACGGTTTCCAGGTGATTGAAGGCATATTTTGTGAATACCTGTGCCCTGGCTTCCTTGTAGCCCGGGTTATCATGGAATGATTCAATCAACCTTTCGGAAGCATCGTAAGAAAGGTTCTGAATATAGGGCAGGATGCTCTGGCCTTTGATATCGGCATGCATCATATTGCGGAAGGCGGCCACGATAGCGGGCGCTTCTTCCGGGTCTATATTGTGGTGGGCCCGTTTCTGGTTATAGTCTTTCAGCATCACATAGATGCCGGAGAGGTATTTTACTTTCAGGCGGTGGTCCAGTGCGTCGTTGTCTTCAATTTCCTGCTGCATATCATCCACTTCCTTGATAAGGGCGTTGGTGACTTGCAGGTTGGTGGTTTGATCATCGGATACTTTCACGAGGTCGTCTGCTTTGCCGTCGAATTTGGCGGCAGCGGCCTGTTCTTTATCAATGTTATCATGAAATCCCTGTCTGCTGATTGGAATTGGATGGTGGGCGCTCTGTGCCTGCATTTTACCAACGATTAACACCGTCAGCGATAATATTATTAGAAATCTTCTCATACTAAAGTGATCTTTTCCCGTCGACCAGATAGCAAATTTACAACCAAAATACAGAGTTTGGCTGCATATGGTTGCTATCTTTTGTTTTTTAGGCTGAAATATATATAATTATTCCATCTATAAATCGAACTGTCATTTGGCGGGTGGCAATGCATCAAAATGGCAGGGGGCAGGCCGACTTTTCTTCAGTAAGATAGTAATCATCTTTCTACGGATGCGTAATAATCCTCATATCGCGACGGCATTGTTATTTGGTGTACCTTGCCGGCGTAGGCGGAAAACCAGTCTGATATTGAATTAACAATTTCATAATGTTAATTTTCCATTAATCACGGGGTTGGCTTTATAATTTTGTCCCGTCTTTTAAAGCAAAATTTATGATAGACCAAGCGGTTGCAGGAAAAATACTGGTAGTAGATGACGAATTGGATATTCTGGAAATTATCAGCTACAATCTAAAAACAGCGGGTTACGATACCGTAACCGCGAAAGACGGCAGCGAGGCTATCCAGAAAGCAAAAATATTCAGACCGGATCTGATTATGCTGGATATCATGATGCCGAATAAGAACGGAATCGATACCTGCCGTGAAATCAGGAAAATCCCTGAATTCAAAGACACGATGGTATTATTTTTAACTGCGCTCAATGACGAAAAATCAGAAGTAGACGGTTTAAACATGGGCGCCGACGATTACATCGCGAAACCAATTAAACCCAAATTGCTGGTTAGCCGGATCAACGCACTCTTCCGCCGCTTACACAAACCGGAAGAAACACGTGTAACCCTGGGCGATCTGATCATTGACCGCGAAAAATTCACCGTTACTTACAAAGGTCAGGAGATCATTCTCGCTAAGAAAGAGTTTGAATTACTGCAGTTACTGGCATCTAAACCCGGCCGTGTATTCCTGCGTAATGAAATCCTCAACCAGGTTTGGGGTACAGAAGTGATTGTAGGAGACCGCACCATTGATGTGCATATCCGCAAAATTCGCCAGAAGATAGGCATCGATTTAATTACTACTGTAAAAGGCGTTGGCTACAAGTTCGAGATGTAGTTGTTTGCTGAAGTCTGTAGCTTACGGCATTTCGCCGTTAGCTATTTGCCGGGCGGGCCATCCCCCATTGTAGTCATCTTCTTATTCAAATCCCACCAAAACATCCATCGCTAACAGCTAAAGGCTAGCGGCTAAAAGCTAT
>Ga0116227_10017207_pt1 | contig 10148 bp, 7 predicted proteins | sample S1TSphgellanicum_FD_89693 | JGI IMG/M metagenome (GOLD analysis project Ga0116227, IMG submission 89693) | Host-associated microbial communities from peat moss isolated from Minnesota, USA - S1T2_Fb - Sphagnum magellanicum MG | ecosystem: Host-associated > Plants > Peat moss > Unclassified...
CCTAGCACCAAGGGTGCTCCAACTATGCACTAACCACTTTGTGTGGGTTGTGTGCAGGCCCGTGTGAGTGAGTGAAGCTTGTCAACTCTTCCTAGTCCCATCTTGGAGCTCCAACACGCCCCTCTACCCCTCAAAGTGTTGTGAGCTAGGGAACATGCTCCGACTCCTCCTTCTTCCGCTGTGTTCCATTTGGACCCACATTTGGGTCCTTTAAGGAGTTGGGAGTGTGTTAGAAAAGTTGGAAAAAAAACTTATAGAGTATAAAGCTTAGATCTTGAATGAATCAGACAAGTTGAGTGATGAACATATTGATAAAAACTCGAACTTAAAAAATGAAGATTGATATGCCACAAGCTCCAATTCTTTGAAAGGGAATTGAAAGTTTCAAAGGGTAGATTGTTTGTTTTTGAAGCGGAATTTGAGCGTGGACATAAAAATGTCACCTTGGTACAAAGATATAGAACATTAGTGACCACATACAAAAGATGAATGGAGGTTAGGGTGAGTCTTTATCGAGTGCCTTTATTTTGTAACCCCATAGCACTAGTGATGAAACCATCTTTTTTTTAATTTCAATCTGGTGCATTTCAAACTTAAATCATGACTCTTGGTTGTTTTCACTTGTTTATTTGTTATTTCTTGATATGTTTGGTTCTTGGTGAACATTTTTTTTTCAAACCTTATGTATTGATGTGTTTTGCAATCCATTCATGTTATCAATTTGGTTAAACCAATAGACTTGATTGCACCTTGCAGTAAGGACTTGAGTCTAGAATCTTTCCTACTTGACATGACATTAATCAAACTTTGGACTTACATGGACTGCATTTTTGTCTGTTTAAAAATTAGATTAATGTCCCAAGTATATTGTAAGTTTATTGACTTGTGCAAAATAGAGGATAGATTTGTCTTAAACATATTGTAAATCTACAAACTTTTTACCATTCAATGATGGATAAATGTCTTGAATCTTTTAATAGATTCCCTTTTAAGTATGGTGCATGTTGGATTGGTCTCTTGAGGTTTTGTTAATTCCATATTTGAGTCCTGAAAATAGAACTAGTGTCACGAAATTGCATTCCAGAAATTTTTGTCTTGAATTATGTCCTATATTTCTGGACTATATTTCATGTTCAATCTTCAAACACCCAAATGTCATGATTACATGTTTGGTCCTAAAGTACCTAGGTGTTTTGATTAAATGTTTAGTCCTAAACCACCCATGTGTCATGGAATTTTGTCTTGAATATTTGCAAATCATTTCATGTTTAGTGATGAAGCTCATGATGTGTCATGATTGCATTGGACATGGACTTCTATCTAAATGTTTGTCATGAACTTCATCTTCAATTCATGAAAGGTCTCGAAAGCACATGAATTCCATTCCTGTCATGGCAATTAACTTTATATATGTACATGTATCACAATTTGTGAATATGAAATTTGAACATGTATTATTTGATTTGTTTTACTTCAAATTGTTTATTAAACCATATGTACATCAAACTTGGACTTGCTGTACATTTGCATAATCAAAATTTGTACCTAATTTCACGTGGTATAATTTTTATTGTAGAGACTAGGTCATCAATTAGTGAACATGGTGCTTCAAATTCTAACCATGGAAGTACTAAGGAATGTAAACTACCATTGAATGCAAAATCTACCTTTAATGACCTTTTTCCGAGTTGGATGCAATCTTTGTCTACCCCATGTCCATAGCAAGATGTGCTGACTATTTCAAAAGCCATTTGGCCTACTGAATGTGTTGTTTGTTTTGATCAACCATCCACAATCTCAATAGAGGTACCTAATATCATAACTTTCCTACTTGACACCAATATTTCAATTTTAATGTCTATTTTAAATTATTTGTTCTTGATGAACTAATGTTTTTGAAAACACGTGATTAAACAATTAAAGGTCAATTTATATATGCATAATTAATTTTTTCACATATTGAATCTTTAAAAAATATATATTATAATATTTGATGCCATCTTAATTTGTACCATTCCTTTTGTTGCAACCATGTGGGCATGCAGACTTATGTTTTGGTTGTGTCCAAGGTTTTGACACATTGTCCAATTTGTGCGAATGCCATAGATGGTTGGCATCGAAAACTTGTAGCTATCCTAGTGGTAAACCCTTTGGTCCTTTCATTGGCAAAGGCATTTGATGTGTAAAAAAAACCCCAACTACTTAAGCTAAAAAAGAACAAACCAAGTGTTTCAAAAGCTCAATAAAAGCACCAAAGAAAACAATAGTTGAGGATTTATTAGAAGATCAAAACAATTGGGATTTTGATAGTGACACTAACAACGATGAGGAGAATGATGGTTTGGTCTGATGGTGTGCATCTCTTTCAACTCCTCAATCTGGTCCATCAAAATTAATTGGTCATATTACACATAGTGATACTAGTGGATTCCCAAATACCAACCACATATTCATTCATAGACAATGTGAATCCATGTCTATCATCTTGCCATGTTTCAAAGGATATTACCTTGCCAAATGAAGAGCCTAAACTAGATGTACTTGAACCTGCCCTAGAACATGTTACAAAAAAGACTATGATCTTGAGTGTACTACCTTTGTCAATTAACACTCAACCTAAAGTGTAAGAAACAATGCTTAAACCTAGTGTCAAGTGAAGAAATCCCACACTCCCCGATCTAGGAGTTGAACCATGCCTTACACAAGCTAGTGTAGTTTTTGTCCCAAAAGCAAAAGGATAGAAGAAAAGAAAAAATTACTAGTCTTATAATTTTAGATCATGTATTTGCATTGTATTTGAGCTTCAAGTTATATATATAGATATAATGCAAATCAAATTTCAATTCTTCTCACGTTGGCCAATATCCAGGTTGTTTATATTGATGTGGTTCTTAGTTTGTACAACATTACAAGAGAATGGGAAACTAAATTGTGCTTGGTCTTTGCCATTCTACGTACTTTCCCAAGTGTAGGTATCTAATTGTCCCCTCTACCCATTGAGTTATCTAGCAATCCTACACACGGGTTTTTTTAATTCTCAATTCTTACTATAGCTTGTAGTAGGTCCATGTTATCCTAGGAGAATGCCACATTGCTTGAAAGTTTCAATTTGAATCATAAGTTGCATGTCATGTTAGCTATTATGTTTCAGAATTATTTTTAGTAATTACCATGCATGGCAACCTATCAACTAAATAGGCCTAATGGTTTTTACCTAAAGTTGTTTTCGTAGCTTTTGTTTTGATTTGATTACAAATATCAAATAAACTGCTAATAAATTTGGAGACATCTAGATTATAAGTTAGCAAAACATCATTTAGGGCATGGATACGTTTAAGCTTTTGTAGGTCACAAGTGAGGTCCATATATGTGATGGGTTACTTCAACTTGAACTATCCAATTTTGTGGCACATGTATGTAGTTCTCATTGTAGATATGAAAGCATCTTGATTGAATTTCAATTGTCTTTATATACATTTGTACTTAGAAATTAGGCACATTTAAATTTTTATTGTGGGCATTGATTCTCATTGACCTTCAAGACCAAGTTTATTTTATACAAATGTTTCAGTTTGTTGTAAAACTTGAGCTATGGAAATATTTCAATCAACACCAAATGAAAAGTGATAGGGCACAATAGGGGGTGCACTTGGGAGGTGAAAGCAATGCAATTAAAACTTGATGCTACAACAAATGTTATTATTACTTTCAAAAGGATAAATCTTACATCAATCATTGATGGAGGAAAATTTGTGGCTTTTGTAATATTATTTTTTGTTCAAGTTTTATGTTGTACAATCATGGGATTATGTTATATGTTTAAGGGCTAAGAAATAGATCAGTCATGGAAACTTCTAGCTAGCTTTGTGTAATATGTTATAGATTTATCCATAAAACCATAGTAATCAGTTCAGGATCATTTCACACTTAATGTTTCCTTTTGACTTCAATATATCAAATCATTTAAATTTACAATCATCATAGACAATAGTGCATACATGTGTAGATTAATTTTACTTTATATATATATATTCAACCTGACTTCAATTGCAATGTCAGGCCTTCATATGCTTTCCAAGTAAAAATGAACCCCCCCCCCCCCCCCCATTCCTTGAAAGATTCAAATGCGAATTTGAAAATGAAAATAGTGAAAGTGTTTGGGGTAGGCTCTTTAACTCACAACACTTCGGGAGTAGAAAGGTGTGTTGGAGCTCTAAGACAGGGATTAAAACGAATGACAAGCGGGTCAATTATTCACACGGACCTACACAACCCAAACAACAAGTTGGTTAGTGCATGGTTGAAACCTTTTTGGTGCACGAACGAGCCACAAGCATACATAAACTCACAAGATTCACTATGGCCCGAACTTGGGGGAAGCCATCACCTTCCCCCTTATAATATTCTTTATGATTAGCCACAGGGAGCTACATCCAAATGTCATTTTGTCCTGGGACTCCCAAATTGGGATTTTCGACCTTTCTTTTGGCCATAACTTATGTTTTAAATACTCAAATGCGTCATGCAAGCCCATTTTAGAGATCTACATTTCAAGAGTTTTCCAATGGTATAAGAAATTTTTTAATCCAATGAAATTTGATTCCTGAAATACCTCTTTGAAGATTCAGAAGTCCATCAGGACTCCAATTCGCAAAGTGGGAGCCCACTTGGGAGTGTGTGGGTTCATTCCCTCACACTCTCATACATTCCCGGGAATGTGAAATGTGACTCCCAAGCTTCCCTCCTGGCCCGCACCTTTGCAAGCCCTTGCCTTGGTTGTGAGCTCAAAACTAGGGTCACAACAAAGATGCTCACATTTTGTTGATTATGGAAAATTCATTATTTTGTGCTTTGATTAGACTTTGTTTTGTGTGTACAAGTTAAAAACCCAAAAAATGGGATTGATGATGTTGTACAAAAGTTGGTGCATTTAGGGTAAATTTTCATCTAGCAAGTTTTTATAGTCTTGCACTTTGTCCAGGTGGAATGTTATAATTAATGGTGAACTATGAATGAAGGTTGTCATGATTGTTTGTTATATTGTTCTGAATTCAAGGTTGGGAGGAAGGAGCAGCTTGAAACATTTGATTAAACAAAGAAGCAAGGGGGTGGGTATGGAAATTGATTCCATATCCTATTTTGCTTATGTCAAATGTATGTCACGTTTGTGGAATTTTGGTTGGCCAAAAGATACCTTCAGTTTTTAATTTACAAACACCAATGTTGCAAATTTTTTGGACATTCAATTTGGAGGTTTCAAAAGGTCAAAGTGTAAAAGTTGGATATATAAGTATGTTTATCTTTGTACACATATGTGATTTTGGTCATTGTTTTGTACATTGTAGGGAGACAACATATGATTTATTTTATTCTATTGATTGTTCATAGATGGTTAATCATGATTTTACCCAAGTGTTTAGTCCATCAATAAGGTTTGAAAGCAATATGCAAATTGAGGTATTTCATCTTCTTACTTTATGTTGCCCCTAATAGTTATGGAATGGAAACTTCTCAGTGTAACTCTTAGTTTCATTCATCCATTTTCATGTTAAGATTAATAGAGAGTTTCATAAATACACAAATTTCAATGATTTTTTTATTACATTTCATATCATAAAAATGTACATTTCACAAATGGTGTGAAAGTTTTTCTAATGAAATCCTTGAGTTCATGAATTATTAGCAAAAGCTTGGAATGAGTTCTTGAATACTTGGTTGCCAAGGAGTTATTGAGTTCTTAAATGCTTGGGTATCAATTCCTAGAAGTTAATTAGGCCTAGGTTTGATTGCCAAAGTTCATGAATTAAACTGTTTGGGTTCTTGATTGCCAAAGTTCTTGAATTCCTACTTGAGTTCATGACTATCAAATTCCTAAGTTCATCATGCTTGGGTTCCTGGTTCCCAAAGTTCTTGAGTTCTTGCTTGGGTTCCTAACCCTCCAAATACACTAGGAATGTATTCCTAGTGCTCAATGAAATAACCAATATAGAAGCTATTATTGAAAAGGGGTCAAATAGAAGGGTAAAGCTTGCTTTTCATCATCAACTTTACTAATCAAGCTCTGCATGGATCTAATAGTAGAAAAGATGAAAGATTGGAGGTTGATGGTATCAACCTTGATGTTGGCCAATTTTTTATTTTTACAAGAAATGTCAAGTTTAGGGAATATTTTTATAAATTAAAACCCATGTTGGTTTAAAGTTGAGTTCAATTTTTTAGACTATTTGTTCTTGGGTCATTAATTCTAGATTCAATGTGGGGTCAATTTTCAACCCTTATCTAGAACAATTCTAAAGCTAAGTTCAAGGCTAATTTCAAGTGTTAGATTTTTTATTTAAAAAATATTGAAGTTACAATCAATTAGGCAAAGTAATCAAAACATGTGAGATGATACAAGTTGTACCATGTTACTAAGGAGTGGTCTAAAGGTTTTTCCTCTTATTTGGTGCTAGAAGAGTCCAATGAAAAGATGGTTCATGTAGCATGATGAAGGTTAGATCAACCTTAAACTCATTAGAGACCAACATGAACCACAACTTTGCATTGAGGTGGGAAGAGATGTAGATACTTTCAGCTACCTAAAGGTAGAGAAACAAGCTTGTCCTCAAGTTGGAGAATATCCTCATCACCTGTCAATGTTCCCTTCAGCCACTTCAAGTAGTTTCATTGTATGTCTTCCAAAGTAGAAATTTGTCATAGGGTTCACCTTTTGGACCCATTACACACAACATCCATCTAAGCACTAGGAGGCTAAAATCCAATACATGACATTCTATGATAATCTTTAGTTTGGGGTCTCATTAGTGTACAAGCAAGGTTTGTTGACTGACGTTGTCATTGTGGTTTTTTATGTCTTCCCATGAGGTTGTTTGCTTATCTCCATTAAAAAAACTTCCATGTGTTTACAAGACAAAATATTTCTTATGACATAAAAAAAAAAGGTTAGCTCTAGTTCACATATAGACAAATGTCATTGCAACACAGGTTTTAATTCCAAATCTTCCCTTGCAAGAAATATGGCACTAATCACTAGCATACATCAGGCATTGAAAAACTGGGTTTATTTTTTACATTTATTGAATACACAAAGTCAAAAATAAAAATAAAAATCCTGTGACAAAACAAGCACAGTTCTTTGGAGGGCTGCATTATTAGCCCACAAAAGATGTCAAATAGAGCTTGTTAGAGGGTGTTTAAAGACAATTTAATTTAAAAAAAAAAAAAACTCAAGAATGCTATGAAATTTTGGCTTTAGTGAACAATAATTTTAAAAAAATTCAGCAGGAAAAGACCTTAATTTTCTAACATTTCGACATTTTAAAAAATAATAGAATTTTTGCCAAACCTGAAAAGGTACTAAGTTATATATTAGGCAATTTGCTGTAGACCCAGCCTAGGTATTATGGTACTAGTCTTCTTCTCTGGATAGGAAGGAGACCCCATACTCACGTTTGGAAGGTACATACCACCCACTAGTCTTCTCTCTCTACTCTCCATCATCATGGATCCATAGTAAGTAGTAGTCGTCTTGAGAAAGGGATTGGCAAATTTGTGTTAAAAACTGGGAATGAAGTGCAAGAGCTTTTGCATTTGTTTTAGCACTTGCACTTCATTCATAATTCCCAGTTTTTAACACACTGGTAGTGCTCTCTTTGTGTAGAGAGTCGAGATGGCAATTCGAGAAGAGGAGCAGCAGCAGCAGCGGGTTCCCGCACCCAAGGCACACGCTGTTATGTTGGCAGTGTCGTTCGGTGCCGTCGGTTATCTCGTGCTCTCGAAGGCCGCACTCAATGCAGGCGTCAACGTCCTCGTTTTCTGCGCCTACAGGGACGGAATTGCTTTTTGCATTCTCGCGCCCTTGGCGTTCTTCGCTGAGATGTAAGCAAGACTTGACGCCCCGAGGAGCACGCAATTTCAGCTTCTTGCAAACCTGCTGCACTTGTTAATAACCATTCCAGTTCTCAGCTTGGGAAAAGGTCTATGTGTGAGATCATGCTTCTGAGCTGACGGATCACTCGTCTAATGCAACGATGAAACGAAGCCCTACTTCCCCACTTCCCAATTCTGGGAGGAAACTAATTTATTTGTGTAGGCGATGCTGAGCTCTTTCGGAAATCTTTGTTTCTGATGCGGGTTACGTGTGCAGGAAATTGCGGCCCAGATGTTCAGTCCTTGTCCTGGGCTTAATCCTTATCTTAGGAGTTTTTGGGTAAGTGTGATCAACATGTTAGAATCCCGGTCCTCCTCTCAAGTCTTGTGCTTTCACATTGGGATTATTTGCGAGCAATATTTATTCTTCTTCCTAGCACAGCCAATTTTGTGCAAGTGTCTCTTTCTTCATGGTCTTAAGTTAAATATGAATTGCAGATTCCAAGCACCATATGCAATGCAGTGCTCAACATCTGCCTCATTGCATAATATCATACCAAAGAAAATAGGACAGTTATCATTGTAGCTGATTATCTGGTTTTTGGTTTCTGATTACAAGTGAAAATTGCCACACACTGGTTCTTTGTTACATCTAAATTTTCTGAGTTGTAAGGAGCTAGTAAAGTTGGGGTTGTGTATCTTTAAGGCCCAGCTGAAACTCAGATTGTGAGCATTCATGGTTTTTTTGCGTTAGATCATTCTGGGTCACTGTTGTGTACCCTACATGAAATATTTTGAGCATAAATTCAAGTTCAGGTTTTAGGGTAGGTGCAAAGCATATGAGACTCCAAATTTTTCTGCTCTTCTGAATGTGAATCTAATTCTGCCCTCTGGACAGTCTGGGTCCTTGAAACAGGCTACACCCTAATATGAGGATTGTAAATCTTGTTGCAACAAATTTTGGGGGTCAGGGGTTTTTTGGAGCAAGTGTTGTTTTTGGTTGGTCTAGAAAACACAAGCACTTTCTTTGCATCAGCCATGCTAAACTGTTCTCCAGTTTCTGTGCTATTAATCGCTGCCACATTCAGGTAACTTCAACAGCTCCCTTTGTAAGCTATGTTATTTGCAAGTTCCAGACATAAGTTTCCCATGTACAAATAGAACTTATAAATTTCCTTGAAGTTTTGGATTGTGAGATAGCCAATAATCTAGGCATTGTTCTTGTTCCAGGATCTTGTTAAATTATCTTGTGCAGAGTTGTGTGTAATTGTTTTTTTCTACAAATGTTAGATTTCATATTTGACATGGAGTTTTGCTGTCCCAATGAATTACTAGGAGAACCCACAAAATGCATAGGATTTACAGGATCATTGGACTTTTTCAGGACAGAGGAGGTTAGATATAGGCAGCGGGATGGGCAGGCCAAAATTTTGGGCATAGTATTTTGCGTGTTGGGGGCACTCCTCATGTCTGTATACAAGGGACCTGTCATATTTAAAAGTTTGGCATCAAAAACAACTCCACCAAACTCTATGTTACCAAGTAAACTTCTTATGGGAGACCACCTGATGGGGCTTGAAGGGTGGGGTATTGATAAATGGACCCTTGGAGGTCTTTGTCTCATCCTTCTGTCTCTCACTATTGGCATCGAGACTAACTTAAAGGTAAATGTTTTTTGTGATTGTTAGATGAAGAATTATCTACATTAGGAAGGACACCACTGTTTTACAGCATTTGAATAAAAAAATTTAATGATTTTCAGCAGAATTAGGGTTTTAATTCAAATGAGCAAGAGGACATATGGTGATTTTCTGCACACTAAAGTGGTCATGTTAGGTCCGACGTTGGGACATGAATTCTGACAATAAAGTCATATGGCCCAATTTTTTTTAGCATGAAAGTGGAAGTCACATCTTAGGGCCAAATTGCACTAGTGTAACTCTGAGTCTATATATCATCTTTGCATCAAGAGTGGGTGCCTGGACACCAAATGAGCATTACATGAGCAAAGTATTAGTAATGCACAGAAAGTTGTAAGTGGCCTCCTTGGTTTTCTTCTAATGCACACAGGCAAAATTGTTGCCTCTGATGAGAAATTGTGATCATGGCAGAGTGCAATAATGGCTAGATTTCCAGCACCAATAACTGTGATAGCAGGGATGACATTTACAGGGTTCCTATTGATGGTTATTATATGTTATTACACAGTCCAAGAACAATCAGAATGGGGTTTCCATCATGTATCAGAGTTTCTGGCTGCTGCTTATGGAGTATCTCCC
>Ga0116227_10017208_pt1 | contig 10148 bp, 10 predicted proteins | sample S1TSphgellanicum_FD_89693 | JGI IMG/M metagenome (GOLD analysis project Ga0116227, IMG submission 89693) | Host-associated microbial communities from peat moss isolated from Minnesota, USA - S1T2_Fb - Sphagnum magellanicum MG | ecosystem: Host-associated > Plants > Peat moss > Unclassified...
TTTTTTTTTTTTTTTTGATCAAGAGTTAAGCCTTGGGACTAAAAATCACTTTGCTTAGATTCAGGAAAAAAAGACAATTTCAACCCCCTATACTTCTGGCAAGTGTAGTTCCCATACAACAAACTCAATGATGTTGAAATTTGGAGAGAACCTTTTACACCTCCTAAACAAAAATTGTTTTAAGTTTGACACAAATCCAATGGTGGATTTGGGAAGAACAACTATTTGAAACAAATATTCAAAGGTTCTGTCATGGAAATCCTTCCATGAACTCCATTACAAACACCCTCTATTCCCAGCAAGTGTAATTCCCTTACAGTCAAACCGATGATGATGAAATTTGAAGAGAACCTTCTACACCTCCTAAATAAGAACTATTTTAAGTTTGACACAAATCCAACAGTGGATTTGGGAGGAACAACTATTTGAAATAAAACTCTAGAGGTTTTGTCATGGAAATCCTTCCATGTTTATTTCTTGCACACATTTTTTTCATGAACAACACCTTTCCACACATAAGAACTAATTTTTTCCTCACACATTCATTCTTTCTTTTCCCCTTCCTTCAACACAAAATACTCTTCTTTCCCTTAGTAAGCCTCCATGACCTTTCCTTGAACTTGTTCCCTTTGCCCAATGGAAGCTTCGAAATCCTTCCTTCCAATCAATGACCTTCTCATCCTTCAAGAGCCAATGAGAATTGAGAATGATTTGCCCTCCAATTGATTTTAGGATGAGAATTCTTGGCCCAATAAGACACAAAAAATATTCCATCCTCCAATCAAATAGGATGACAATCTTCATGACTAATGGGATTGGAGGACTCATCCTTCCCCTTATCTTGGATATCTCGATGAGATTCTTTAGCTTAATCCTTATCCTTTATGTCCGTTGACCCTCACATCGTACTTCTTCATCATAATTATTTCAAGTAACTAACTATTGGGACAATTTATCAGTAGTAACAAGTAAACATCTTTGAGTCCTTACTTGACTAAATCAATTCAACGGTTGAAGTAACATCCCCGCGTACCATTTACTTTTTTTATATCCCCTATTTTTATTTTTTTTCCATGCATTAATTAACTATGTAATACGTAGTAAATTAGAATTAAAATTTGCATCACAAAAGCCCCCACATACTTTTAAAGCCACTGTTGAAATTAAGGTTTAATGAATTCATTAGATTTCGGATGTTCAAATTTTCATGAGGTTTCACCATCACTCCCACACTTTATGCCTACCCTAATTTGTTAAATAAAAAAGCCTCGACCCCTTCTGAACATAAGTACCACATTATTTTTGCTACCCTTTTGGTTTTTGTTGATGCATGTGAGAATTTAGTCATGGCGGATGATGTCGCTACGCCTTCGAATCCTCCAGTTTCACTAGTAGAAAAGGAAGAGCTTGAAGAAGCACTGCTCGACGTGAATGTTTCTCAACGGTCACACAAAGAAGAACCGTTCAAAAGAGTGGTGCGCACTCAAGTCGATCGTTGGGCATGGGATCGTTGATTGTCTCCTAACCCACATGCTTTAACAATTTATTTAGAATTTGTTCTTGTTTGTGGAGCCGCACCATAAAATTTTAAAGAGTGTCAATGTGAAGACGATGATGTTCGTCTTCATTGTCGAACTTGGGTTCCCGGTGATGGCCATTATTGTTAGCTGCGAAGCCCAATCAAACCCCTTTCTATGGAGCATTGAGCCGAATACCTAGTTCGCACCATTCGTCGCATTATGAAGTTTTTGCAATTGTGATCTATCCCCATAAAGTTGTTTACTAAGTTGTAATTCACTAGAGGCCATTTAGGTGGAAATGTTAATACTTAAATTTAATTTTGATTCTATTTAACAATCTGATAGAAGTGAAAACTAAATAAAAATGTATTAAGATTGCATCCTAAAAATCTTTCAAGTACATCATTTGTGCCTGAAGATTATTCTACATACTAACTTAATATTGTCATGGCGAAATGTTATTGTTAATTATGGGCTTGTATTCCCAATATATTAATAAATCACATCTAATTCTACATCCCCTTCCCTCTTTTTACAACATAAAAGGGTAATGCACTTTAAAAAGTTTACTAGGTCCTAAAATTAACTAAGCCTTGCATCAATTTAAATAAAAGAGTCTTCTACGCTGAAATATCCAAAAATTAATTCAAATCATTAATACTAAGGAAAACTATGGAACTAAAGCTTAACAATTTGTGGTATTATAATCCATGACTCACAATTGACCACCAAACTATGAAGTTCAACTTGAGTTTTCACAATGTTGTAGTTTATTTGTAGTCTCGTCTACCTGTTGGGATGTGCATTTATTGTGTTGTACCTTGACAACGTTACAATACTTTTGTAGAATCATACACAATCTTTCATTTCAGATGTTCTTATGAGGAAACTATAAATTGTCCACCAAAACCTTTTGAGAAAATTTCCCAATGTATTTGAAAAGTACCTTATATCTATCAATGTCTCTCCTAAGGAAGGAAAGAAGGATATTACACCTATTTTGAAGAGTGGGCAAGGTCTTACATCTATTTATAGGAAGTAGGTGTATGATGTTTCCCACTTCTAAGGACTAGGTGTAAGAACTCTTTGCCCTTCAATGCCTAGTGACCTATGTATGTTCAGATTCATGAAAACCTTTGCCTTGTGCATTACAATGGGTAAAGCCCATGATTGGAGACATTGCCAAAACAAGGGGCCTAGGAGGAGGTGGTACCTTGGGGATCGACCGTACGCATGTTTCTAAGGCCCATATAACCCTGCCAGAGTGAACCAGCACCCCCTCCTTTCAGGTCTAGTTCATCCACAACTGAGTCAAAATGGGTCCCCAATGGACAGTGGGTGGCGGGTCGTGTACTCCAGTCTCCAATTGACACCATCCTTTAACAATCTTGATGCAGCCCACTTAGCACACTTGTCAAGGTAGTACTAAAATCCTAGAGTTTTTCGATGTGAAAAAAACAGAAGATATGTTGGTGGCCCTCGAAATCTATATCCCTACAGTATTGCCACTGGCACTAGCACAAGCAAAAAGAGGGTTTAGAGTCCTATATTCTTTAATTTTATCCCTTGTGTTTTGTCACATGTTCATTATGTTGTTCTTACCCTTTCCATGTGTCCTTCACATGTGTCTCTTGAATTTTGTCTCATATGTGAACCAGCACCCACTAGTATAGTACATTGTGGTGGATGGTAAGTGCAGACAGAAAACAATTTTCCATTGCGTTCAAGTTCCCTAGCTAACTATAGTGGTTACCTCAGTTACTATTTTATTTTACTAACTACTAACAAATGGAAAGTGGGTTGTTTATAGGTAGTAAAAACAGACCTTATCTGTGTATAAACTATAAACTATGTACTTACCTAGTAGCCACCTATTTTCTTACCAAATTTACCTACATAAGGTAGTGAATCTTACAGAATGGGTGGCCAATTTGAAACCGGATATCACCTCATTTGCTGGAATGATAACTCATAACACCATCCAGTTTGGCAGGGTTTCATCCAGTGGATTGATTTGCTCACAGTTCAAACTTAAATATAATTTAGTTTCATTTTTAATAATTATGTGGATGGATGTATGAAGGAAAGGATGCATATTTGGAAAGAACATAAACCAGTGTAAAGAGAGTAGAAAGAATGGGAGAAATGTACTATGGAGCAAGCCCTACCAGGCCCATTCAAATCAGGAACATGGTGAGCCCAGTAGGGCTAGTTGTTGTTCCATTAGGTCATGAGGGAACCCTAGGGCTTGTTCCAAAGCATAAAATAAAAAAGTTAATTAATTTATGACTTAAATTTTAATTTAAGACTTTGGACAACCTGGTGGATGGGATGAACTCCATCTGATGACCACCTCCTTTAACAAGTATGTGATCATTTTATATGAATGTTATTTAAATGCATGTTTCAATAAGCTTATTGTTAAGTAAACATGAGAATGTCACCAAGAATTCTCCAAAAATAACATCCTGTATACAAATTGTGTTTAATGAAGGAGGGGAATGAAGGTGGATACCATAGTACCTTTTTAGGTTCAGCATAAATTAAATTATTTTCTAATTTGTCAAAAAAATTGGATATTAATAGTTAGTTATGACTAAAATTTAAAAAATTCATGCAATCAACCAATTTTGATCCTTGAACCTCTCTGAGTGGCTAACAATAGTAACTTGTTAATCACCTAAGCACAAAAGCACTAAACTTTTCTTCTATAAGCATTCGATTATAATAACTTTAAAACAAAGTGTTGAAATTTTCAAAATTCAAATTTTAACCCCTAAATTAAAAATTGAAAATTAAATTAATTATTCAACATTGAGATGCCGAACTTGAAAAGGTATTGTGGTATATGATATGTGCAAAAAAATCAAAGTTTGACAAATGTTCCAAAAATGATGGCTTTTCAAAAGAACTTATATTAATTTGATGGGACACTTACAATGTATTTCTAATTCATCTAAAGTGATTAAGCCCCTCAACTTGAGTTGTCCCTATTCACTTTCATGCTAAAATTGTAAGATGACATTATTACTATTCTCAACTTTATAACACATTTGTCAATTGTTTTCAAAAAATATTTCAAACCAAAGGTTAGCGCTCCCATCAGTGATAATGAAAAACTCAATTCTTTCAATTTTAAACAAGGAACACCATGCCAATCCAACAATGTCAACAATGTTTATGGATCCAAATATCATGTTCATATTAAAACAAAGACATTAGTAGATTTGAATTCTATATACTATGAAAGGAGGATTCCGCCTACTACCCACCAAGATATATATATATATATATAATTGGGTAGATGGGTACAATGTAAACAATTTCAAGGAAAACTAGGACTACATATGATATAAGTAGTAACACATAAGATTTCATTCATTTTGAACATTTCTAAAGATCACATATAATTAATTTGAGTTTCAAACATAAAATAAATTATGAAACCCATCAATATGCAATTGATTGGTAATTGTATCATTATGTAAAAGTAAACCAATAATTTTATAAACATTGATTTAGAAGCCTTATTTGATAGCGGATTACCATTTTTTTATTAATTTTGAAAATCCATTTAAAAAATGTATAAATGTAAAAAAAAAACCTAGCCCGGTTATATCTTCAATGGGGAAAAAATCATAATTTAAAAAGATTACAATCATCATCTTCATTATAATATGATGTACTAACAAATGTTTTTAAAACATTTGATATGGACTTCACAACTTGAAAAGAAGTCGAGAATTTTTGTGAAAAATATTTTTTTCATCATTGGTTTTTACATGTGAAAACTTTCATGGATAGACCACCATTAAATCTAGTCCTTTGTAATCTTTTTTTTATAATTGTAGCATCGTGACAAGGCTATTGCAAAGTGAAAATTTATTCCAATTAATAATTAATTTTTTCATATTTGCTCTAATTTCATGATACAATGATATATTGGGATGTAAACCACCATTAATTGAGAATGTTAATTACAAGATGTTTTCCAAACATCCACCATGATATATCAAAGTTCCATAAGTATTGAAAACTATCAATAACATGCATTCATCCATTGACCCATTGAAAATGGGTTAGTGCTCCCATTAGTGACCAAAAAAAATTCAAATATTTGAGTTTCAAAGAAAGGCCACCATGCCAATCCAATAATGGCTACATTGTTTACAAATCTAAAAATATTCTTAGTAGCTTCAAATTTTATATACCATTTCTCCTAGTGGTCGCAAAGTGCAACATAGTAGATTATTGATTTTAAAAAACACGAATGAAAGGTCCAAAAAATTTAGTTTCAATAACAAATGCAACTATCAAAATTTCACACAAGGGACACCGATGCCAACAATGAATAAGAATCAATATAATATTAATTATGAATATTAAAAAATCATGAATAATTTCTTTTATAACTAAATTGCATAAATAACACAACACATGAAAGGCCAAAAATGCACTTGAAACATAACAACAAAAGTGAAATAAATTAAATGATAAAAAAAACATTGAAAAATATTTCAATATTTCAAATCAACCAATATCTTATCAATGTCACCAACATACTTCACAAATTGTTTGGTGCATAATAGCTTAAATACTCACTTTAGTTCAAGAAGCACAATTACCAAGAATAGTAATTAGACTTTTGTTTGTTTTATTTTCTGAGCAAGAAAAAAAAGTTGAAATATCAAACTACTATTTTGGATCAATTAAATTCCATTTCCATTTGCCATTCCAACAATCTTCGTACAAATGTTGTTCACTCAAATTTGACCTTTTATTTACTAAAACCCACCACTAAACCTTCACCATTTTGAAATTTTCATTTTGTTCATCCTTGGCAACATCACTTTGTGTTCTTCCCATTTGCAGTAGAATGAAGATAGGATCATGTGGCCTCATGAAAACAAAATTTCCACTTTTGAGATTTTTAGATGAGGTGTGTGTTGGAACATGTTTCAAGTTTTTTAGGCCCATAATAAGGACACATGATTAAGACTTCTAAATCAACAACCTTCAATGTGGATGACACCAAAGCCTTAACATAATTAGATCTCCAATTGCTTGAAGGCTAAAAGCCCTTTAGAAGAGTAGAACTTTAAAGAAACAACAATTTTGACAAATGTAATAAAATATTTTCCCAATATTCCACATATGGATTCATTTTCATTTTGTAAGTTGCATTTTGTTCAATGCTTTGCTTCCAAAATTCTATGTATTTGGATAGTTCAACACTGATGAACTTTTCCTTATGCATAGACCTCAATGCATCATGGCCCAAAATTGGGCAATATGGAACAAGGCTTAGGATTCTAATAGGTAACTTTGGTGATCCATTGGGATTAATTTTCCAAAATTTGATTGGAAGCCCATCCATGGGACTATAAACATTTTACGTGGGTGAAATTTTGTATAACATCACATGCCAATTGGATGTATCAACAAAAAATCTACAAATATGCATATTACCATCCCCTACTAAAGTTTCAAGGCCATCTTTTAAACATGAGGACCTAGGTTTAAAAATATGGAATCTCTTGAATCAAGCTGTGGAATGAAAGGTCACTCATGTGAAACCATGAAAGCCTTCATCAAATCTACCAAAATGAAGTTGTTTTGTTTTCTCAAAATTTTGGATAAATACCCAAAACATCTATCAATATCCTCATGTGTATGATCAACTATAAGGAATCCCAATTTAACTTCCTCAAACACTTCCTTTGTGCTCAACAATGACAAAAATGTTAACAAATACCTATTTTTATTATCCTTCACACAATTATTCATTTGAAGCAATAATTTTTTTGACAAAGGTTTGGGACCAATAGTTTGACTTGTTGTCTTTAATTCATAGGTGCAAAATGATTTTCCTTGCAAGAGACATTCACAAATGTGTTTTTGTAGAAGGTGCTGAAACAAGATTTTTGATTCACAAACTAGAGTTTATTCCAAATTCGAAATAGCTGCAACAATGACCCAAGTGTAGAATTGGGATCATTAGGCCATAATTCATTCACATATTGTGCATATCTTTCATTACCATGACCATGTGCTATCATATTAATAAGGGAAATGGGCAATTTTCCAAGCCCAAAAATCATTTTGTTTGCCACTTGGAACCTTGGGAGTATAGTTTTCACATGATCTATTTTGTCATGGATAAGGCATAGGAACTCATCCTTAAAGCACATAGACTTCAACCTCCAAGTATGGTTAGAAGCTTTTGCATGACTCTTGATGCAAGATGTGTTTTCTCAATTTTAGTTCGTATTATTTCACATTAATGTTATTCTTTCCCAATTTTGACATCAAATCCTTGAGGGATTCACACATAATACATTTTGTAAAAATTGACCTTCTCTTTTATACATCTACATTAAGATGTGCCTCTTCTTCAACATGTTCATTGCAAATTGAGAATACTTGCAATGTTTAACTCTCACTTATTTATAAAAACATAATGAAGGAAATAAAAACAATAAACCTCATACTGAATAACACATGATAATACTTCACACATGAAAATATTTCACATTGATGATTAAACCAATAAACAAAGACACCTACACTAATTTTGAAAAGAAAATTAATTCACACAATATTCACATACTGCAAATAAATAAATAAATAAATAAATAAAATCTTATTTCATCACTTTGTTTTTAAAGATTTTCTAGGTATCAAATAACAAACGCTAGACATCATGTTTACCATTTTTTATTCTTTTCATTTGATGTGGCATTGTGTTACCACACATGTCAATCAAGAATTGAACATTTGATTCTATATGCTTCCTTGGAGTTTGTAGTTTATGTTAACCCTTGTCTCCATGCAATAAAAATCTATAACCTTGTTTGCAATACTTTGTATAACATATATGTCAATCTTGACTATGTGATCTACACAATATGAATTAACCTCTCTAATGTGATTTTTACAACCATTACCAATAATGATTTGTTCATTGAGCCTATTGACCACCAAGTTCAATTTGTAATTTTGAAATTAATTTGAACTATCTAATTTAAAAAAAAAGGTATTTTCATATTTTTTAAAGTTAGGAAATAATTAAATACATGTTACTTTAAAAATGTCCCACAAAAATGTCATTTTCAATACATTTCAAGTCTTTTAAACTATGAAAAACACCGGTTATGTTATTTTAAAAGTGTTTTTGGGTACTTTATACTTGATAATTATTGGCTATTATAAAATATTCTTGCATTATCAATCAAGTTGTATGTGCAACTTTCCAAGGAAAAGTTGGGGTTGCAAGCAAAGGTTGATGTTGCTAAGTACATGGACATGCACATTAAGGTGAAACAAGTTGGTGCCAACATGTGAGAGCAAATAACTATTGTTTTCAAACCCTTCTTTGATTTCATGGATTGCTTCAAGTTTTTAAAGTTCATAGTATGGTTTTAAGCCCTAGTTTAAGGATTTGAGTTTGGTAGATTATGTTGGCCAAGTTTTTACAATTGAAATTGTTATTACATATAATGGCCAATTTCTTTTCCTAAGTTTCAAGACTTTTCATTAGAAGTTGCATGGCCAACCCAATGCCATTTCTATTTTATGTAGGAAATTATGCACAATATGAATGATGTTTTAAAGTAGGGGTGTTGGAGGATGAAACTTGTTTTGAATAAGTAAATGCTCTTTTTGTCACATCTTTAAAAGACAATATTATGAGTTTAGATTGTTTTCTTGTTTACACACCTCAAGCTAACTTATTTGGGGATTATGTGTATAAGTGCAAGTTCAAAGGGAATTGTTATGCTTTCATATGTTTGATGTGCCATTGGAAGAAGTAAAAGACTATCTTCTTTGGTGGTCAAAGCATGAAAGACAATTTCAAACGATTGCCTCCTTAGCAAAAACAACACATTGATCTTTTTTTTGGGTAGTCACATTGAGATTGAGAGGGTGTTTTCTATTACAAGGATCTTCACAAATCTTAATCAATGCTGTTTCGATGCAAAAACCTAGCATATTTTAGTTCTTTTAATTAAGAACTAGCATGATGATCCCATTGAATGGTGAAGATAAGGGAGGACTTGAAGATGTGGATGGGTTTGGTGAGGCTAAAAAATATAATTTTAATATTGCATGTTGAATTTCTTGATAAGCTTGAGGATCATGTAAAGGATTGTGTGCAAAATTGGGACAATATTTATAATTTTGGTAATGTTTTGCACATGAGGCACAAACTAAAGAGGTACTTGAACTCCTACACCTCCATTGTTGCTTTGTAAATGTGTTAATTCAATGTTCACAATGTTGTACATTAGTTCAATGCATGTGTGATGTTGATAGAGTTAATAAATAAGAGATCAAGTTTAAAGTACAAACATCTTTATTGCAAAATAACTAAAAAATCAAAAAAGTAAATGTTCACAACATGGAGCATAAGATCAAAAACTCATTAAGGTTCTTATCACACTAAAGAACACAAGTTTGCAATGGGAAAAAAGAAGTCAAAACATCAACACCAAAAAATAAAATCAAGAAACCAAACCAAAAAAAAAAAAAAAAAAAAAAAAAAAAAAAAAAAAAAAAAAAAAAAAAAAAAAAAAAAAAAAAAAAAAAAAAAAAAAAAAAAAAAAAAAAAAAAAAAAAAAAAAAAAA
>Ga0116227_10017209_pt1 | contig 10146 bp, 5 predicted proteins | sample S1TSphgellanicum_FD_89693 | JGI IMG/M metagenome (GOLD analysis project Ga0116227, IMG submission 89693) | Host-associated microbial communities from peat moss isolated from Minnesota, USA - S1T2_Fb - Sphagnum magellanicum MG | ecosystem: Host-associated > Plants > Peat moss > Unclassified...
GCCTCCAGGGTCAGATCACCAAACAGACTTTGACCGGCCACGCCGCCGGAACGGTCGATGGCGCCCAGACGGATCTGTCCGCCAACGGCATTGTCGAGGCCTGGGGCGAGGATAAAATCCAGGCTGCCAGGATTAACGGCCTGAGAGGTGACGGTCCCTCCCGTGAGGTCGATGAAGCCCGCTCCGGCCGCGCGCGCCGTGCTGGGCGCGCCATCCGCTCCCGCCTGATTGGCCACGGCGATCAGGCTCGCGCCCCCGGCATTGAAGGCGCCGGTAAAGGTGATCCCGCGTCCCGCCTCCAGCGTCAGATGATCGCCGGCGGTGAGGCCCAGCGTGGCGCCGGCGGTGACGCTCAAGGTGTCGCCCGCCTCCACGATCAGGTTGGTGAGGCCATTCAGGGACGCCGTAAGTCCCGCCAGGTCAAAGGCGGTCACGCCGGAGGCGCTCGGCGCGCCGCTGGTCACCTCGATCGTCTGGGCGCCCAGCTGCAACGTGTCCAGCCCCTGGACGGCTCCGAAACTGGGGAGTGTGGCCACGACCCCAAGCGAGCTGATCGAGACGTCGGCGATGGCGTCCGCCCAGATCCCGTTCAGGGTCGTCAAATTGGCGCTGCCGATGATCAAGGCCCCGCCCGTGGTCGCGCCTCCGGCCCTTAAGGTCGTGGCGTTGTCAATCGTGACCGTCCCCGCTGTGGCGAGGCTAGGCAAGGCGCCGAACCGCGCCACAAAGGCTTGATAGTCGCTTGCCCCATCATCGGCCGCGCCGTAGCGATAGGCGGCGCCGATCCGCAACAGGCCGCCCGCAGTCTGGCCGCTGGCGTCCAAGGTGGCCCCGGTGAGGTCCAGGGTCGCAGCCGTGGCGTCTATGCGGCCGCCGGTATCCCCCTCCACGGTGAAGGCGCCAGTGAGGGACAGAAGGCCATCCGCCGCCACGCTGATCACGCCGCCAGTCCCGCCGGACACGAAATTGCCGGCGCCGAGGCTGCTCTGGTCCGCCGCGAAAGTTCCCCCCAAGGCCGCGCCGGCATTGATCGCCGACACGAAGATCGCCCCGCCTATCGTCGACGCGCCTTGGGCGGTGAGGGTCCCCGAGTTGGAGAGTGTCTGACCGAGGCTGAGCGCGGTGCTCTCGGCCTTCAGTGCGAGGGTTCCCCCGACGGCAGTCAGGGTTCCGGTCTGCGACAGCAGGGTGTCGGCCGAGGTGGCGTCCGGCGAGGCGGCGGTGACCGTCACCAGCGAGCCGTCCGCGGGGCCCAGGCTGAAGCCTCCCCCCGCGGCCAGGGCGACCTGGCCCCCCGGCGCCGTCACCGTCCCCGAATTGGCCACCGTGGACCCCAGCAGGGCGATCAGCCCGCCTGATCCCGTCGTGATCGACCCGGCATTGGTCACAGCCGCCGCCGCGCCGGTAAAGCTGAGGGTGCCGGCCGTGAAATTGGCCGGGGACAGGTCGCCGGACGAGGCGATGAACCCGCCGGTGGTGTTGATAACGCCCGTGGCCCCGATGGCGATGCCGTTGGGATTGACCAGATAAACACGGCCGTTCGCGGTCAGGGTGCCGTTGATCGCGGAGGCGAAAGTCGCGTTGGATGCGGCGACACGGTTCAAGATGGCCGCGCTGGAGTCCGGTTGGACAAACACGACATGCCCGCCAGCTTGTATATTGAATGTCTGCCAGTTCACGACCGCCTGTTCAGTCGATTGCGTGACGGTCAGGACATTGGGAACGGACCCATCGATTGTCGCCACGCCGAAGGCGACTTGGCCGCCGAAAGGCAAGGTCACCGTGGGGCCGTGCACTGTACCGGTGGCTATGGCCGTTACTGGGAACGGCGCATCTTGCGGCGAAGGAAACTGGTTTTCGTCGGGAAAGCCGAAGGTGAAGTTGGCGACAAAGGCCGTACGGCCATTAGCCCCAGCGATAATCTGGCCTGCAGCCTGCTGCGAGGCGACATAGGCGGAGGTGACGCTCTGACCGTTCCAGGTGAGGTTCGCGCTGGCGACCGTGGCGTTCGCCGCAAAAGAGAGAGCGCCAGTAAGACTAAGCGAGCCCTGGGGCGAATATATACCTATGCCCTGGTTGGGATTTCCGTTGTAACCCAGATTCGAACTGACATCGCCGTTGAACTCGATGACGCCCTGGCCTTGGGCCGTGATTGAAAGCGTGTTGAAACCCGCGAAAAATCCGCCTGTGGTATTCTGGGCTATCTGAGTTCCGACAATTGTCGGCAGACGGATGAGCCCTCCCGCAGCATTATCGTCGCCACTTAACAAAGAGAGGGTGATGTCCAGCTGGCCGTTTCCGCCACTGAGCCCCCCATCCAGCGTCGCGTTCCGAAGGTCGAGGACGGCGGGGCCGGTCGCGCGATCTCCCGGCTGATAGTTGTTGGCTGCGGGATCATTCACGGTGACGGCAAGATTGGCGTCATAGGAGGCCAGAACCCCGTTCACGCTAATCGCCCGGCCGGCGTCCAACGTGATGGCGCTCAAGGAAGCGGGAAGACGGGGAGACCCCGAGGCTGCCGATGGGTCAAAATCGCCAGTCACGGTAATTGCGTCGCTGGCGGTTATGGTTGCCGTGAGCGCGTTTTCGATACTGCGCATCAGGCCTAGACGGTTGATATAGCTAGAACCCGAACTGTCCGGATTATCAGCAATCAGGATGTCTTTGGCGCTGTAGAAGAGGTGGTCGGCGGTATCCGCCCCGGTATATTCATCGCCATAATTCGGGTCCGGCTGCTGAACGGTCGAAAATGTCAAATTACCGATGGCGCCCCACGATGAGACCTCAGCGGCTCCATCTGTCCCTGCCGCCCGCCAGTTTGACGTCGAAATGGACGTGTTTTGGGTGCTGAACAGGATGATCGTCCCACCCGTGGTCGCGCCATTGAAAAAGGAGGCCGGCGTCCCATTCGCCTGCAGGCTAGACGCGGCGTCCACGGTCACCGTCGCGGCGTTGGCGAGGCTGGGCAGGGTCCCAAAGCGGGTGACGAAATACTGATAGTCTGACGAGCCATTATCCGCCGCCCCGCCGTCAAAGGCGCCGCCGATGCGGATCAGGCCGCCGGCATTGGTTCCGGACACATCCACCGAAGCCCCCGTGAGAGCCACCGAGGCGCCAGTGATATCGACCCGTCCGCCGGCGTTGGTGCTGGTAGCCTTCAGAACGCCTGTTTCGGTGACCGCTCCGCCGCCCACGATGGAGATGACGCCTCCGGTCCCTCCGGCGCTGTCGCTCACGTCAATCGTTCCACCCACCGCCATGTCGCCGCCCGGCGAGGCGCTTAAGGTCACCGCGCCGCTGACCCCGCTCACCGAGGTCGCGCTGATGGTTCCGGACATATTGACCGCCTGCTGAACGGCATTGGCGGCCACAGCGGCGGAGAGGGTGACGGCGCCGCCGCTTGCGGTGATGGTTCCAGAGTTGCTCACGAGGGCCTGGCCCGCCGCATTGGTGGCGTCGGCCGGCAGGACCACTTGCAGGAAACCTGTTCCCGTCAAATCGAGGGTGGCCGAGGCGGCGGCGCCCAGGCCTACCTTGCCGAGCGGGACGGTGATCGTCCCGCTGTTGGCCGCGCTCTGACCGATCAGAGCCACGAAGCCGCCGGAGCCGGCGGTGATCGATCCCGCATTGGAGACGCCTGGCCCCGTCGCCGCGCCGGAAAAGTTCAAGGTCCCGGCCATGAAGTCGCTATCGCTGACGTCCAGGGACGAGGCGACGAAGCCGCCGGTGGTATTGACCACGCCGGTCGACGAAATGGCGACGCCGTTGGGATTGACGAGGAACACTTGGCCGTTGCCGCTGATCTGGCCGTCGATCACCGATTGCCCGGCGCTGGCGGCGACGCGGTTGAGGATCGCGCCGGAAGTGGGTTGGGCGAAGGTGACGACGCCGCCCGCGCCGACATTGAACCCGGTCCAGTTCACCACCGCCCGGGCCGAGGTCTGGGTAATCGTCAGGTGGCCGCCCGATGGGGCGCCTATGGAGGCCGTGCCTTGGGCCACCGTGCCGCCGGTCGGAAGGGTCTGGGCTCGTGCCGCTGGGAGGGCCAAAGTGAGCGCGAGGGCCGAGCTTGACGCCATGATGAGCCGGCGGCCGGCGCGGAGCCGGGGCGAGGGGCGCGACGTCATCTTCTAGAACCCCTGGCTCACGGTGATGAACAGACGCCAGCCTGTGGGAGACAGGGGCGAATCCGTATGGTGGTAGCCCCCCTCCAGGTTCAGCACCGGCGGCGGCGCCGGCCAGAACACCTTGGGCTGGATCTGCAGGCCAAACCCGGCCGCCTGCTCCCGTCGCGCGTCAAAGGGGGTCGGGACGGCGAAGTAGCCCTGGCCGTCCGCCAGATAGACCGAAGGGATCAGGGTCGCAAAGCGGGTGGGAACGGGCCGGCCGAGGGAGCCGCGCACCACATATCCCGCGTCGGCGGTGAGCTCGCCCTGGGTGAGGGACGAGAGCCCGTCGTCGCCGTCAAAGCTGAACACTTGTGAATTCGGCAGGCCCCCGCGCGGCACCACCTGACCGCGCGCCTGTATCTGCCAGTAAGCCCCGAAATAGGTGGGCGCGCTAAGGCTTGCCGACATTTCGAGTTTGGTAAAACCGTCGGTGGCGGCCGCGCGCGAGAAGACGGTTGCAGCCCCCGGATGACCCGCGCCGTTGGTGAGGGTGAAGCCGCCGCCCAGACTGTAATGGCCCCATTGCCGGCTATAGTCGCCCCCCAGCGTCACCAGGTCATAGCGGTCCTCGAAGAGGTTGGCTGCGAAAAGCGGCAGGGAATTGGTCTCGTCCATATGGGCGAAGGCGGCGTGCAGGTTGAGATTGTCGGCCTGGCTGCGGATAGCCGCCCAGGAGAGCGTCACTGTCTGGCGGTGCAGGGTGTCGACGGTGGTGAAGAAGCCGCCAAGAGGCGAGGTGGACGACCAGATGGTCTCCAGTGTCAACTTCACCCCGTCCTGACCCAGGGGCGCGGAGACCCCGGCGCCGAATACGCGCCGTGGCGAACTGGGGTTGAAAGCGGAATTGGGCTGGGCCGGATCCAGAGAGGTGAAGATATAGGCCTGTTCGCCAAGGCCCAGGGGACCGTTGATCGCGGCTTGGAGATTCACCTCGCTATAGTTGAACGCCTTGCTGAGTTTGTTGTCCGCCTCCAGCGAGCCGCTGATCAGGTGGGTTTTGCCCTCCACCAGGAGTTCCACGCCCCCTGGCTTCGCGCCGCGTTTGATCGCGCTTTTTAAAGTTAGCCCCGCCAGGTCGCCCGCTAACAGCAGGTGGCGCTCGATCTGCGCCTCGGTGACGGGAGCCACGCCGATCAGCGGCCGAAGATATCGCCTCACCTCCGCGCGATAGACCCGGGGAAGGCCATCGGTATTCACCGTCTCGATGAAACCGTCGATCACGGTCAGATGGGCGACATCGCCGTCCTTCAGGGATTGGGGCGGCACGGCGAGGCGCACCAGGGGATAGCCGTGCTCGGCATAGAGATGCTCTACCGCGGTGGCGATCTCATAGAGATTGGCCACCGTGATGGTCTTGCCTTGCAGGGGCGCCAGGGCCTCTTCGGTGGCGCTTTTCAGTTCGGGCAGTGCGCCGTCGACGACAATGCGCGATGGCGTGATCTTGAGCTTTTCGGCGCCCGGCGGGGCGGTTAGGGCGGCCGCCTCCGGCAGGGAGACATTGGCTTCGGCCTGGGCCGGCGGCGTAATCGTCTTGGGCGTAACCTGGCTGGCGGAGGGGGCCGCCGGCGCCTCGGCGGCGGCCGGAGCGGCGAGCACGACCAGGCTCACAAGCGCGACGCCGAGGCGCGCGAGGGTCCACCCCCATCCAAGACTCAGTTTGTGCACGTACCGCCCAGCCCGACTTCGCTCCCTCCGTGGCGCCGCTTGATAAATTCGCGAAGCTTGTCAAAAATGATACAAACGCAGGCGCATCACTTATGCTTGTGTGATGCGGCTCGCCCGAGAAAAGCCCCCCGAGAGTTCAGATGTCAGATGTCCTCACGTCGGAAAAAGTATATTCTCATATCTTTCTCTATTTGGGCGACGAAGATTTTATCAATCAAGAATTCTGCGAGGCCGGATTCTCGCGCGTTCGGAGGTTGCCGCGCTTTAATGACTCGGTCGTAAAATACGCCCATTCGCGCCTTGACACGTTCGCCGCCTTCGACGCGGACATTCGGTGGTTAACAAAGGATATCGCCCGCACCGCGATCTATTATGCGGCCCTGGTTCGCGACTGCGTCTTTGGCGTCGCCACCGTGGCCGGGCTTTGGCAGTCGGCCAAGCGGGACAGAGTCTGCAGCCGGGGCCGGGTCATGGCCTGGGTGGACCGCGCCATGAAGCTCGGCCTGATCCAGGTCACTCCGGGACACGAAGCCTGGACGCAAAGGCGCCTCATCCTGGATCCACGACTAGGTGACGCCATCGCCATGCGGGTGAGGAGCGATGTCGCGGCCCTGGCCGATCTGGATCCCGAACTTCGCGCCGCCGGCGAGATCGCCTGGCCTGACGACGCCTTGAAGATCTTTCTCTCCACCCTGCTGGAACTGGCCTTTCGCAAGCCCGAGATCGTCAGCGGCACCCCCATGCCCATCACCCAACTCATGCATATCGAGGCGGGGATGGAGTTTCTGGCTTACCTGATCATCCAGGGCGAGCGGGGCGAGACCCAGGTCATTGACGACGTGCGCGTCGCCATGAGCGATTGCGCCCAGCTGCTCGGCGTCTCGCGTGCCCACCTCTACCGCCTTCTCGACACGGTGACAGCGGCGGGTCTCCTGGCGCCCGCCGGCGATCATCGCGTGGCGATCACCCCGCTCCTGTACGAGAACCTGGCCTGGGTGGTGACCGCCAACCTCCAACTCTATCGCCTCTTCGCCCGCCGCCTCATCCGCCGGGTTCAGGGGGCGAATCGGTAGGCAGAGGATGACGGAGTAGGCCCTCACCCCGGCCCGATCCCCTCCAGCACCGGCGCCTCCACCGTCATGGCCTCGGCGATCGCCAGGCCCCGGCGGATTTCGGCGTGGCGCTTGCCGTCCAGTTTGTAGCCGATGAAGCAGGCGCCGCCGATCATCACAAAGACGATGGGTCCCAGGATATAAACCAGCTGCAGCCCAAGGATCGCCGCGGGCGTATTGGTCGCCCCTTCCTTGGCCTGATAGCCGAGCCAGCCCAGCACGGTGAAGGAAAAGCCGATGCTGAGCGCTGTGGCCAGTTTCTGGGTGGTGGTGATCATGGCGTAGAGGAGGCTGATGCGGTTCTTGCCCTTTTCCAGGCGGATGGCGTCGCCCACATCGGCCACCATGGCCCGGTCGAGGAGCGGAAAGCACGACGCCGCGAACCCCAAGGCGAACATCATGGCCGCCACGATGGCGAAAGCCCCCTTGGGGGCGAAGGATTGCACCACCAGGCCCACCGAATAGACCATGGCCGCCCCCATCAGGGTCACATGCTTGCCGATCCGGGTGGCGACGATGCTGAGGATCGGGGCGCCCAGCATCCCCGCGCAGACATAGATGAAGAGCAGCAGGCTGGAGGCCCCGATGGTGAAGCCCCGGGCGTCGTGAAAATAATAGAGATAGAGGGCGGCCATCCAGCCCGGCCCCAGCGCCAGGCAGAAATCGGCCACGATGATCCGCGCCATGTCGGGGCGGGTCACCATCTCCCAATAGTCGCGAAGGGTATAGGTCTCGCCCTTCTTCTCGGCGATCACATGCTCTGGCGTGGTCAGAAGCGCGAGGATCACGCCCACCGCGCAGGAGATGATCACCAGCCAGCCCATGGCCGGCACATCCCCGTGGCCGCTGGCGCCACCCGGTCCCGCCATGGCGATGGGAAGGATCAAGGTCGCCGCGGCGCCGATGACGCCCATGAGCTGAATGGCGCCAAAGACCCGGGATCGCTCGTTATAATTGGCCGCGATCACCGAGGCCCAGGAGGCGTGGGAAAGGGTGATCAGCGAGGCGCCGATGAAATAGATCAGCAGCCAGAATAACAGGTAACCCACGCCCACCCCGCCGGGCGCCTCGAAGAGCATGTAGACGCCGATGAGCAGGACCGGCACGCCAAGCGCCAGCCAGATTCGGTAGCGCCCCAGCCGGGAGCGCGTGCGGTCCATCCGCACCCCGATCAGGGGATCGAGCAGGGTATCTCCCACCCGGATGACCGAAAACGCCAAGCCGACGAGCGGCAGTCCCAGGCCGAAATGGCCGGCGTAATATCTCGGCAGATAGACCCCGAGCGCGATGGCCAGGGCCCCGACGCAGAAGCCCGGCGTGGAAAAGCCGAGGAGGCGGGGAAGGGAAAGTCGGAAATCCGAGGGGGCTTTGCCCGTCGCCGTGGTCAAACGCGCGTCCTTAAACCTAGTTGACGTTTCCTCAGGGCGCTGGCGCGCCTCTTAAATTCCGTTCCTGATCAACACCCGCGCCCGGGCCGAAGGCAAGGGGCAAATCATCATCATCGTCATCCCGCACGTAGCGCAGCGGAGATGCGGGACCCAGGGGACGGGTTACCGCGTTTCGGTTCGCGAACCTTAAGTTTTCACCCCGTCCACTGGGTCCGCATAAGTCGCTCCGCGCCTTTGCGGGATGACGGGGAAGGGGAACTAACCCTCAAGCCTCCGCCATCTTGCGGAAGAACTTCTGGGTCTGCTCGCCGCCGGTGACATAGGCCTTGGCGCCCGTTTCGTCCGCGATCTGGTCCCAATGATCGCGAATGCCTTCCACGGTGAGGTCCGCGCCGCTCAAATAGACCCCCTCCGTCTCCACGATCCGGGCCATGGCGAAGGCGCCCGCCCCGGCGGTGAGGATAACGCCCGAGGGCGCCTCCTCGGAGCAGAGGAACACCACCCCCGGCGTCACCGCTTCGGGCGCCAGCTTGGCGACGATCTCGGGGGGCATCAGGTTCTCGGTCATCCGCGTGCCGGCCACCGGGGAGATGGCGTTGATGTGGATATTGTTCTTCTGGCCCTCGATCTTGAGAGTGTTCATGAAGCCCACGAGCCCCAGCTTCGCCGCGCCGTAATTGGTCTGGCCGAAATTGCCGTAGAGCCCGGAGGACGAAGTGGTGACGATGATACGGCCATAGTTCTGGGCGCGCATGATCTCCCACACAGCCTTGACCGGCTTCACCGTGCCCAGCAGGTGCACGTTCAGCACGAATTCGAAGTCGGCGATCTCCATCTTCGTGAAGGATTTGTCGCGCAGGACGCCGGCATTGGCGATCAGGATGTCGATCCGGCCCCAGCGGTCCATGGCGTCCGCCACCATCCGCGCCACGCCGGCGTCGTCGGTAACGGAGGAACCATTGGCGATGGCCTCGCCCCCGAGGGCCTCGATCTCGGCCACGACTTTCAGCGCCGCGTCCGACGAGCCGCCGGAACCATCCATGGCGCCGCCCAGGTCATTGACCACCACCTTGGCCCCGCGCCGGGCCAGCTCCAGAGCGTGCTGGCGCCCGAGGCCCCCGCCCGCGCCCGTGACGATGGCCACCTGATTGTCAAAACGGATCTCGGTCATGGCCAAGGCTCTCCCTTTTAGGCATCAATTTTCGTGGCGCGGTTCTTGGGCGGAGGGGCCCAGATCGTCAAGCCGCGTGATGGGAGGAACCACATGCTGAAACCCATCGCCCGCGCCGCGCTCCGGCTCGATAATTGGCTGCAGTCTCATTTGGGGCGGCCCTGTAACGCGCTCCTGAGCGTCGGGCTGATCATCGAGGTGTTCAGGCATATCCGCGAGCTGCCGGCGAAGTTTCATCTCTCTGGCCATCTGTTCGCGGAGGCTTTCGCGATTTTCTTCGAATTGGCCCTTCTCGTGCATCAGGTCGGAGCGCTGTCGCATCGCTTCGAGGCGCGCGGCGCCGGCGGCCACGACGACTGACCCCCGCCGCTTGCCAGGGCTCCCGGCGCGGGCCACGGAAAGGGGGCTGAAGGGGGCGCGATGACAGGTCTTGAGAATCTGCGCGGCATTGCGGGGGTGGGGGTGATCCTGGCCCTCTGCTGGGCCTTCTCGGAGAACCGCGCGCGTTTTCCCTGGCGCCTCGCCATCGGCGCGACCCTGGCCCAGTTGGCCCTGGTCCTGATTCTGTTCGGCGTTCCGGCCTCCCGGCTTGTGCTGACGGCGGCGGGGGCGGCGGTGGACGGGCTCTCCTCAAGCACCCA
>Ga0116227_10017210_pt1 | contig 10146 bp, 8 predicted proteins | sample S1TSphgellanicum_FD_89693 | JGI IMG/M metagenome (GOLD analysis project Ga0116227, IMG submission 89693) | Host-associated microbial communities from peat moss isolated from Minnesota, USA - S1T2_Fb - Sphagnum magellanicum MG | ecosystem: Host-associated > Plants > Peat moss > Unclassified...
AGAGAACCGGAGTGGGAAATGCGAAGGACCGACCGAGGGGGGATCGACGGGTTAGAGAACCGGAGTGGGCAATGCGAAGGACTGGCCAGGGGGGATCGACGGGTTAGAGAACCGGAGTGGGAAATGCGAAGGACCGGCCGAGGGGGTATCGACGAGTTAAAGAACCGGAGTTTGATTTATTTTAAACACACACCTGTGCCTTAGGCACGGGGCACACACTAGTTTTTAGTATTTATTCGTTCATAGTTCAGACTTCCTTCACCCAGCAAATGAGGACTAGGCAAAATATCTCAAAAGTACCTAGTTGCTGCTTGTATTTCTCTAGTCAATCTACTAGGCTCCTACTTGACCCAAAATATTTGCTCCTCTAAGAGCATCTCCACCATTCACCAGTACCCTAAATCTAGTTCTTGGATTGCAATCCCAGCTTGAATCATCATATCCCATCCACATGGTCCTTGGCCATGCGTTATTGTCACTCTCACAACTATTGCAAGCAATCATCCCATGCCTTTCCATACCTTTGGGGAACAGATTGGGCACTTGGGAAACATGTTTTTGGGGCAGGGGAAAAGTGAAAATTCATGAGAATGTGATGAGAACATATTGAGAACTCGTGAGAACAACAAAAAAGATCCAACATCACCCTACCACCCCCAAAAGAGAAAAAACCTGGACCCCTTGCTTGCATAGCAGGCTGTTCTCAATGGCTGCCAAGAAATTCTATGCCAAGTTTGTTTTGTTTAGCATTAATGGGAGGGGCATGTTTTGTGGGGACATGGTTTGAGTGGCTCAGTTGTTTTGTCATGGTACAGACGATTGCAGCTGGTAGCCTACCCATGGTTTCCGCGTTCATAATTAGGTCAGGGAGCTTTGACTTAGCGAACGGACAGCTCAGTGCTCACACTTTCTTTTAGAAGGAATTGGAATGGGAGGAGATATTGAGCCTTGTTTGTTGGGCCCTGTCCCTGTGGGGGCAGGGACTATGGCATTGGATCCAACTTTTGTAAGTTTTATCTTATTAAAATCGGTTTCACATTAAGTGAACAGGTTTATTTGATGAAAATGTTTAGATTGTTTAAATTGAAATGAATTTTTTGTTGTTCAGAGTGTGAACACAATAAATGGATTAAATGAGACAATTTAAAAGTTTTTAAAAGCATGGCAGGGTGGTGGTGGCAGCTTTGAAATTTATGGCTGAGATATTGGGTCCGTGGAGGGTAGAAAGCCCATCAACAATTGCCTAACTATGACCAAACACTTATTTATATGTTCATCATATGTGCTTCATTTTGAACAATTTAAAATGTTATGGGAGCGTTATCTCAAGCTCTACAAATCATCTTTGAAGTGCAAAGGAAAAGTAGTAATGAAAAAATAACAAGAAAAATAAGCTTTCCAACTTACAAACTATGTTTTTTTTTCTCTTTGGACTTCTCTTATTTTCAAACCTCGTAACTTTCTTATTTCTTATTCATTTTAAACAATTTAAAATGTTATAGGAGTGTCACCTAAAGTTCTACAAATCATATCTGAATTCTAATAGTAGCAAAGCAAAATATAAAGAATCTTTTGGTGTTTGGGAATTGACCTTTGTAGTTTTCGATGGTTTGTTATTTTGAGTTTTTGATCCCTTTTACTTTGGGGGGGCCATAAATTTCTCATTTTTTGTTCGTTTTCGACGATTGTTAATGTGTTAGATGTGATAAGAAGAGGGATTCAAGTTTTGTTTAAACACCAAAAACAACGAAGCCCACCCTTTGAATCCGGCCTACCCTGAGCTCTTAATTGTTCGGTCACTGCCGATTTACCCTACTATCATACTCTTTCATTTTGCTTTTGTTGCATTCATATGTGATCCTTGCCTTGAAGATAGAAAGAAAGAAAGAAATAATGCACGTACAAATAAGGGATTGGAGTAGGATGGAAGAGGAAGAAATGAACTTTGCCTTCGATGCGTTCATCTACCATCGTTGCTTTGTGCAGAGAGTAACATGTATTTGAATCCTTATTATGTTACAAGTGTCTATTATGGCTATTTGGAAACTAATGTCACATTTTTTTGCATGTATCAAAGAGTGACCTTTTTTACCTTCTTTTGCTATGTTGTGTTTATGAAACTCTAAATGTTTGCCAAAATGCCTTGGCCTTATTGGATGACCTTGCCAAAATATAGTTCATTACATTGCATTTAATGGATTATCCATCTAACCTTGTTAAAGAGACTTTTGCAGGATTTTTCTCAAATTACTTTATATCATTATGTTCATTGGAATAATGTGTGGGGCGCTTTGATGAGGCAACAAAATTGTGTAGTGCATTTGTAGCCTTAGTTGATAGACTTCTTGAACCTTGTGACCAATCGTAAACAATTGGTAGGCCTTTATCTTTCTCACGTGTTTTGTGGAATTGTTGTTAGATCTCGAAGGTTGTTTTGTAAACAAATGTGGTAAAGGGAGGGGGATTTTGCATGGAGCACAACAAGGACATGAAGCAAAGGAAAATGTGTCTATTGCCATCAATGTTTGCTAGGCTATTGGTGAAGTGGTAATTAAAGTACTTTTCTAAGTTTTTAATTTTTTATCAAGGTGGGTGTCACCAATTATACTTTGTAATGTCTACATTTTTTTGGCTAACCAATCAACATCTTGTGTAGAGTTGTTTATAAGTGCCTTATAAGTCAAACAAGATTTTTTTTATATTGTCATTTCATGTCATCTCATGTCTGGTTCCCATTCTTTCCAATAATGAGGTATGCAACAAGGTTGAGATTTTATGTTTGGATGACTAGTGAGGGGGGTTGTTATGAATGCTAGAAGTCATGGAGCAAAAGATTGTTCTCAAACATTGTGTAAAGAAAGCTTGTGTAATGTGTACCTCATCAAAGAAATTGGTGCAAAATAGCTGTAGGGTTTGAATAACTCACTCTTCGAGAATGATGCAATCACCTTGGGCAGACTAGAAAGGTGTGCACATAGCTAGTGGCTCCACACATGGATCATTTGTGTGGATCATTTCATGCAACCTTGGTGTTATGTTTTTTGCATGTAAGGATTTAAAGAAAGATTTGTTAAATTTTTGCATGCCTATGAATGATGTCCAACATCATTTTCTATATGGTTATGGAAGGTTACCATGTTCTATGCTCTTCATGTTTTGTTTCAATTTGGGTGGAAAAGTTGATGTGTCCTTTACTTATATTCATAAAATTTGGCAGATCCACCAAGGAGGAAACAAAAGAGATTATCAATATTGCTTGTTTTTGTTTCTAACTTGGTATGAAACTAAATATGTAGGAGTATCTAACTTTGATAATCTCTTCATTTTTTTTATTACTAAAATGAAACACTGGTTTGACACTTATTTGCAAGAAGTTACGAACAATATTTAGCAGTTATTTATATCCAACTACATGAAGAGTTAATAAATAAATATGGTATGTAGACAATAAGTTCTCGCCTTATTTGGTCTAGCTTGTGTTACACAATCTACTTTTGTTTATTATTTACAACCTCATGTTTTCTACTTGCTACAACAAGCTCCTTGCCACCATATGTCAGAGAATATTCAAATGAGCTTTTAATCATTGTAACCTCTTACAAGGTCCTTGGCGCACAAATTCTTGATATCACGGGGTTCTACAAATAATTGATGTGGGACTTGGAAGACTCCTCCATAGATAGTGTACCTTTGTCATACCAAATGTCTAAATGTTTGACAACTTTTATATGTAACTGTATTCTACAAGGTCCTAACATTGAAGCATGGAAATGTTATGATGTTGTTAATGAAAGGATTCTAAGTTTACTAGTTGTGGCCAACATAGTGGTTGGTGCTTAACATTTGATATATGTTGGCTGGGCTTAGTCTTTCATCAAGGGGACTAGGTAGGAAAGAGGCACCATGTTTTTGAACTTTGCTTTAGCAATACACAAATTCTCATTATAATTAAAAAAAGATGGACAAGGAGGTTATAGTATAATCAAGTGTACAGTCTTGGCAAGTTTTTTACATTATATCTATACTGTCTGTGAAAGGTGGTCCTACCTTTCATGGATGTTCATTGCGTATTGGTATTTGGTATGAATGAAAAACATTTCTTTTCATTCTATACATATTTCATACATTTCGTTTTTTTGTGCTAATTCCCAACATAAATGTTGTGTTAGAAAGAAACCTTGGTATTTCTTTTCATGATGTGCAATATTGTGTTTGTGTTTTTATTTTTAAGTAAATCTAAAACAATGTAATCTAATGCAATAAAAATCATATTGTTGTTGATAAGAATAACACGGAAGTTATACCTAATAACCATATTGCTTAAAAATAAATTCTACCACAAATCTACATAGTACATCATTTAGTACATAGTACATGATACTACTAATTGGTAGGTTAGTGTGTTCATTTATTTTGTGAAAAGATGTTTCTATATGGTTCAAATATGGTTCAAATAAGTCTTCCAATTTATTTGTCTTGCAACTTTTCAAAATATTTTCAATTCTTCTTTTCTACAACTTTATTTCAAGTACAAATATTCATTGTATTATTTCTTTCTTCTTCTACTCTTCCAACTTTTGCACATTACATTGATTCATTTTTTATTTTTTTCATAAAAAATCTTTTGTAGTTTTTTCCCAAGTACACATTACACATCTTGAAGGATCTTGTTAATGAGCAGTTTATTATATATTTTTCAAACCCACAAATGAAATTATTTTTTCTTTAATCTTTCAAGTTTCTTCTCTACCATTTTCTTTGTTTACTATGTGCAACGGTCCATAAATCTCTTCATCAACTTGCTTTGTTTGTTGTGTGGAGTTGACCACTTCTCTTCATCAACAATCTTGTCAACCTTTGAGCTTTCCAAGTGTTATTTCCTATCCATGATACTATTGGCTAAGAGGTGAATGTGTTTATTTCTTTTGTGAAAAGTTGTTTCTTCATGGGTTTAAGTTTAAGTTTTTTGATCCACTTCTCTTGCACCTTTTTAAACTTCCATAGTACACATATGTAAATTGATAGGATTGTTTATTTATAGGTGGAGGACCTTTCCTGGATGTACCATTTGTTCTGCAATATTTCAAAAGGATTAGAACTTGTAGTTGCCACTTTCCATTAGGTAATTAATAATCCAAATTTTGGAGGATGACACCATTTCAGATTTTGCTGTTTGGGAAACTAGGAACTCACTAATCATGAAGGGATTTCAATTAAAAGAAAAAGTGTTCATTGAATATAAACTCTTAACGGATTTTTATGGCATGTTCAACAACATCCTCTACCTGTTTGATTAAAATTGTTTCTTCATCTTTCATAAATTTTTCTTAGAACTTTTCAAGTGCAAAGACCCATTCTGTCTTTTCTTTCTTCTATTCTCACAACTTTTGCACATTTATTCATTTTGGATATTCTTCACCAAAAATTTCATCTTCTAATCATTTTTGGGAAAAATATGGGAAACTTTTGGTTGTTATATTGAATTAGATACATTGGTCAATAATGGGCAATGCTTCTAGCATAGGGTAGATTTGTTTTTGTTTATTTACTGATTGGGATACATTTTAATACATTTTAATCCCAAGATTTTTGTTGTCAAATTTAGTTGTGTTAAGTTGCGCCTTTAGAAAACTTACATGAATTTTTGGGTGATCCCTACAACCTTGGGATGCATAGCATGATGCCCCATTATGTAGTGTTTACATTGCATTGCAACTGTTTTGAAGGTAAATACATCCTATCATCTTTATGTGAATTCAATTCCTTTGGAGACAAGTGATTTATCCATGTAGCTTGTCATGTAGTTAGATTCTACTTTGGTTGTGGTTACATTTTGTTTTGAAATGTAAATTGTTTGCTAGGAATGCTATTAGCAATGTTGGAGATGTTAGGTTTTGTATGATGCGTAAATTACTCAAAAACTAACACAACTTATGGTTTGATGTATTTTGCATAATTGAACAAGAAAGGAACTGAACTTGCTTTCTCCCATCATTGTCATTAAGGTGCTTTCCTTGTAGTAATTGAAAACAATTATGTTATGATTACAAATCTTTCTAAATAAAGTCTTTTGTTGTGATTACTAGGAACCTTGAAATTATTATCTCCATGTACTTGCACATAAATTTGTATGAAAGACTTTGAAAAGTATAAAAACTAGGTTACATCTTCTTATTTTTACTTGCATGTAAATAAATGTCATATTTGTGTCTATGTGTTTATGTGATTAGGGTTTAAAAGATCTAGGTTTTTGGTTTTGATGTTCAAATGTGATTGTATGTTGGATATGGATGTAATTAAGGATGACATCAATAAATGCTATTCACCTTTTAGTGAATGAAATTGAAGATGAGGATGAAATTGAATTTATATCTAAGATTGAAGTAATTGGATCACAAGTGGCATCCAATCTTGATCTAAATGCAACTTGGGCCCTTCTCACTCCACAATTCCTTGTAAATCGGTCAATTTGGTACCCTTTCTATAGTGTGTCAAATTATTGCGCATTTTTTGTCGTCAATGATAGTGCAAAGATCAATTCCATCAATCTTCAAGTTATAAGGTCTATTATTTGTCACCCTATTCTCGTGAATGTGGATTCCAACGGGAAGAATAAGGGGCTTGTAAATTACAACATATAGTATGGGACAAGTGTTTTAAAAAAACATGTTATTAATAAACATGTAGAAGAGTATAACAGGTGGGGTTTGTTTGTGGTGAAAAAGTCAAAAATTGGTCGAGATCAAAGACAAACTGCAAAAATGAATGACAATCCCTCTTTCTCAAATCACAAACTTTTTCGATAACCAACGACTTTACAACAAATTTGATCATGCACAACAAACATTTTTGGAAGATTTGGTATTATACATCGCAAAAGGTTATTAACCATGATCTTTAGTTGGAAACCCATGGTTGAGACGCTTAATTTTGCACCAATATGGTTGAGTTAGGTTTCCAACTTGGCACCAACTTGTCAATGAAGTGTTGCCAATTGTTGTGGAGACAACTAGGGAGAAGTATGTTTTACTTGCTTTTGCTTCATGTATTACATGCACAACATCATTTGACCTTTGGATGTCACATGTTGGACATGATACTTTTGCTATGGTTGTGAGTTTCTTTAATGACTCATATCATTATGGAGATATTTGAGGTTCAAAATACTACACGTGTAGTAATGGCAAATTAGGTCTAAATATTGTTAGATTCTTTTGGTTTGTTTGACAAAGTCATTACTTATGTGAAAGACAAGGGGTGTAACTTAAATACCTTAACAAATGCATTGACAAGTGTGGTTTCTTGTTCTCCCCTTCAATTGGCATGCCCATGTGTTGGTTCATGTCTTGGGCATGCCATGTCTAAAGCAACCCAATATGTTATTGACGATATTAAAGTGTGTGCTGGATTTTCTAAAGTGAGTTTGAAAGGTGTTCAAGCATCATTATAAAAGATTATAACTTGGACAAAAAAGTTTGGGAAGGGAAAGATTCATGCATCATTGCCAGCCTACCACTTAAGATGTTGAAAATTCCTATGAAAACCATATTTGCATCTCGAATCATTTTGTTTCAAAAGATTATCAAGATGCCATTTCTATTTGCTATGGGTAGCAACAAGTGTTACATTCGCAATTTAGAGTCCTGGATTGCCAAATTTGGTCTATTGCTCAAGCCATCACAGACACATTAATGATAATTGTTAAATAATGTGTTTTAAACCAAAGCCAAGGCTATTGGTTGTTGCTAGATGCTCTTGGTTCAACTTTCTCATTGTGCATTGTGATCAAAGTTGATGTGTGCATGATTTAGGCCTTAAATTAGTCATTCATTCGAGTGGATTCTGATTCAATGTTACAAGAATTCAAGTTGGGATATGATTGGACAAGTTCTTAACACATTGGGGCCTTTCGTGGCCTTCTTTCAGTCTTACATTACAGCCAAGGCACATAACATGTTGGCAATCATGCTTGATCTTCATTTCAAAAATATGAAAGTTATATGCGATTTTGTGGGTGATTCACTTGCCCTTCAAGTTGTGGCAGAATATGATGTTAAGATTGTGTATCCATTGTTGGTATAAGCATACTTCCATTTGGACCCAGTGAAGGTAGTCGCAGAATTAATAGTTGTTGAAGATGATGATAATTTCTTTGGGCAAAATATTTATAATGATGATGCAATCATGTCAACCATGAGAAATGAATTACATTCATTTCATCGGTTAAGTGTAGGACTTGTGGAGATCTAGAACCTTTTGCGATGGTGGGCAAACCATGTAATGCAATTTCCACATGTGTATTTTTTGGCTTGTGAAGTGCTAAGGATTGTGGGGTCTAAAATAGAGATAGAACAAATTTTCAATGTTCATGGCATAATAAAAAATCTCAACAATTGGAATTGATAACTTGGATCATCTTGTTTTGGTTATCAAAAATTTGCCTAATGATGCTTGTGTTGGATGTGATGGGAGGATGGTTCAAAATTTGTATGATTACCTACAAGCTGAACAAGTCATGATTGAAGAACACAACAAGATCATTGAAGAAAAAGGTCTTTTTGAAGAAGATTACGAATTTAATTGATTTCGAGTAGATAAGAATTTTCACAAATGTTTTTAATTCATTTTTTGTTCGTTTATATACAGTTGTGTTTTGTTTACATGTTGATATTGTATGGGTGGAATTTTAGAATTTTTTTATTGATTATTGGTTGGTTTGGAATTAGGGCAAAACAACATGGAGGTGTTCATTGTTGATAACTCGGCAACAATTCCTTTAACTTAACATGGAGGTTATAAAGATTCTTCAACATTTGATTTGTTTTCTTCTTTCATTTTGTATATTATTTTTCAGAAGTGATGGGCATGTTTCCTTTTCCTCATGACGCGATTTCCAACAACTTTATTTGCCTTTTTTTGGCACCAATGGACACCAAGTAAAATTAGTTATTTTAGATGTGAAATTAATATCTGATTTTTCTTTTAAAAAATGATAGCCCTATATGTGCCTAAGTTCTTTCTAACACGAATCAAGTAGAAGTTGTTTCAACTTGATATTGATTTTTTATTGAATGAATGACCTAATTCAAGAACATTTCATGATTCAATGTATTTCAATTTCTGAATTTCTGGTTGGAAATATTATTATGACCAACAAAAAAAATTAGAATGAAGTCCTTATCTTTGATCAACTCATCAAAGTAAAAGAAAAAACATCTTTCATGTCACTTTATTCAGTAACCCTAAAATTGAATCGCAACCCAAACCGCCTCCTTTTCAAACATTAAAGAACCAACTACCTGATAATTGGTATGTTTGAAAAGACATTTCATTAACCATAACCATAGGTTCTTTTATATTAAAGAAATGTTTAGAATTGCATCTGGAGGTTCCAAATAAATTTTAAAAATTATTAAACACTACCTGTAGGTTCCTTTGAAAATCAAAGAACTGATCAACACTGGTCCAGACCAGAGTGAGGGTGGGTATTAGAAATGGCACCAAAACACCTGTCGAGTATCAGTCCGAGTATCAAAGTTGATACCCATGATTAAAAAATCAAATCCCTGGTTTTGATACATAACTGTGGTTATCAAAAATCAAATAGGTAATTGGTTTATTATATATAATTGAGCTTCTCATTTTAAAACAAGAGTCAAATAGTCACCTTAAAACCACCGGGTCTTTTTCAATTCTTTCATGAAACTTGGTGGTTCTTTGAACTTTTTGAAATACCCAGAACTGGAGATTCTTTGAATCCAATTTTTTTTTCGTGTACCCAAACCCCATGGTTCTTTGATTCTGAAAATTTTCAACTGCCCAGAACGAGAGCAGGTATTACAAAAATCAAATACCCACTCTACACTGGTCCAAATGCAAAGGTACTAGGCATAAAGAGTGAGCTTGCAATTTTTTACTTGTTTCTGTGGTATGTAATGGGGCACTTGGCCTGAATTTGGTAATGCCCTTGCCCACATGCTTTACCAAGTGTAAAGAGCAACCTTGCATTTTGTTTCTAAATTTTTACCCAACATTTTGTGGGTGAGGTCAAATTTTGAATGATGGAGAAACTGGGTTTGATTTGCATTTGAGTACATCTTTCTTGCCTTCTTACCATCCAGTTTATATGAAGGAAAATGTCTGGAG
>Ga0116227_10017212_pt1 | contig 10146 bp, 7 predicted proteins | sample S1TSphgellanicum_FD_89693 | JGI IMG/M metagenome (GOLD analysis project Ga0116227, IMG submission 89693) | Host-associated microbial communities from peat moss isolated from Minnesota, USA - S1T2_Fb - Sphagnum magellanicum MG | ecosystem: Host-associated > Plants > Peat moss > Unclassified...
AAAAACGGGATTTTGTGACAGAATATTCTTTTACTAAAAAAAATCACAAAATGGTAAAAATTTGCCCCCAACACAAAAAAAAAAACAAAAAAAAACAAAAAAACTATGAGACAATATGTCCGTAGAGAAGGGCAAAACTTTTGCAACAGTCAAAAGGGTTTTGCTCAAATTTAACTTCAAAAGAAAAAAAGAAGAAAAAGACCTCAAGTTTCACAAACTGTGGCTATAGTCTTCACACGATCATGGACGACAAAGCAGTGAAGCACCCTCGTCGTTAAAATCAGCCACTTTTGAAGTCTGGGGATAATGAACTATGACAATTAAAACAACAAAAATCATCACTGAAACTTGAAGAAGGACTCACACAAAACAGGACTGCACATTGGCACCCACAAAGTTCATAAGGGGTGTGTGTGTGCGTTCATTGTCCTGTCAGAACAACGGGCAATAGTAATAAGACAAAAGAGCACTAAGTGAGCTTGTTAGCGTCTTCCTTGGCAAGCAAGACCAAGGGGGGACAACATAATGAGAACAACAGCAGCTGAGAAGATGTAATCCCAGGGACAAGACATCACCAGCCAGCCTCACATGCAGATTCTTGAGTACATTGAAGAAAAAAAACCCAGGTACATGACAAAAGAAATGGGTTGAGTAAATAGTGTGTTATCCTACCATTATTCATGCAACATTCCCCCTGCCCCCCTCCAAAATTTAAGGAAAAAAAAAACAAAATAAAGTGCAAAGAAAAATTCCCAGGTTTGGTGGCAAAAAAGGGTTGAGTAGTTTTTTGATTGCAATTGTCTTCTCTTCCTGATTGTGTTTTTTTCTTTGTTGTTTTCTTCTTGGGCTACTTATGACTGCCTTACTGACTTTCTAACTGGTGATATTATAGCAAATGTTGCGAATCAAAAAACCATGATAAGAAAAAAGGTCATGGACCCAAAATCATAACTTGGTAGAATAAACTAGGTCTGCAACATTTCTACAATTCTGCAATCAAAAACTTTTCTCAGAGCTGATTTATCTCTTTGTGAGGATACATTCTATACAACTGTTGTGTCAGGCTGCAAGCATATAGATTTGCAGAATTTTTTCTTCTTCACTATCATAATTTACCTGTAACTACCACCTCATTGTTCTGAAAGAAAAGCAGAAGATGAAAGAAGCCAAGGGCCAAACTTACCAGATCTGATGATGGGGCTTGAAAAAGAGAAGGAGAAGAAGAAGAAGAAGAAGAGATCATTCCAGTTCCAGCAACCCTGCAACCCTGCACATGTACATATGATTAGTTAAACAGCTACACTACAAGCAGTCACAAATTTTGTTGCCAACAAACGTTCTGACATGGTCTCCAAAGCAGCAGCATGTACAGAAGAAGCATGTGAATGTAAATCATCAAACGTCAGTCCCATTGATCTAGCTTTCACAATTTGATATTATCTGAAGAAACTGAGTTGGAGATTCTGATGGCTTTGCTGATCCCATGGGCAACAAACAACCCAAGAAGCTGATTACTCATGTGACAGTCACTAACTTTCTCAGCATTGATCTGATGAAACATGATTTCTGTCGCACTTGGGTTTTTTGTTCTTCATGCTCAGCTGCTCAATAGTCCTTACTGATCCTTACTGTCATTCTCTTAACCCTCTGGCTGCTGTACTTGATACCCACTACTTTCTCTGCCTTCAAGCATCTTATCTTTTGGAGTAATTGCGCAGAGATGATGAAGACCATAAATGAATGATACTACAGTTGAGAAGACAAACAAATGAGCTCCCGGAATCTAAGGTGACCATCATTCTTGGCCAATGCCAACAATTTCAAGCTTGAAGGCCTGCAATTGGAATAAGAAAAACCAAGTTCATGCACTGAGCTTCAAGAATTTCCCAGAGATTACCTGAGGAGGAGCTCCCTGAGATTCCTGGTGTAGATTACTTGTTTCTTTTCCAACCAAGGCAGGGAACTTGCTGGCAGCCTTCTCTTTCAGGCATTTGTGGTAGCAGGAATCATTCTCTGTTCCAGAATGCTGGATGTCCTGGAAGCTGACATTCTTGTGAATCAGTAGCAACCGATCCTCCAAAAAGGCTACATTGCAAGTTGTGCACTACAAAGCAATTTGAGACCGTGCAGAAACACTTTTGCAGTGCAAATGCCCATTAAAATGCTAACAGGTACATTCACAAGCAATCTTGTGGCAAAGGCTTATTGCACAGGAGATTTTCCTGTTGATAACAATGGCCCAATAACATGCTTAAGCATCACATGATAACATGATGAAACATGAATAGCACCATTGATGGAGTACTAAATTTAGAGAATGATGTACCTTTGTGCAGGTAATACCACACCCAGCATTTTCAGTGTACTTTGGGGGTGGTGGACCAACTAGTGCCTGCACCAATGCATCATGCTGGGCTGAAATTCTGGCACCATTCTCATATACACTGTCAATTGATGACAAGCACAGTCAATCACATGAATCTGCTAGGACCAGCCATGCTGACCTTCAAAGATGGTAGACTAAAGAACGACAATGAAAATGGGCACTTAGATTGTGCAAAATGGGGCGCATTGATCTGAAAGAATAGCAATGTTCTTGTACTCAGGCTCCTTGCTTTCACTGCCAAGGGCCAGCTCCACTCATAGGGGCAAACAAGCCAACATCAGTCTGTTATGCAATGACAACTAGACTGGCTGCATTATCATTCTAGTTAATGAATATAACTATAACTATATATTCATTAACTATATATATGATAGTCCAAGGATACCTTCCCTTCCCTTGCCCCACCATGATTTCAATTAAGTTAGGGCTCCCTAATGCCCACCCATCTGCTGCCCCACCATCATCAGTTTCTGTTGAAGTGCCAATTGATGCTTCCCCTTCACTTTGGCCATGCCACAAGCTTGTTCCCAACCATTGCCATCTGCTACCCCAGTATCACTGATTTATTTTGCAGTGTAGAACATCATATGTTTGGGTCAAAGTGCCCACTGATGTCTAGGCATCTGCCCCAGCTGCTTGACTATCAGAGGGTGGACAAATTTGTCCACAACTGCTGCCACTGGATGCCCTGATTGCATTTGTCTGTGTGATTCAGTGGCAGTTCAAAAACAGTCCAGAATTCTTAGCCAACCTTCTCAGACTTGCCAAGTGAGTTGCACTCAGTTTTGCAAGCATTCATAATAGAGTAGGAGACATACCTGTGGCAAAAGAAAAAACCTGCGCCATTGGGTTCTTCTTTGTGATCCTCTCCAGGAACTTTCTTCATAGCTTGCCAAGGATCCCCATGACGGTCAAGTGATGCTCCTGCAGTGCTTCCTGGGAGCAATCAAGAGGTGAAAGTGCAAAAATCAAACCTGGAAAGTCTATGGTAAGAAGAACACAGCATGTCAACCAACTGTTCGGATGCTAAATTCACAAAACTGCCATCATGTTGGCAGACCTCAGATATCTGGATAGGGCCAAGCCAAGGTGAGCCCAGGCAAGTGCTGCACCTTTACACCTGCTTTCCTCTCATCAGTAATGTTCAAGAACCTTATGACCATGCAGAAAGCAAATCAAGGTCAGAATTAGAAAATACATCCACAGTCAGAATCCATATCAGAGGAACAGAGAATGAGAGTAATGATTGGAAGATGGTTTAAGAGATGTAACCAATCGATTTTGAGAATTATCTCCACAAACCTCAATAGTGTCATCATGCAAAGTGGATACTATGGCTTACTCAACCACAGCTCTGGGCAGGCAGAGGAGACCAAAGCAGTCTCAAACATACATACCATGGGTCTCAGATCCCTGTATAAGTTCTGGTGGCTAAAATTCAGATGACCCACTGAGGTGAGGTCCATGTAACATAGTTTTGTATCCAGCCTCAGACCTGGTTGTAGCAGTCACTACTCTGAGTCATTCACCAGCCAGATAAGAATATTCCATCTCATTTCTGGGTCTTCTGCTTGAGACTTTTGGTGTCTTGCTCTAGCTCCTCCTTAGTTCTGAACTGGCCCAGTGTCTGCCCACAATGGCTTCAGACAGTACCATCATATGCATTGCTGGGGTATCATCCAAAAAGAGCATAACCACCTTCAAAAGAGTGCCTGGCTGTGTGATTTCAACATGCTTACACAGTGCTGTGTGGTCTGCAATGGCATGGTTGAAGAGCTCAAAAGCATTCAACCCATTCATCAGTGACTGCGCAACTCCATGCTTCTCCAACCATTCTTGGAGCTGAGATTTCAATGTGCATTGTTAGTTAACACACAGAAAATCTGAGCACACACTTTGCTTTGTACAGATCTGAAGCCTGCAACAGGCATGCAATCTGCTCCAGCAATTTACTCATTTTGCCTTTTCTCCATGCTTTCACCATTCCCAACAGTACTTTCCGGAGACAGAGGACTCCCAGACAATTTTCTGAATATCAACAATACTAGCTTGTCATGATTGCAATGCTTTCCAAAATCTGGATCTTGTTGGAAAGACTTGCTGGATTGAATCCCAGTCTGCCAAAATCCCCATCAACCTTCATATCTACACATAGATGGCATACAAGTGGAATTTTGCATTGCATATCTGCAAATGTGTTGATTGACACTTGTTTAGCCCTCTGTAGACAGTCAGAAGAGACTCTCTGCAACATACTGTCTCTCAACTATAGAGAGAGCCAGCAACGTAGAAATAACATAGCACTGAAACTGTTGCTATATGGCCTGGCATGCAAACACCCCTTGGGCTCTGTTCAGATGGTGTGCTACTGCCTCAGATCCTGATCGGTCACAAATGACATCAACAGGGCTGATGCTTCCCTTCTGAAGTCACTTTGAACTAATATCAGTTTTTGAAATCTCTCATTCCTGAAGAAATTTACACCCACAGGCCATAAGCCATGCAAGTGCTCTCCTGTCCACAAATGGCCTCCTTTTGGCAACTTCACAATAGCGGCACTGGGAACCAGAAATGAATACCACATACCAAGCCAATCCATGGAAGCTTTGGCAAGAAAATACCTTTTTGACTTGTGAATTAGGTGAGTGGCTAGCAAGGTTTTGCACAAGTCCAAGAAGGGGCTGTCCTCCTTGTGAGCAGATGATCTGCTGTTGTAACTTCTTGAGCTCTTTCAGCTCCACCATCACTTTGAATGATTGTGGTGCAAAATTGTCGAATATACCCACATTGAAGTCTGAACCAAATTGTGGACAGATGAAAGGATTGATTGCAATGACCATCCCTGGGTGTAACACCGCTCACAAGTCACAAGAGAATGCTTATGAATTGACAATGGGGAATCCACATACACTTACTCTCTGTCCTGCAGGGATAGTTGACACAAGTCATTAATTTCCAGCTGTTTAGTGGTGGTTGCATTCAGGCAAATAATTTCACCATTCTGTACTGAACTGGCGTACCTGTTTCCCTGTGTGCACCTCCAGAGTTTGGATTCTTTCCACAGTCCTGCAATCTGTTGTGATCTCCTACATGGAGACTCTATCTGGTATTGTGAGGTCATGGGCATCTGGAATTGCAATCTTATCCACAGCTATTACTAAGTCCACCCACGATGACAGATCGTGCTGTACAATTCCTCTTTTCCCTGAAAAAGGTCAACAAGTCTTTCATCCAGTGGTAATTGTCCTGCATGACCACCCAATCATTTCTATCTTTCTTCACTGGGTTTTCCTGCAAGAGCCTGTTCAAGTAAACCATAACTTCAAATTTTATGTTTAGTGGATGCAATTCTAGGCATATCGTACCAGGAAAGTCAGCTTCTGAACAAAATACAGCAAGCACTACCAAATCAGCAGATCCAATGTTGCCCCTAACAGAGTAGCAACTGGCTTCAGATCCTCGAAGAAAGGACAAGCAAAAACACAGGCAATTGATGCAACGTATGCTGGGAAAGACAAACCAGCAAAACCTCCAGTCCTCATGTCTAGACACCTTCACAGAACAATATCAGGTGAAGATCTTGTGTTTGAGTGAATTTCACTCTGCAAAAATGTCTGTAGGAAGAAAGATTCAGTATTTATTAACAATCTTCCAAAATGAAATAGAAGGGACACTTGCAATTGCATAAATTTGGGACTGAAAAGGCTGCACACTTACAGTACAAAGACCTGTGGATGCAGTATTACTGACATATTTTATGTCAGGAGACTGTGCACAAATTGGGGTAACTAGCACACACGACATTGTGAATGCTTTTGGGCATGTCCCAGACTTGTGCATGCCCAAATGGTCATCTTTATGAGGTTGCATCGAAATCTCCACACCAACACAACAATACTTAGAAGCTAATGCAACAACTTGTGTGGTCATAACTGTATCCTTAGGAGACTAGCTCACAGTGTCAGACCATCACTTCATCACAAATAGCAATGACAAGGTACCACAACTACCCACGGATTTCATCGGCTCCTGATGGTGGGTGTAGATAAGTATACATCATTTCCACCCAAAATTTCAAACAAACCATTATACAGAATCCCCATTCGGCACATAGCTATCAAGGCACATAGTTAATACAAAAGTCAACCACATTGTGATTCAATCTTGTGAAGGTAAAGCTTCATTTTATTTCATGCCTACAAAGCTTACACCATGGGTGACTACTTGGATGCAGAACATTTGCAAAACCCACTATGACAGAAATTCCAACTATCAAAAACCACCTCAAGCATATGTGGTAAACATTTATGGCATTAACCTTTTTAATTTTTTAAATTCATATACCAAAGATGTAATCATTTATGTCTTGAGAGTTTTTGGTCTAGGTATCAATGTGGATATGGGCCATAAGACTATCGGGAAAACTCAACCCACACTCGATCTATTAAACAAATATGCATAGCATAAACATTTATACACACGCCCCGATGTGGTTGAAATCATGATTTATTATAAGCATACACGAAATGATGGGTCATTCACACATGGTGAGCATGACCCGGAATCCATTTTTTGTATGTTTCATTATGTTCCACACATGTCATAAGCATTGAAGGACCACACATGGGCCCAACTAAACTTAGGTTACATGGCCAAACAAATATATGACAAGCATAAAACAATTTGGTGGGAACATGTGAATGCGAGTCAAAACATGACACAAGATGATTTCATTTAGCTTCAAGGCATTGCATATTTGGATCGGAAACATAAGAAAGGGAGTTATCGTTTACACACCAACCCTACAATTTCAATTCAGTCTCGAGCTCTCTAACATTTGGAAGATGTGTTTTTTTCTAAAATGTTGATGAAATCAACGGGACTCAAGTCCCATTCACCATAGGTATTAAACACCAACTCAATGTGAATCCATGCTATCATATGGTCACAATGGTGCCATTTTTATGGATGCCACATTTGGCACAAATGACATGTCCAACTATTCACCTTGATGGGGTTTGATGATCATCACACGAGTGTTCTTTTAGCATGGATCATTACAAGTATGCAAACAATTGAAGATTTGATTGAATGGTTGAAACCATTTAAAAATAAAATGTTATCACACATTCCACATTGGAAACCATCATGTTTTTTCATTGATGATGCACCTGAAGAATTGAAGGCATTACGAATAGTTCTATACCTACTTTGTGTTTATTTCTTTAGATGTTTTTTAGTATTTTTTAGAAAATTTTTGATTACTTTAATGCATTTTATGTTGTACTAACCCCATCCACTCATGGTGATTTTATTGCATATGTGTCCTTATTAAGGTCGTATAGGGAATGGACAAGGTTCCCATCTACCTTTGTTGTTGGCATGTTCTCAAAGCATAACACTTACATGGTATTAAAAAAATCAAAAATGTGGAGGTGCGGGGTGGAATCTTCCAAGACCTTCATGATGTGATGTACATGTCCATCAATCATGGAGAAACAATTGATGATTTTAAAAAACGTGAGAAGGTTGTTGTGAGAGAGACCCTTCACAAACATAAGCCTAGTGATGCGTGGACAAATTACTTTTGGACTTATTACCATCAATTTGGTAAGTGATAATATTTATCATGGTTTAGTATTCAAAATTATTTTGTAATAATGTTATTCATCCTTGTGCATTGTGTTTATGTTTGTAGAATTATGGATGGCGGGTGTTCGAAGAATTCCAACCAAGACACCCAAACGACAATTGAATCATATCATGATGTGTTGAAACATTGGTTTGCTTTTGACACAAAAGGCCTTAAAGGGCGTAGGATTGATTGGTTGGTGTGGCGATTAATAACAACCATTGCACACCACTACATGCACACATTGGAAATGAAAAATCAATCCATTTGGCTTGGAAAGTTTTTGTAAACATTCCATTCCACGAGGGTGCTTATATCCCCTCATTCACCTTCCAAAAATTTCGAAATGTGAGCATATAGAACATAAGCAAATTGAATGGTCATTTTATTTTGCCTTCCATGGTGTGTCCCAGACCTCCACACCAAGTCCTTGTTTGAGAAAGTGGACTTGGTGGGGTTTTGGACATGAATAGAATGGAACTTTGGAACCTTTCCCATGATTAAAAGAGGTAGGACAAATTCCTACACCAAGAGAATTTATAATTCTATAAACATTCATCATTGAACAAAACCCAAAATGTAATACCTACATGGCTTCCTTCAAATCAATGTTGTGACTTGGAATTCCCATTACAAACCCACATCATGATATAAAATACCTATTGTTCCAATGTACATCACGTACAATACTTGCATTATGAACCCATATACTAAATTTTTTTTTGGCAATGCCCACATTTAGCTATTAAACCTTCCATCATTGAAGATGTTCACATATGTAATACCCAAATTTATTTTAAACCCACAATGTTTGAAAACCCCATGTAACAATACCCACATAGTGATCATTAATGCACATTATTTGAAAGGTGCAAAATGCAACACCTGCTTTAGGCCATAAAATCCACGTTGGTTGTGGGGAATAAATGCATTATTCGCATTTGGGTATGAAAAAATCAAACTACAAAGAGATATTGAATATGAAATGCTTGAGTAAAGGTATAAAACCTTTATTTATGGTTGTATATTTAATGAAACTTGACACCCATTCTATATCTAATAACTAGGAAATGAAAAGAAGTTGAATTGTGAAAATATAAACACAAAACAAAAGAAGTAACAAGAGATAAATGCATACCTTTATGAATAAAAGATGACAATGTTCCACCAAAGTTTGTAGTCCTAGTTGAAAAAACAACCTTAAAATATCATAACTTGTGTAAAGTTGGGTTAGAAAATATTGAACTTTAATAACTATGGAACATATGGAAACAAAGGAGATTCATAATTATGATATAGATCTAAACAAGTGATAGGATCAAAAACCAATACAATGAGTAAAATTTAAAGTATGAACCTTAAGCCCTGAAATATATGAACCAAATTCCCATACATTAAATCATAAGGCATAACCCTAAAATTCCAAATGATATTTTGCCATAAGCCCTATTACAACCTTAACTATACAAACCCTAACAAAAAAAAGTCCTAGTAATATATGCCCTAAACCCAAAAAATTATACAAACTATACAAATTATATAATGCAAAACAAACAAATTTAAAAGAACATAGGAGAAAATTTAGAATTTTTAAAAAAAAAGCTTTAAACTATAAATATTTATTAACTGAAAGAAAATACTTTAATCTTTAAAAATAATCAAATAAATTTCGTACAAAATCAAAAGAGAAGATATGTCTCTTACCTTCGTGTGATATCTCTAACCTAGTTTTTTCCTCTCTTTGAAAAAGATATAAAATGAAAATTTATTATTTCACATATGTGTAAATCCAAAAAAATTTCCCCCAAATTTAGCCTAGTTTAGGTTAATTACTATACATTTGTGAAAAAATTATCAATTAATTTATCTATCCGAACCTTAAACTTAAACCATAATCCAATAGTACATACTTATAATAATTACATGGAAAGATGTATTGTAATGTCCATTCCATAATAAATTAAATAAACAAAATTTAGTAAAATATGCATTAACTAAACCAAAATGCATGCAATTATGGCATTGTTTCCACTATAAATTATTTGTAATACCTACATATGGGGACATGTGTTCATCATCCATGAACTAAGGCGAACCTTAATAAATTGATAGGTAGGATTGGGGGGGG
>Ga0116227_10017214_pt1 | contig 10145 bp, 5 predicted proteins | sample S1TSphgellanicum_FD_89693 | JGI IMG/M metagenome (GOLD analysis project Ga0116227, IMG submission 89693) | Host-associated microbial communities from peat moss isolated from Minnesota, USA - S1T2_Fb - Sphagnum magellanicum MG | ecosystem: Host-associated > Plants > Peat moss > Unclassified...
AAGTGATAAAGATAGAATTAGGAGTTAAGTGATTGAATATGATGTATGTTGATTTTATGATGGGGGGTGGGGGGGGGTGTGGGGGGGAGGGGGGGAGGGAGAACATTCTTTTCCTTTTTAGGTGAAACATATTATGTGATATTGGCCTCTCACCACTTCCCTTCCACCCATGAAAGAGGGAAAGAAACAAAAGAAAAGCACCCCAAGTTGTTAGTTTGTCCAAATTTGAGCTCAAAATACATAAGGATTGCCATTGTGCCTCACTTTCTCATTAGGTTCATGTTGTTTTGCAAACTTGTGGTTTCCATGTACAAGTCTAAATCTTTAATTGGTTTACTAGCATTTGAATGGAGGAGGCGTGGAGTGAGAAGTGGTGGCAAGGGCCCCTTTACTATGTGAAAGGAAAAAAGTTGGGGAGGGGAAGAAAGGGGAAAAAGGAGGTGCTGATTTCTCCTAGGGAAGGGATGAAGTTTGGCTCTATAAGCCTCTTTTTCATACACGTCCCATCATTCCATCCCATTATGCCAATTTGGAGGTATATATTTTTTTCATTTCTTGAAGAGGTGACTTTGGCAAGGTTTTCAGACTCATAGGCAACAGTGTTTTTTTGGCTGGGAAATTTTGCCAAAAACCCGAAATTTAAAATTAGTATTTTTTGAAAAAATGAAGTGTTTTTGGAAGGTTTCAGTCACCAAATATGAGGGAAAACAAGGCCAGATTTCTATAGTTGGTTTTCAGTGTGTAGCCATGAATATAGAAGGTTGACTAACAATTTTTATTTCATACCTGGTTTATACCCAAATTTGGCTACATCTTCCTATGGGTGATCACCATTTAGGCTACATTAATAAATTCATTAAAAAAATACTCCTTAGCAATAGGAAACTTTCTATCATGCCTAGTAGTTTTTCTTTCCAATTATTCATCAATCATACTATTCTTATGGTGGATCATATTAGGTCGTTTGCAATTGCTACTATTCAACAAATTATTGAGAACTATTATTCAAATATACGGAAATGAACATCATCTATGAAATTGACAACATGGATGATGAAATTTATCACATTACTGTAATTAGTCATAAGAACAAAATTTAATAAAATTACAAGAACAAGTGTAAATTATATTCATGGGAGGGAATCATGATCAAAATACATTACCCTATTTTCATCCACATCCATGTGTTCAATATCATCTACATGGTCAAATTTGTTGATCCAATGAGGTTTCCATTAGTGTTGGCTGGTTTTTCCTTTTTTTTTTTTTTCTTTTCATAACAGGCCGGGCAGGGTCTTTTTGAAATTATTTTTTCTGTCCCAAATCTAGGGTATCAAATAATCCAAATTTGAAAATTTTGGATACATGTCAATTTGATCGTTTCAAAAATATTTTTTGATCTTATTTTTCAATAATACCCACTTGTTATGCATATGGGTTGGTTTTGAAATACCCAACTTGATACCCGACCTGATAATTGGATAGTACAATCTCGAGCTACATTTGTAAAACTTATCCCTTCAACAAAAAAATCTGGATTCGGTGTGCACTTCTTACAAATTGCCAACTTACACTTGTCAAAATGAAGTTAAAAGGGCAGTTGAAAGTGGAGTCAAAATTGGGGAAAAGGGCAAGCCAAAAGGAAATTGACAACTCAAAAATGTCTTTATTTTTAAAGATTCAAAAACTTGTTGGGATGAAAACATGAGTCCAAAGTACAAGTCCATTTTTGGATTTCATCAAAAGTAATAAAATGCCCAATGCATAATGGTATCATTGAGTACTAGGGTAGGGACTCCAATCAGGTTCTTAACCCATTTCAAACCCTACAGGTCAGTTATGAATAACCTACCCTTGGACCCATATGATAACCCATCATGACCCACAAGCACTGATTTCCATCTTCAATCTATACAACCTTGGAAAAGAAAATGGGACTTATGATGCATTCACACTTGATGTGTTAAGTCAATGTTAAATGAAAGTCTAGGTGGCATCTTAGGTGGCACTCGATGTTAAATGGGCAATAGTAGCTTCATGTTAAGTGAATGTTAGCTTAACATAAATTTTGCATGATAAGTAAATTTTAAGTCTTCAATGACTAGTATGATGTTTGGGGACTCAACACTAGAGTCCCTAACACCGTGTGTGAACGCGCCTTTAGTTAGATAGAGGGGCAATAAGGGTGGCCAATGAAAAGCAGCCATGTTCTTTGACGAGTTTTCCAAACCCTTCCATGCGATCCATTTTTTTTATGGATGGGATTGATTTTCACACCATTGTGGCCCAAACGTCATCTAGCATGAATGAATGAATGTGGGGTATCGGCCTGTCTTTGACTACTGGTGGAGTTGCTCTGAGCTGTCAACCCTAAACCCTAAAATCCTACACCTTTGGAACCCTAAAACTTCAAACCCTAAACCTTTTTCCATGATGTACTTTCTAATCACATCATCAAAAATTCAATAGATTGTAAAACATTGATCCTACACACAAATTTTGATCTTGTGCTACATGTAGCTAATCAGCTGTATTCAGATCTGATCTCAAATTGGTATGAGTTTGAAATTCTTAGGAGAACAATGTTCTGAACCACATGAGAGGTGCAATAGAGTTTTGAATAGAAGCCACAACAAGAACCAAAGCTTCCCTTCAAATTTCTAAAGACAAGAAGACCAAACATATTTAAGGTTTTCTTCAAAATCAAGAATTGAATACTAGTGGTACTAACCAGTGGTGGGCAGTCCTTACAATGAGGACAGATACCCACTGGTTATCAACCTGGGTATATGCCCAGTTACCTGTCAGCTCTCAAAAATTTCAAAGACCCAGTTTTGGTATATAACTGTGGTTATAAAAAGTATGAAAAATTCAAAGAATTGGTCAGAGAACCGTTGATACTTTGTCGGTTCTTTCATGAAACCCACCAGTTCTTTAAAGTTTTTGAAAGAATCAGAACCAGCAATTCTTTAGTCTGTTTCTTTTCCTCTAAGAACCGAAACTAGTTTTCATCTTTCTTTTTTCATCCAAATCTTTTCATCTATTTATGTTTTTTTCCTTTTTGCCCAATATCTAAAAGCTATAACCTTAAACTATTGATTTCACACATTGAGTTGATTTTTGCACCCTCTTTCAGCTTTTTGTGATGGTTGTTTGGCAATGAATTGAAAGAATTTTTCTTGAATGGTTTGGCTATTCAATGGCCACCACCTTTAGTACATGAATGTTATTGTGAGTGTTAATTAAATTATATATAAAAACAAAAATATGCTAGAGATTGAATACCCAACTTAAGTGTTGGTTGAATTGAAGAACTACGCAAGGATGCAATTTTGCTTGTGTGCAATCTCTAATTTTTTATCATAATAATCAAATCAACTTCTACAAGAATGTGGCGGGGATCACTCTCACTTTTGGTCTTGTTCAATTTATATTTCATCCTAAATTCATGGTTGTTCATGATTTGTTGTTTGTTTGTGATTTAGATTCATATGAGCATATGAGTGCTTGAGTGTTTATTTGTCATTTTTTCTAGACTTTTCAAGTGGATGTTCTTCACATTGAAATGGTATAGAATTCTTACTGCACCTAAGGCCATAGTTTAAAGTTATATTTGTGCTTGTAATCAACCTTGGAAGCTCGTAATTCAAAGTTCATTTGGGTCATAGCATGTCCCTTTAATCTTCCAACATTAGGGACTTGCTTGCTTTGAGATTCATTGTGAGCTCAATTTTAGAGTTCATATGTGCATATGAATGTTTTAAGTGCATTGGGTTATTTTTGTATTGAATTTTGAGGTGATTGTTTTTCATTTTAGAGTGCTTCAAATTCTTATTCCACATGTAGCCATAGTTTAAGGTTCTATTTATGGATGTAATCAACAAGAAACTCCTAAAAACCAAAACCTAGCTTGCCATTTTAAATGCATTTGTGTCCCTTGTCATTTTTTCCATTTCTTCTTACAATTCTTCCAACATTTGGGCACAACTTGCTTATGAAATTCATTTTGATATCATGTTTAGGTTGTAAGGTTATTGATTGTTTTTGTATTGAGTTTTGAAGTGATTATCCCTGCTTCAAAATGTTGCATGATTTTTATTGCATCTGCAACCACAATTTAAAATTATGTTTATGTATGTAATAAATAAGAAGTTCCCAAAAACCATAACCCATGTTGCCATTTAGAGTGCATTTGTGTTTTTAAATTATTTTGAATTTTGGAGTTTTATTTTTACCCCATAAGCTTAGGACAAAAATGGTAGACATTGAAACATTTAATTTAAATGAAGACTTTATGTAGTATTTCAATTATAACAATGTTGATGATTTGGCAATGGGGTTAGGAAACGATTTAGGGCTAATTGTTGGTTCAATTTCAACATGTAGCACACCATTTATTGGAAAAAAAATTCCAACCCCATGCAAACTAGACTTATAAACATATGGGAGATATTGAAAACCCAATTAACCTTGAATCAAAAGCTTTGAATCCCTCACCACATGCTTTTTTTCCCCTTGCATTTTTTTATTGTCAATGACATTAATAAGGTGCCTCCTACTATTGTTCAAACCATGTGTTATGTAATTTCCCACTTTGTTTCCTAGACATATAGTTTCAATGGTACCACTAAGAAGAGGAAAGGTGTGATCACATTTTAACTAGTAGCATGGGACTAGTTTCATGAAGAAACATATATTTTTAAACATCTAGGTGCTTCAAGTAGGTGGAAGAATGTCAATTTAACTTTTGTTGCATAAAAGTAACATCAAGATAAGTCCAAGAAAAGAACTAATGTTGGATATGGGGCCATCACAAATTTTTTTGAGAATATTGTTCCTTATAAGAAAAAGGATGCAAGGCAAAATGCATTCATGGAAGGCTTGCTAATGTTTGTTGCCAAAGGATATATGATTATTTTTGTTGTGGAGAATCAATGTTTGAAATGTTTGATCATGCATCAAAATCCCTAAGTTGTGTTTCCAAACTTGGTTAAACATGTTATTCTTTCATTGATGACCAAAACTATGGAAATATATGTAATGCCAACTTTGGATTCTTGTGTTACAATAATTTCTTTTGATTTGTAAATGGTTAAAATCTAGATATGACACATTTGCTCATGATAAATTTCATCAACTCATGAGTAGGCATGGCAAATTTTTTGAAGCTAGAATTATAATGACAACATAGGTCAAAGAATTTTTTCATCATATAATTTGTGGGACAAATTAATTACATATGTGAAGGATAAGGGTGGCAATCTATCCACCCTTGCATGAACTTTCAACTTTATGGTCAAATGTGTTCCTTTGGTACTTGTAACTCCTTGGCAAAGGTTGTATTTTGACCTTGCAAAACATACCAATATGCTTGCAATGATACAAATGTTTGTGTGGGCTTTTAGGAAGTTAGTTTGAAGGTCACACAATTTTCCCTACAAAAAACAATTATGTGAACAAAAAAGTTGAAAAAAAGACATAGTGAATTGTAGAAGGCATGCAACGATGCAAGCATTTCCCATTGGAAATTAAAAACATTGGTGAAAACCTAATTTGCTAGCAAGGTGATTTTATTCTAGGAAACCTTGGAATATTAGGATGTGATTCAACATCTATTACAAGAAACAAATGGAAGCACATTAAGGCATTTCATCTTTGGCAAATCAAAGTCCATTTTGAGAATTCATATCCAATGTAGTTGGAAACTAGCTTAGAATATGAATATTTAGACATGATTGAAATTAACATCTTCCATATCTAATTTCAAATCATGATGTTATAAGACATTTTTAAAAATTCCAAAAATGTGGTTCAAGAAAATAATTGTTTTTTCTCTTTTCTAATTGAAATGATATTTAAAATAATTGTAATTTTTGGGATTTTGAGAAGTTCATAACACATTAAATTTAACTCATATTCCATTAATTGGATGCATTTTTTATGTATTAAACATCAATCATGTGCAATATCCCAAGTTTCAAATACATGGGACTAATACATTGTAAATAAGAAGTTCATATTCATGAGTTTTATAGGCATGACAAAATTTGTTGTCAAAATTCAAAAGTTCATCATTTATTATCTACCCATGATTTTGATTTGCTCATTGCGTTCTTGAAAAGTTAATTGTCTTAACTTTACATTAGTGAATCCTTTCTTTGATATTTCAAAAAAATAAAAATAAAAATTTGTGTCGAAGAGATACATGAAAACTTGTCAATGTAATGTCCATATAAGGTCATCATAATGCACTTTCACCCAAGAAAAAAACTTGGGAATTATGAAGTCATGTGCATCAAGAGTTGTGTGGAGAATAATTGATTTTGTGAGGTTAGAAATAAGTATTTAATAGTGGTGTTGCAAGTGATAATAGAAGTGAGTGAGTGTCATGGTGATGGAGACTATGTAGAATAATGGTGGACAACATGGCGAGCACTAAAAGGAATTAATTTCTAAAACTAGATCCATCAATGTTTTGGTGAACTTTGCCTTTGCCCTTATAGCTTTGGATTTGGTATTCTTCTTTTTCTATCTTTCTTTGTATAACTTTTGATTTTTTTTGAAATTTGTCAAAGGACTAACAACACAAGATCTATATCAAAACCCTCTTAGAATTCCTTTCTTGCATATTTGTATTTGGGAGAATTCAGAGAGAAAATAAAGTTTAGAAATAAACAATTACAAGGAATTAAGAAGTCAACTAGGATCGAAAATTCCAAACCACCCTTTTATAATTTTGGTATGTTGATAAGTATGCTTGCATTTGATAATGAAAAGGAGGCATCTATAATGAAATATTGCCATCAATTATACTATTGTTTCTTTTGATCAATTGTACTACAAGAATCAATTATACTATTGTTTCTTTTGATCAATTGTACTACAAGAATTTTTTGGTGCCATAGGAGTTTTTGCTTACACATAATCATATTAAAACTTTGCTTAAAGTCAGAAATTCTAAAAATAGACTAAAACTAATAAGAATCTAATATAAAAAAATTCTGCTTTAAAAAGGGATTTTTTCCTTAATAATCGACCTTGACTGATAACCTTATTGATTGGCCATTTTATCAACTTGGTAACAAGAAGGTCCTAGAAATCTAAAAAAATCTGGTTATATTTGATACCTTGTGTGTAAGTGAAAATTTAAAACTTTCAAATGAATGGCCTTTGGCAGAATTCAATAACTGGGCAACACCGGTCTTAACCCCTTAGAAAAAAGCACATACACCTTACTTGGTTCCCAATTGAATCTTCATGAAAGAGATAAAATTAATTCAAATGGGCTTGTGTACAAGCACTGAACAATATCAATGAATTAAATGTAGTTCATGTTTCTTCCATGTCAAGGATTCATTTGTATTGTCAATCACACTTGTATTGCCAAGTTCCATTCACACATAGCAATTTCATCCATGTCATCAACACCATTGATATTGTCAACTTTCAGTCATATGTTTCTATTCAATTGTATAGTCAATCCATTTGGGTGATGGTCTAGTTTCATCCATGTGATCGATTTTCATTCATCTCATCAACATAATACACATGGTATAATTTCAATTTCATATGTATGTCCATACCATTCCATGTTGCCAATTCTCTCAATGTCATCCTTGTCTTAAATTCCATTTTCATGATTCAATTCCAGCCTCATGGTGAGTAGCATTCACATTGTTGAAATGGATCCATATTTTCATCCTTATATTCATGTGTATTGTGGTTACATACTTATTCATGTTGTCCACGTTATCACTTTCATCCATTTAGAAAGTTTGAGAAGTTTTATTACTTATATCTAAGTTTGTAAATTTTCCTTTGTGTTGAGTTTCATAAAAATAGAATTCATTTTGTCGATTCGGTCAAATTTCATCCATTATCCCATCTTCATCCATGTCATGAATTTTAGTTGTGATTTACTCCAGTTTCAATAATGTTGTTAATTCCAGTTTTGGGCGGTTCTCACTAATTGGAATTTAGAACCAGAGGGTAAGCCGGGTAAGGCATATGTATACCCTTGACCAATAGTTCTCAAGATCAAAGAACCGGGTGTGACCCTTGATTGGAGGTTCTAAAAATACAGAACCAATTTTGAACCTTAGCATGGGTTCCAAAAAATCAAAGAACTGGGTCAAAGAACCTACCCTAAATTGTCGCTTCTTCCTTTCGCGAGAACCATCAACATGTCGCAAATTTAAAAAAAACTCAAAACTGAAGGTTTTTATGGTCCTAAAAATATTAAAGAACTAGAACCCAAGGATATTGACAAAATCAAAGAACCGCCCAACATCGGTTAATTCCATCCTTGGAAAGGAATGGGTTTTTGAGTTTCATACTTGCCTTTGGGTTTTTCAACTCTTTGAGTTCATATTTGGATTTGTAACAATTAGTTGTCGTTTAATGCATCCTTAGCTTCCCAAGAAGGAAAAGAGAAGAAAAAAAATTAAAATGCAATAATTGTCTGTTAACTTCCAGAACACATTCACATGAAACACCCCTTCCCATCAATTCAAAATCAAAATGTACAATCTCCACTTACAAGCAAGATTTGTAAAGACCAAAGCACTGAATTGGGAAAAGGGTACATTCACAATTAAGCTTACTATTAAACTTGTGACAAATGCCTATTTACATGGTTTTACAGTGATAAACTAAGTTAGTTTGAAAATGTGTGATGTATTAGTACAATGTAAATTTTTTTTGATGGGTGTTTGAAACCACAGCTTAAGAACTATAAGCTGTGAAAAATGCAACAAAATGCAATACATTTCATCATCTTGTTTCATCCAAACATAAAGGAAATTAAAATTCATCCAAACTTTCATCAACATTGAACCACATCCTCAGCCTATTGTCTACAACAAGTGATTGAACTATGTGGAAGGGAAATATTTTTTGAGGTTGTGTATTTCAATGGGAAAGACAAAAGTAGTTTGTTCAGATTTCTCTTGGAAAGGTCTTACAAATTGCCCTCTATTAGTATGGTGTGCGCTATTTAATACATGTATTTAGTTATTTATTTATGACATAATTTCTATTAATTTTGTCACCCATTCTTTGTTGAAGGGCTAATGAAATTGCCACACTTTATTTTAAAAATTAAGTATTTCAAGCAAAAATTGAAGCTTGCTATCGTTTCTTTCTTAAGCAAAACTTGGAAAGTGTATTGTTTGAATTTTCAAAAGATGGGTATCAAGGATAGCATCTCATATCTACCTTGAACCCTTTGTTTCCTCAAAGACGTATCAATTTTTTTTTGCCAGTCTCTTTTATTGAAAGGTAAAGAAAATAAAATCTCATGTTTAGCCTAGTTTGTTGAAGGCCAAACCGAATTTTTAAAATTAGTTTTATTTGGGATTTAAAAAAAAGGGAAACCAATAAAGTTTCCTTCAATCTTTATCCAATTACAGAGACACTTTTATTTTATCCATCCATTTCAGCAACCTTCATCCATAGTGTTTAAGGTGGGACGTGTCGAAGGTTTTAATATTTGATTTTGTTCTTTACTTCAAGGAAAAATCCAAGCCCCAAGGATGTTGTCTAAGGTTGTGAAATTTCTTGTATACTTTCCAGAGTAGGGAAAAGAAAAGGGTTTGGGGCCCCATCCAAAGCCGGGATTCTAGGCTCATTGCTGTCGAGCACTAAGACACATACCCGTCAATGCGCCCATCCACCACCAAATGTTACTTAAATGGTGCTTTGATTCTGGGACCAGTATTTAAACCATTGCTTGCTTTCCGATTACCACTAAACTCAAAGAGTGTCAATTAGAGAGTATCAACAAGAAGAAAGAGTCCATAGTCCATAGTCCATCCATAATGTATGAACACTAGAGACGGCATATCGGCAATGGTGGATGGTGGGGCATAACTTACGTGTAAAGGACATGGCTAAAATTTCCTTAGTAGTAGACAACCACCACTACCTTACATGCCCAAAAAGGGCTAGAATAGTGAGGATGACACATACGTGTAAAGGTTTTACATCCGCCCATTCCACGGGGCGTAACGAGGGGCAAGTGGGGGGGGGGGGGGCAAAAATCCATATTTTTGTGGGGGGTTTGTGGTTTAAAAGGTGTCGCCACCCCTAGTTTGTGAAGGGCCCTCATAGGCCTTTATTCCCTTTTACCCTCCACTGAAATTTTC
>Ga0116227_10017216_pt1 | contig 10145 bp, 5 predicted proteins | sample S1TSphgellanicum_FD_89693 | JGI IMG/M metagenome (GOLD analysis project Ga0116227, IMG submission 89693) | Host-associated microbial communities from peat moss isolated from Minnesota, USA - S1T2_Fb - Sphagnum magellanicum MG | ecosystem: Host-associated > Plants > Peat moss > Unclassified...
ATTTACATGTGGCATTTACCAAATATCGAATACATTAACCATATAACATTTGACAAATGTCTAAAAAGCTAAATTATAATTGGGGTTTAGCACATACCATAAGGTATGTCTACAACCACATATTTATGATTTTTGTTAGGTGAAATGTTATGTGATGTGTGAAATACACATCCTCGGCTTGCAATGTAGCTTAAACAAACAACATATGCACATTCAGACATGTCCCAAATGTTGAAATTGTTATTAAATCAATAAGTTACAACTAGTTCTACTAGTCAATAGTTTCTTGGAACACTTGACAAATTACAATACCCACAATAAAACACCATACAATTCACTTCCAACACACAACAAATCATATATATACTATCATGAAAATATTGTATAACATTTCTTCTCTAGATATCTAAGTCAATATAAATCTACCATAAACATGTATAAATGCAATGGATAATACCATGTCTTCAATCAAAATTGAAAACTTGTATAAAATGTACATACCATGTAATATACATGTGAAAGTCATGTACCTTCATCTATATGCGGTTGTTAGCTTCCAAGGCGAAAGTATAATGTATCCTATGGCATCTGTAATAATCTACAATGGAACATCTTGACCATCAAGATCTGGAAATGGCAAAGAAGCACTAGCCACTGTGCTAAAACCTATTGCAATAGATAAAGTCTCTAATGGCATTGGCATGTTGTGATGAAGTGTAGCTCTGCCTCCAAATTTCACAAAAGTCCCCAATCCCCAAGACTTCCCACCTTGGGTCATGAGGGTGATGGTTTCATTTGTCTTGTATTGCAAAATATACAAAGATAATCAATGTGTTAATGGTAGTAAACAAGTTGAACAAAACATCTAGACTAATCAATTTAAACTTGGGATGTCGTGGAACTTGAAGTACTCATTTTCCCATCATTTGTTGATCACATCAAACATTTATTGCAACATTGGAAATTAATGATGCAAAAACAAAAACCATTGCTAATTTCATGAAAACTAACAATGTTAAATAGATACAAATTGAATGTAAGGACTCTTACCTTTGGTCGGGCATCTTGAGCTACTTGAACATATGTTTGGTCTGTTTGTAACTTTAAAGCTATTCGGGTGCCTTGAAGGCCATGGGTATGTCTCCAAGCCATTTGAGTGTTTGACAAAATTGTTGTCAAAGTAACCACTGTGGTATGGCTAGCTTTGATAATCTGTGAAACCTACATGTATGTTCAAATGCATATGTCAAAAAGATTAAAAAACACATATATTATAAAATGTATCACATCTAGTGACACAAACACAATAACATTAGACAAATGATATAATGAAGGTTGAGGTTCACTACCATTCACCAACGGGGGAGGTTGCTATGCATAAGTTTTTACGGCTTTCCAATGTGGGTTATCTCTTGAGATTCGCTTCTTCTGCCCATGGAGGTGTGAACCAACATAACCTAAGGTGGTTGGAGCCTTGGACAATCCTAGCAAATAAGGCCACAAGCATCCCAATAAGTAGTTTTCATCATTTTTGTCACTAATGAACGGTTGGGGAATAATATAGGATGAGGTTGCATTACCTATGCACTTGAATGGGCAATCATTTATTAGCAAAATGTTGTTAATAGATAATGGCCTAAACCTTGGGCTTCTCTCATTGAACATCCTATTCATGTTTTTTAACACTAACTCCTTATTTGGATTTAATGGATGGCAAATGTGAGTTTGTTCACATTTCTCATTGCCCCACACAAACATGGGTTTAATGTTTAACCATTTCAATAACAACTCAACCATGGGGAGCAAATTGGGTGTTGTTGTTGATAACTAGAACCCAATGTCAAAATCTTGAAGAATGTAAGGTTAAGAATTGGTTATAATTCGGGCGTGGGCTCACTAGCTTATTCCCACACCACATGGGAAGTGGCAATGGCTTCCAATCTTTATCATTCTTCAAATGCACAACTTGAAAAAGCAAGCCATTGACATCTAGGACTATGAGATAACATACCTTCATTAGAAGAAAAACACCTATTTTCGATTAGTTTTTATAATTAAATTTTAGTCACAACCAACATTTGTAACTAAAATCCCTTTAGTCACATGCGATATTAATCACAAACGACAAGGGGTATTAAATGAAAGAAAAAGTCAACAAATACAAGTTCATCCATTGATTCCTTGTATACATATTGTCACATGTGACTAAGATGCAACTATTTTGGTCAATATTAAAGGCAAATGATGTGCAACCATGTGTTGCAATATTTAATTAATTAATTATTATTATTATTATTTTGAAATAATCTAGGACGTTTAATTCACATTCTTGGATGATTTATATTATGACATGTGGCCCAATGTACCACATGGTAAAAACCATCATTGGTATAAACAATCTTTCCAATTATGATTAATCCCCTAAAATGTTGCCTTGACTTTGTCACCTTCCCTCAATGACATTTGAGGATAACCAAACTTCAAATCCAAAATACTAAAAACCTCGGCTTGCCCAAGGGTGTTAAAAATCTTTTCTAATAAGGGCCATGGCATATTTGTCTGAATAGGTTTGTTTATTCATTGGACGGTAATGCCCACACATATGGTATTTAATCCAATTGCCAAAAAAATCTTTTTTAATTCACATCATTGTTATTGAAGCATCTTCACCCATAGATAATTGCACCAAACTTGCATCCAACAACTTTGTTGTTTGAGCTTGAACCAATGCCTTATCCACCTCATGAAGCTTATAAGATTGCCTAAAAATCAAATTATCATTCTCAAGTATGATATATAAGGACTTATTGTGCTTTTGATTACTTTAATTATTTCAAATTGAATGCAAAATGTTTAGTGTAGTTCCACAACAATTGTCACACTTCATGTTTTTCACTTTTCATGACCATTGTACCAATCTTTTGTTCTCGTGTTTCTGTGGTCAATTATATTTTGGGTTGGGGTGATGAAATATCCCTAGTACTTGAAGCTGAAGGCATGGACTAAGATTGTTATCAAAAATAGGGAGGTGTCCCATTATCCTAACACCTTCACATCATAAACTCCAACACCCATACATCCCTATTGGTGGTCCTAATGATCCCACATATGCCAATGATGTACATATTGTGTTACACCCCTTGTTGCACCGACATGGTTATCCTAACTAAAGGTGTACCAAAAGAATGTGTAGGGTGGGTGTAAATGAATGTGCAAAATGTCTTTGTCTTACCAAATTTAATTTGAATATCCATGTGAAGCAATTGAAATCCATAATTTACTTCGAAATCCACCTATGGGTTTTTTTAAAAATACGTGGTAGGGCAGTGGTCCCAATTTGAAAACCCATGGTCCACTCCCTCTCATATGCATTAGGTTGCACCATATTGGATGAATTGGAATCCCAAATCATCTTTAGGCTTTCATCTCAAAATGCATGTGAATGTGGAAAACTCAAAAATGTTAATAGGATTGTTTTTGGAAGTGTTAAGGGTAGAAAATTGTCCTATGTTGGTTAAACACTATGGGTGTTAGAAAGTTATACTTATCCTTATGTAATGGAAAATGGTTGAAGGTTGTATGGATTCAAGCATATCTTTTTCTTGATGTTTTTTTTTCCTACCTTGAGCTCTAGGGAAGAAAGGAAACAATTTTTTTTTGTTTATATAAAACTTTGTTACTCTTATGTATTAGTTTTTTTTCTTCTATTTCTGGAATAGGAAATGCATTTTGCCATTTGACGATAGTTGCCAGTAGGGAGTAGTAGCAAGGAGGTAGCTACTAAATTTAAGGTTTGTAGAGGGTAAGGAGTTGTTACAAAATGTAGGCAATAGTTATAAAGGGTCTATAGATGTTGTAAATAATAAGTAGCATTTGTAGAAGGTTTGTAGACGGTAGGTAGTAGTTACATGAGGTTTGTAAGCATTCTTGCTCTTCTTTCAAGTTTATAAAAGATGATAGTTACAACATGAAAATATTTTTTGTAAGATGATAACTATTACAAGACAATATAGGCATTGTAGGATGGTAGGTAGACATAAAACATGTCTTACCCTCATGTGTTTTCATTTTATTTCTTATTATTTTCTTACTTGACAACCTTCTCCTTGATAATTTTAAAATTGTTGGATCTGTGGTTTTAAAGGGAGGTTTACCTTATTGACCACAACTAGAGGTGGTTTGTTATCATGGTGAATTACGCATGACTAGCATCCCATATTTAATATGTCATCCACCAAACATTTGAGTGACCTTAAGATGAATTTATACGTTCGTTTTGTCACTCTAATAGTGTAAGGTTAATCCACATCCATTGAAATTGATGGGCACACAAACCAATTGTTATAACATCTACCTAACATTAACTCATTAATCCAAGCCCAAATTTGTTGCCATTTTTCCAACATAATTGGCTGAAAATCTTTGAGGAGTGGAACATTTTTTAACAAATATGCACATGGGTGCATATGTGTAGTCTACAAATATTGTAAAACACAAACTAATTCCCAATCATGACCTAGGATCTTAAATGCCATGGCTTGTGTTAGCATGTGAAAGAACTTGACACGACCAACTTGAAATAACCAAATCAATTGGTCCAATCTTGTTCAAATCTTGCAATGCCTTGTAATAGGGTATTGATTGGCAATGAACATTGGTAAACAAAATGAAGTATCATTGTTGCAATTTCATAATATGATGTAGGGAGGCTTGCTTAGATTGTGGATCCTCCTTTACATAATGATACCACCTAATTAAAATTTCAAATTAAAGTATTGCGATTACACTTGAATTGATGCCTCTAAACAATTCCAAAAGGCATAACCCATGTTTGGGAATGTTTGATCAGATAATTTTTATATTTTATGGGCATAATCTTAATGGCCCATGACCACGAGTAAATGTGGGCTTGGTGACGATAAAATGTGTTAAATTTGATGAATGCAATGATTCATTGATGCTTATAACTTTGACAAAATACCCAAGGTGGTGTGGGATCCAAGGTCGAATCTTATACAACTAACATCCTACTTACTATTAACATTGCAAATTCACCACTAAGGGGGTCATCCTAATCATGGATGTTACATTCCAACAACTCAAATTCATTGGAAAGGTTTGAAGATTTAGTCAACATAGTTCACTTGTTTGATTTTTTGAATTTCCCCCAATGAATTTCATTGGTAGCAACATTTTACAGCCGTCTCCAATTTACCATCTTGGTCAATAATGTGTAGTTTCCTCCCATAAATCCAAGGTAATGCATAGTGGATATAAAAGCATTCCACCAACTAATATGTCATAAGGTGTAGCATGCATGACCATGGTTCAAGCCCACATTGTGGTATAATCAAATGATTGGTGGGATTAACATGAATGACAATCTTTTGTTTGGTTAAAACCTTAGGCCTTCTTTTACCCATCCACTGATATTAGAATTTGGTATGGGCATGGTTCAAGATTAGAATTAGTCTCGGTCAATCCAAGACCTTCTATTATTGCTTTATCCAACATTAAGGGTTAAGCACTTGCATTTAGCAAAACCCTATTGGCCTTGGCACATGCACATCAAAGCCCCCCTAAAACCCCTACTTTTGCCCCCACTTTGCCCCCAAATAAGAAGATAAGGGCAAAAGTGGCACATCCTTTTTGGAGCACATGTTGGCAGTCTCAGTTGCTACAAGTTCAGTTGCTACAAGTTTAGGGAGGGGTGAATACTGACTTTTTAAAAACCTTTTTCATTTATGAGGGGTAAATATTTAAACCCATTTTTATCATATTAGGGTTTAATCTTTTTTACAAAATATTCAATTTCAAAGTTTAGTTTTTTTTTTTTTTTGGGTTTTAGCATTTTGAGCTTTTAATATTTGTGAATGTAGAGCTTGCAAGAAGTTTTAATTACTCATATTTGAATTTCATAATTGATGTTTGCAATGAATTGAATTACAATTGACATTGTGTTATTGGTATTTTTCTTTTTTGATTGTGTTGAGGTTTTGAGAAATAATTGTCATAAGAGGTGGAGATTGGTTAAATTGAAAAAATTATTCTTAGAGTTCGAGGTACCATTCATGTTCCATGTAATATCTATTTTTAAAATAAATTAAAATAAATTAAAATATATATCTAACATGTACATGTACAAAGATTGTAATTTTTTTACTATACTAAAGATACATTTATATTTTACATCATACAAAGATAAATTCAAGATAATCAAACAAAAAATCACTTCAAAAACAGCCTTAATGTATACACATACACAAAGATTAAAAATAAAAGAAAACAAATCCAAAAATTGATGAAAATAACTTCAATCTTAAATACATCCAAATGTAAGAAGAGTTACTGGAGTTCAAGTGTTGGAAAACGAAAATGAGTGAGGTAGTTGGTGAATGTAGACAATTGATCTTGGTGATGATTGTCCTCTCAGTATTGTGATTCTTCTTTGATAGCTCAATTGTTAATCTTCTGGAGGTTAAGAAAAAATTATCCCGGTAAAAGAGTGCACTCTTGCTGTTACTACGCAATCCTGAATTGTTATCATCCAATAGGAAAGATTCTGAACAAGAGAAGTTCCAGAACAAGCTTACGATTTTCATGGTGGCGGCATCAAAACTCAGGTCCATTGCTTGCTTGTTTCTGCAGAATCAACCAGTATAGCGTGAGATGTTATTCTAGGTGATGGGTGTTTGGTGTACATGTTTTGGAGACTGGCTCGCAGCCACTTGCAAAGAGTACCAGACTCAAGATTTGCATCTATGATTGCAAAATTGGTCACAACGATCTGTTTAAAATGCTGGGAATCAGAATACTAGAACTAACCTTTTTTGCATAGAAGGTGTTTTGGCTCAACAGAGACAGAGTATGGGAATTTACATGCTGGAATCAAGATAGGTAACATCCTGGGTATCAAAGGATTCCCAGGTATTTCGATTTTGTTTGTCAAAAACATGCTGTCCCTGTATTTTGGCTTTCTTTCTGAAAGGAATTTCCTTTTATTAGCAAGCTGATGTTATGGAGCCATGGTGCAATTTTTTATTTCTAACAGCAAGGCAAGGTCCCATAGTTGTTTGCCTTCTCATTCTGTGTGAGACCTTCATAGAATGATATCCTGGATTTTGATTGCACTAAGATGTGCCTGTGTTCATTGTTTCGTTGCTTGCAGGGAAGAGTAAGACCGGAGAATTGGGTATCTTTCCCAAGTCTATCACAGTTCTATCATTCTGTCTGCATATGCTTCCTAAGGGGCAAGCTGCTACTAGCAAGAACCAGGTACATGTTGGGCATAATACAGGGATTTGCTGCCTTAAATGGCATGCAATGAAATTAGGGGAAGATGGGTGCAGGAAGAGAGATGAAGAGAATGCTTTACTGGGGGCATGACCTAAACCCTGACTTGTAGGAATCCCTTTTAGCGTTTGAAGACCTCTACATTCCAAGATGCACAGGGGGATTTCGCCTGTTATAGTCTGCTGAAATCAGTTGCCCTGGTCTGGGTTTTTAAACCTGTTGGCTTTTGTTTAGGTTGATATTAGTCTGTGAACTAGATCACAATCAGGAGTCTCATGCATGGCTTAACATGCACATGAGAGAATCTGCATAGTCCAGGTTGAGGTGTTTTCTATCTCAGTATTGTTCTTAGTGAGGTGACAACAGAGAGATGCTGTGGATGTGGGAGAAAAATGCAGGAAAAGGAGGAGGTAATGATGGGGCAATGCAAATAGATGAAACCTTCTGTACTGCTTGGGAGTACAAGCTGGGGCATGGGTATAGATTGGCTGACCATGATGCGTACAATTCTCAAAACATCAAGGTTTTTTTCAAACTCTTTTCACAGTTGCAAACTGACACTATCACTTGCTTTATCCTGTGAAATAAACCTTAAGAGTGACTCTTGCCCAATATTTGGGGGTAAGGAGTTACGGGAGTACTGTGTGCTAATCTTGTGATACCATACTCTTTATAGGTTTGATGTTTAAGTCTTCCATTGTCATTGGTGGAGTAAGACATACTGGATTAGCAATGACAAAGGCCAAGGAAATGTGTGGTACGGTACTGCTGTAGACTAACAAGATCTGTGTGGTTCATTCTCTCAGGGAGTGTTGCTATGCGATGAAGCTGCATGAGGATGTTGTGGTGACTCCAGCTAAAGCACTGGGAACAGTAGCCTAATGAGAGGACAAATGTTCACCTTGATCCAAAGTAGAGACTGAGACTTAGGTAGATCTTTATATTGTGGCAGACACTGTTCAATTTATTTGGTAGTTGTGATCTGGATTTCAGAACTCTGCCAACCAGTGTGCTAGGTCAGACAGATTCAGACAAAAAATTTGATCATCCAAAATACAGAGATATTTGGGGAATTTCCCAAAATTTTGTTTAGTTTGCTGGCATGAGCATTAGGAAACCGTGTTTTTTCGTGTGAGGCTTTCCCAGATCCATTGACCTGAAATCTCATGCAACTTGGCTTCAGATACATGGACCATTTGGTAGATATTGATCTCTGATAAGAATCACAGCCATAAGGCCTAATGGTTAAGGGTTTAGGGTTGTTAACAGCATAGGGTTGGTAAGGTGCTGGGCTTTCACGAGGTGGTTAGGGTATTGAATCTGGGAGCTCACTAGGCCTAATGGACTTCAACATTACTCGAATATGCCAGATTGGTCTTACATGTAACACTTCAAAATGTACAGTATACATGAGAAACAGTGAGACATTTGTTTCTTTGGTCCTATCTTGATGCTGATACCTACTGTACTGTATGACTATCACAATAGATCATCAAGAAATTTCCAGTCTGTCAAGTGTTTCATACTGCAGATAGAGTTTATCTAAGTTGACGCTTTTCAAGTGCTGATAGTCATGTAGTTTCATAGAAACCTTGTGGAGTCTTGGTCATAGTCACATTGACAGTCACAACTTATGATCTGGTGATAGTTGTTGGATCATGAATGACTGAATCACAGTTCCCACTTTGATGGTGAAGCTGCTATCCAGTACCTGTCTGTTGTTGTTGACGGTCAAGGCCTTGCTAATGGATGATTTTGGGGATCACAAAATTTCTGGAGCTGCAATGAGTTTCGGTGCATTATATTGCATTGCTAACATGAATGTCCTCTGTGACATAACTTCCTAGCCTTGTGAGCATGCACCACATACTAGGTCATGGGCGAGACCTGCCACAATTCACAGGGAAAAAAAACCATTCATGTATAGGCTGATAACATTCAAAGAACAAATCTAATTGCTTTTTCAGTGTAGAAGCAAACAGAGGCAGATGTAAGGGCTTGTGGGGATTCATATACAGATCAAGGTCATATAATACTGTACACCATTTCCAATGCTTCACCGAAACAAGAGTGATTCATGCATAGCTAGCTATGACATTCAAAGAACAAATCTGATTGCTTTTCGAGAAAGCATAGAAGCAAAACACAGGAGAACGCAAAGACTTCAGGACATTTCTTATCAAAGTGATATAATACACCATTTTCCAATAAATGATTCACAGAAACAAAGATGATTCGTGCGTAGCAATGGCAGTCAAAGAGACAAATCTGATTGCTTTTCTAGTACAGATGCAAACACATGAGGACGAGAATGTCTAAAGGACTTCAGGGCTTCATCGTGCTGTTGGTCCACAGTCCAAAGTGCAAACCCTAATCCTGACAACACCCTTTGGTGTAAACCCTAACATGGCATATTAGGGTTTCATAAAATCCACAGCTTGTGCAGCAGCCAGATTCTTCTTCGTCCTCCATGGCAGCAGCGGCAGCATTGCAAAGACGGATGTCAGCGGCAGCATTGCAAAGACGGATGTCTGCGACCTGGAGGTCAGCACCAGCACCGATTTAACCTACTCGTTCATCAACGATGTAATATGATGTCGCTACTAGCTCTGGTACATTGTACATACCAAGAAACAGTTTCTTCCTTTTTCTTTGGGAAGACAGAGGGGGGCTTTGAGTCTTGAGATTCCTTTCTGTAGCAATCTTTGTTGCGGTTGTGCTCGTTTCTCAGATGCTATCAAAAGATTGCGAGAGAGAGAGAGAGAGAGAGAGAGAGAGAGAGAGAGAGAGAGAGAGAGAGAGAGAGAGAGAGAGAGAGAGAGAGAGAGAGAGAGAGAGAGAGAGAGGGAGAG
>Ga0116227_10017217_pt1 | contig 10144 bp, 12 predicted proteins | sample S1TSphgellanicum_FD_89693 | JGI IMG/M metagenome (GOLD analysis project Ga0116227, IMG submission 89693) | Host-associated microbial communities from peat moss isolated from Minnesota, USA - S1T2_Fb - Sphagnum magellanicum MG | ecosystem: Host-associated > Plants > Peat moss > Unclassified...
ACGGACCATTCCAAGAAATAACTGACATAGTAATTTTGACGAGGAATTTCCCATAGTCATGACTTTCTGAAATGGCAGAATGTCGTTGAGCTTTAGGGTTTCAGGGGTCGCCATTAGGGTTTCAAATCGCCATCGCTGCTTCTCGCACCACCAAGCTCCAAGCAGTACCGAGAGCGGAAGAGAAGCGCAGTACGTGAAGGGAGAGGAGGAGGAGGAGGAGGAGGAGGTGTGGGGGAATAGAGAGAGAGAGAGAGGGAGAGAGAGAGAGAGATTTTTGTGAAGACATGGCCCGAAATGAGGAGAAAGCGCAGTCCATGTTGAGTAGGTTTCTGCAGGCCAAGAATGAGGAGAAGAAGAAGCCGAAGGAGAGACGGCCGTTTCTTGCGTCTGAGTGTAGAGACCTGGCCGATGCTGACAAATGGAGACAGCAGATCATCCGAGAAATAGGACGTAAAGTCATGGATATTCAGAATCCGGGCCTGGGAGAGCATCGTCTCCGTGACCTCAATGACGAGATCAACAAGCTGATTCGTGAGAAGGGGCACTGGGAAGTGAGGATCTTGGAGCTTGGAGGCCCGGATTATGCCAAAGTTGGCCCTAAAGTTACCGACAGCGAAGGCAAGGAGGTAAGCCACAAATCTCACAACATCAGAGCTTTTCCCCCCCTTTTTTTATGTTTTTTTTTTCCTGATTACCTCTTCACTGGAAGGTTTTGAAAGCTAGAAAATCTGTTTCTAAGTAGGCAGGATTTTACAGTAGAAAAATAAAGCTGAAATTGGAGCTGATTTGGTCATGAAGGGTTTTGTAGAAAGTATTTAGGGTTAGGGTTTTATGAGAGTAGGGCTCTTCACTGGAAGATTTTGAAATCTAGAATACTATTTCCAAGACAAGAGGACTTTGCAGTAGAAAAAAGTGGAAATTGGAGCTGAATTTGGTCATGAAGAGTGTTGTAGAAAGCATTTAGCTGGGGTTCTATGAGAGCAGGGCTCTTCACTGGAAGGTTTTAAAAGCAAGAAAACTGTTTCCAAATCAAAAGGACTTTACAGTAAAAAATGGAAGCTGAAATTGGAGCGGAATTTGGTCATGAAGAGTTTTGTAGAAAACATTTAGGGTTAGGGTTTTATGAAAGTAGGACTAAACCCAGAATGATCAAGAGAGACAGACACACAACTTGAACCAAAATTGAACAAAAGAAAAGAAAGAAAAATAAATCAAAAGGCGACAAACAGATCACTGATTGGATTCTCTTGATATTGAGAGAGAGCAGGTGGATGTGGCAAGTGGGAAGGGTATGGGATACAAGTACTTTGGTGCTGCAAAGCAGCTGCCGGGAGTGAAAGAGCTTTTCGAATTGCCTCCAGAGCTGAAAAAGAAACGCTCCAGATATGAAATGTACAAGCGAATTGATGCAGATTATTATGGGTATCGGGATGATGAAGATGGCATCCTTGAGAAACTGGAGCAAGTAGCTGAGAAGCAAATGCGCGCCCAAGCAATTGAAGAATGGCAACAAATTGAAGCTGTGAAAAATGAAGCTCGAAAGGGGGTGAAATCTGGCGAGGTAACTCTCTCTCCCTTACTCTTTTTGCACACCTTTTTGATTGCCATTGAATTTATGTTGTCCTGCAAAACATGTTTTGTAACCATACCCATGGACAGCAAAACGCATCTATGTTGTTTGCATCAGTCAGTTCAGTTTTTGTTTTTTTGCTTGGTGGGATCAAGTGACCAACTGTCTGTTTCTGATGTGCTCTGTAGGTTGTGGTAATGAAATCCACAATAGACGATGAGGATAGTGATTTGGAGGATGGGATTGACGAAGAGGAGGAGGAAGAGCAAAGGCCAAAGCATCGTGAGTTTGTTGCACACGTTCCCCTTCCTGACGAGAAAGAGATTGAGAGGATGGTATTACAGAAGAAGAAGCAGGAGCTGTTAAGTAAATATGCTAGTGAAGATCTTGTTGGAGAAGAGGCTGAAGCCAAGGAACTTCTAAACATTCACAGATGAGGCTCACCTGGAATCGCAGTTCTTTCCAAGTTCTACTTCCACATTGGCAGGACATACTGCACTCAGGCTCAATACATGCACCAGGAATGGGAGGTTTTCTCCATGAGATTTCTAATGTGCTTGGTCCCTATAATTTGGTGTTTGAGTTGAGGAGCGAAGTGGATGGTAGTGAACCCCGAGGATGAATCAAATCCTTGCTGAGATCATTGAGTTTGCACATTGTTGTACAAATCCTCCTCAAAAACTTTGAAGGCACAACCTTTTTGTGCTGAAATGTTTCAAAAAATTGGTTGAATCCAAATATCCCTCATCAGATTTGAGTGGTTAGAAAGAAGTAAAGAGTTTTTACAAGACATACAGCTGCATATCTTTCCTGTAGAGAGTAGTAGGTATTAAGTTCCTAAATCTTCTCTAGGGATTTGGTTGCACACAAATTTTCTCAGTTTCAAGTTAAGAGAGAAGGTTCTGTTTGATAATTGGAATTTCTTTCTCTTTTGGGGTCTTTTTGTTTTCTCCTTGAGCACAATTCTTGTTGGTACCAATGGAAATTCCCCAAGCTTGAAATTGTTGCAGGTACAGAAAATCTTGCACTTGGTCTCTTAAGATTTATTTCTTGTAGCAATAACTGCACTTAACTGGGACATCTGTTGCATTTTCCAAGCATACCAGTGATATATATTTCCAACTGTTTTTTCTTGAGACAGCCAGCAACCCATTTGCAGCTTTGCAGCACTTGGCTTTTTCTCAACTACAGATGTATACTTACAGATTTGATGCCCATCAAGCAGAGGCGGCCAAGTGTGTGTAAAGTTTTAAGGAAGGTACAAAGTGTAAACTGTGCAGTTCTTTGATTATGTTACAATGTAAAGTCTCCTATGTACATCCTTGAGGAAGAGTCATAAGGGGCTCTTTCCTACAATTTCTACAACAGGAAAGATGCTTTCCGTAATGCGGCTTAACAAGACAGCCCATCAGTAATCAATCCCTATGAGGATCAGTTATAGTAATTACAGTAAATAGATTCTAAGCGAGCAGAAATTATGGTATCTGAGAAATGTGTCACAATTTATTAAGGGCTCATCGCGTTTTCGATATTATGAACTCTCTTTTGCTTCTGCTGCTGCAGCATCAACAAAACTGCAAATTTTGAGATAAAATCTGCCAAGAAGAAGAAGAAGAAGAAGAAGAAGAAGATAGATGGAGAATGGGCTACTGGCCTACCGAGGCAAACAATGTTTTCTCTTCCTCTATCCAGAAAGATATACAAGAGAGATAACCAATTTCCATGAGGAGTAGTTGGTAGCAGTTGGTTTGTATTAGGATGTTGTACACTATGGTTTGGTCTCTAGGGAGTTCTCAGAGGTCAGCTACTGCATGATAAGAACTTGGAGAGTGTCGTCATCTTGTTTTCCACCACAACCTTTTTTCTCTACTTTCTCCTCCTCCTCCTCCTCTGCTGATTCCTCCAACTCAAAAAAGTTCTTCTTTGGCTTTGGTGTCGCTTCTAAAAGCATCATCACAACTTCCCTCATTGATGGCCGGTTGGATGGCAGCATGTTTGTGCATAGAAGTGCTATTCTCAACACCAAAAGCATATCATTGTGATCGTCTTTGCTGCAATTGGGATCCAAAACTTTGTACAGTTCCTGCTTACTGTCAACTTTCTCATACACCCAATTTACAATATCATTGTTTTCTCCATATAACTTGGGTTCAAGTGGACGCTTCCCAGTCACCAGTTCCATAAGGACAACGCCAAAACTGTAGATGTCACTCTTCTCGCCCACTTTTAGTGTGTATCCATATTCTGGAAAACATTTTTGGTCAAACCCGACAAAGAGCTTCTTAGTAAGAGATCTAGATCCCAGCATTAAAAGTTGACTACTTTTGATTGTACATTTAGCACTGATCAATTGGCAACAACAAGCTTATACATGGGGGTTTGGTTTTTTTTTTAATCTTTTTTTCTTTCCCCCCTCTCCCCTTAACAAATACATTTGCAAATTTATTTGTTTACCTGGGGCAATGTAGCCACGAGAACCGGCAACATTTGACATGTAATTTGAGTAGGCAGTAGACAGGGTTTTTGCAATACCAAAATCTGCAACATGCGCCTCATAATCCAAGTCCAGCAGAATATTGCTGGACTTTACATCCCGGTGCAAAATTTGAGGTGAGCAATCATGGTGTAAGTATGCCAGCCCCTGCACAGTCATCAGAGCTTTGATTCCTTTAGATGGGTGCCAGCCAGCGATTCATAAGCGACCGGTGACAGACTACATACACTATGACTTAGAAATCATAATATTCTGGCAACTTTTGTTCCAGGCACTTCAAAACTAGGAGGAAACCAGAAAGTTCTTAGGCAAAATTTCTAGAATTCAAAGCATGAAGCAGAAAGAAATGAGCAAAAAGTACCTACCCACAAGCAGCAATGAGTAGGTAGGTAAGAAACTGTGTGGAAGTGGTTGTTGGTAGGTAGAAAACTGTGTCTGTAAATGGAATTGGTTTGATTGCTTACTTGAGCTGCACCGAAGGCTATTCTGAAGCGTGTGCCCCAGTCAAGGGTGCCTGCTTTGGTGTTGTGTAAAATGTCATCCAAGCTGCCATTGGGCATATACTCATACACCAGTAAATTGGTGTCCTTATTTGAACAGCAGCACAACAGCTTTACGATATTGCGATGTCGAATGCTTCCCAGTGTCTCCACCTACAACAAACGCCCAAAAATTGCACACGATTAGCCACCTTTCATAACCATAGATAGAAGCAATTGAAGTGTGTGTGTGTGTGTGTGTGTGTGTGTGCAAAACATCTTTGTAGAAACCAATTTGTTGAATGTTTTGGATGATTTAAAATAATGGTTATTGACACGAATTATACAACAGGATTAATGGGTATGTTGTTTGTACTGTGGATTATGTGCCCAAATGGGTTTTACCTCAGATTTGAAGCCATAGTCATGTAACAACAGTTCATCCTTCTTTGCAGTCCAGAGCTTCTTGACTGCGACACAGTCACCATTGGGTAGCACAACCTTGTAGACTTTCCCAGATCCACCACTTCCAATGACGTTATCTTCGTCCAGATTCGTGATTTCGGACTCGTCAATGAATGTCTTGTGGAAGGAAGTTAAGTGCCATGAATCTGGAGGACCTTGATGTCCAGCTTTGAACAAGAGAATGTGGTACTTGCGGCAAATACAGCAGCTGGCGAGAATGAGAAGGATTGCTGCAACTGCAAATGTCACCCCAACAACCCACAAGATCTTTGCAGTTTCTGACATTCCAGAAGTTGTGGAATTGCCACCACCACACACACTCCCTGCACACAAGTGTGGGTTGCCTTCGATGTTGGCAAAGGGTATGAGATCCTGTGGAATCTCACCTGACAGCTGATTATATGAGACGTTAAAAGTCTCAAGCTGTTGCAAGGCACTGAGTGCAGCTGGCACATCTCCACTCAGCTCATTGTATGACAAATCCAAGATCTCCAGATCAGTGAGAGCTCCAAGTGAAGCTGGAATCGTCCCAGTGAGCCCATTACACGACAGATTCAACTGGACAAGACGTGTTAAGTTGCCAATTGTGGGTGGAATGGAGCCAGTGAGTGCATTGGCATCCAAGTACAAGTCTTGCAAGCTTGAGAGGTTCCCAATTTCCAATGGAATAGGCCCACTTAAGTCATTTCCAGACATATCCAGTTTGTGCAAGGTGCTCCCGATTTGGCCAATCTCCGATGGGATAGAACCCGTGAAAGCATTCTCATTGAGCAAGAGTGATCCCAGAATAGTCGCCATGCCAATTCCAGTACCGATAGTTCCATTGAATTTGTTGTCATACAGATGAAGGAATTGCATCAAAGGGCTTCCCCAGAGACCAGCTGGGACCGGCCCAGATAACGAGTTTTCATAAACCTCCACTTTCACAAGAGCAGAGCAGTTCCCATAAGTGTCGGGCAAAGGACCTGAGAAGTTGTTCCGGAACAGAATGAGCTCTGTTAACTGGTTTCCATTGCAAAGGTTAGGTGGAACAAGCCCATCAAGCAAGTTGGTAGAAACATCCAGTATGGTAAGGCTCGTGCTCAAACCCAAGTTGTAAGGAAGGTTTCCAGTGAAGGAGTTATCGAAGATTTTGAATTCAGTCAAATACTGCCAATCACCGATTTGAGGCGGGATTCCACCATTAAACTTGTTCTGCCAGAGGTTTAATACCTGAATTTGTTGTAATGTTCCCAGGCTCGGTGGAATGGTGCCACTCATATTGTTCTGTGAGACATCAAAGCGGATGAGCTTTGTCAAGTTGCCGATGTCCTCTGGGATTCCACCTGACAGAAAGTTCTTCCACAGATCCATGTACTCCACTGCCAGAAGCTGACAAATTCCGGGTGGAATTTCATCAGTGAGTGAATTCTGTGACAAATCCAGGCCTGTCAAATTCGTCATTCTGCCAAAAATGTCTGGAATTCTCCCACTCAGGTTATTAGCAGGCAGCCACAAGTAATTGAGAGCAGTTAGATTGGCAAGAGACTCGGGTATGGTCCCCACCAAGTTGCAGTCTCTCAGCTGCAAAGTCTGCAACTTGGTCAAGTTGCCAATCCACTCAGGTATTGGCCCCTCGGTAAAATTCACAGATCCCAACAGCAGGGTTTCGAGGTTCACCAGATTTGCAAGAAAAGAAGGGAATGGCATGCTGGTGAAGTTATTGACACCCATACTCAATTCCCTCAAGTTCTGAAGATTTCCAATGCTGGAGGGAAGCAACCCACTGAAATTGGTGGCCGAAAGCTTCAATGTCTCAAGCTGCAGTAAGTCACCAACACTGTTGGGTATTGGGCCTTCGAAACTGGTGTATGAAAAGTCTAGATACTGAAGCAAAGGGAGCTTCTCCCCAAGATCAAGTGGGAGAAGACCTGCCATCCATGTGTAGCTCATGTTGAGGAAAACCAGTTTGGAGCAATTCAAAAGATCAGCTGGAATGGTGCCATTCAAACTTGTTCCACCAACATTTAGGTGAGTTAAATTGGTCAGCTGGCCTGCACACACACACACACACACAGGCCACACATGGATATTCAGAAACCCACAAAACATGAAATGATATACATTACCCGTGTTTCATACGACAAGGAAGAGCATTAAAAAAAAATTCAGAGTGCAAATCAAGTCCATGAAATTCTTATATCCCAGGTCTAAGAAAGAAAGAAAGAATGCCTTTCTTTTTTTTCCTTCTCAAGAAACAAAAGCAAAAAAAAAAAGTCTGTGCAGCTCTATATATGCTCCCTATGTGTTCTCCTTCATCTACATGTCTGAACACATTTCTCAAAAGCTCAGGACCCCAAAAAAGCATATGTCTCAAAAGGCCTGAGTTTTTGAGAGAAGTTTAATGAAACACTTGGAATCCCAAGACATATGTTTTATGGTTGAGCAGTTTTTTCTTTCTGTTTTTATTTTCCTCTCCATCAATAAAAAGTTTACAAGGTCAATGTGAGAAATCTACACGCACCAAAAATGCCTGGAGGCATAGGTCCAGAAATGTTGAAATTCCACAAGTCAAGTGTAGTGACAGAGTTTGATGTACAAGTAACTCCAGTCCAATTACAAGGTGTTGCGTCAGAAGCATCCCAATTGGTGAGCAGCTGGTTTGCATCTGTGATGTTGTTTTTGAACTCCAGAAGAGCTTGACCTTCTGCATTGAGTGCATGTGCAAAACTTGGGAAGAAGAAGACAACCGCCCAAAATCCAGCCAGAATACCCATCACTGAAACCTTCTGCAATTGCTTCAAAACGGTTGCCATTTTAATTTTTTTGGGATCTCCCCACCCTCTTCTTCTTGGCTTTCAGTTTTCCCGAAGTAAGTACACAAAAGACAAGAGTTTCTTCGACTCTCAACTTGTGTCACTGCGGCTGCTGCTCCACACTGTTTTCAGTGAACAAAGAGAAAACCCCCAGAAAACTCTCACTGATTCAATGAACAAGAAAGCCCAAAAGCAAAAAAATTCAACGACACTTCTTCTGTTCCAGAATAGAAGAAACCGAATGATCACAGAGGGTGAATGGAAGGGATGGGTACCAGCTTGAAATCTCCATTTCTTTTCTGCCAGCTTCAGAACTCAGATCCTTGACTTGTTGGGTGTTGGTAAAATTTCTGAAGCAAGCAAAGAAAACGGACCTGCAATAACAAAAGACCTTGAACACATAAGAAGAATCTTTGCTGTCTCTCTCTATGTCCCCTTTTTCCTTTGTGCTCATCTACAAACCTGACCTGCATGACACAGCTAGTAGCACAAATTTCTTCAACTTTCTATGCACAAAACTCAAAACAAGCAACTATGTACAAAAACTGGTAAAGACAACATCCATTATGCACAACTACAATCTGCAACCCAAAAAAAAAAGAAAAAAGAAAAAACAACACCAACAACAACAACCCACAAAAGTTCTGAGCTTGTACATTCTTCTCTCTCTCTCTCTTCTTTTCTAGCACAGGCTGAATAGCTTCAAGATGCAAAAGAGAGAGAGTATATGAGCATGATAACAGCAGAGAAAACTCTACCAGTTCTATTGAGCTGCACAACAAGTATTGAGCTCCAGTATTGCAGTAACAGATCTTCTTCCAGCTCCCTGCATCTCTTCTGCTGCAACTCCTTTTTGTTTCCAATTCCAAAGTGTCTCAAGTTGTTAGTTGTTATAAAGACTCAAGCTTTTTTTTCCCGTGTCTGACATGAGTATTGAAGGAACTTGGGGACAAATGAGGAAGTTTACTTTTTGGAAAAAGAGTTGGAGAGAGTTGAAAGAGATCAAAGGGAAGTTGCCTTCTACCTACATTTGCCTGCAACCCACCAACTGGGTTTGCCCAAATTTCATGTTCTGAGCTTCTGGAACTGGTTAGGAATCAACTTGGAAGTTGGGTACTTAAGCAGCAACAACAACGAAGGAAGGAAGAAGAACACACACAATCATCATAACAACAAAAGAAAGGGCAAAAAAAACGCACTTTCTTTTGTTGGGACCCATTGCCCAATAAATGATGATGTATATGTGTATCAAGCACATGAGCACAAATCCTTAACCACCTTCCCCCAACCTCCCCCCAAACACACACACAAAAATACACTTGTTGTATACATACAGATTTGTGTATGTATACAACATATGGTATCTGGCTTAGTATTTAAGACCATTGGCTTTTGGCCCTACTGCCCGGACAAGATGTGTCTGGTGGTGCCCCTGTTCTTGGTGATCTGCCCATACACACTTTGGTGTCGTATTATGCATATTTTGGGCTTGTAATGGGTACATGCACTTTTGGGTCTTGTTATGCATATTTTGGGCTTGTAATCGGTACACGCACTTTTGGGTCTTGTTGTGCATATTTTGGGCTTGTAATGGGTATATACACACTTCTGGTCTTGTTATGCATGTTTTGAGCTTGTAATGGGTACACACACAACACACTTGGTGTCTTGTTATGAATGTTTTGGGCTTGTAATGAGCACACACTTTGGGTCTTGTTACGCATATTTTGAGCCTGTGATGGGTACTCACACTTTGGGTCTTGTTATGCACGGTTTTGGGCTTGTAATGGGTACACCCACTTTGGGTCTTGTTATGCATGTTTTGGGCTTGTAATGGGTACACGCACTTTGGGTCTTGTTATGCATGTTTTGGGCTTGTAATGGGTACACGCACTTTGGGTCTTGTTATGCACGTTTTGAGCTTGTAATGGGTACACGCACTTTGGGTCTTGTTATGCATGTTTTGTGCTTGTAATGGGTACATGCATTTGAGGTCCTGTTATGCATGTTTTGGGCTTGTGATGAGTACACACACTTTGGGTCCTGCTATGCAGGTTTTGGGCTTGTAATGGGTACATGCACTTTGGGTCTTGTTATGCATGTTTTGGGCTTGTAATGGGTACACACTTTGGGTCCTGTTATGCATCTTTTGGACTTTGTAATGGACACCCAAGTGCCCATTACAAGCCTAAAATGTGAACAACATGAGACCAAAGTGTCTCCATCCAGGCAATATCCATCATCATGATCGGGCCAAGCGCAAAAAAGGGGGGGGGGGGGAGGGGGGGGGGTTGCTGGGGGGGGTTGGGTCAACCCTTTGTCTGCGTTAGGGGTGCAAATA
>Ga0116227_10017218_pt1 | contig 10143 bp, 9 predicted proteins | sample S1TSphgellanicum_FD_89693 | JGI IMG/M metagenome (GOLD analysis project Ga0116227, IMG submission 89693) | Host-associated microbial communities from peat moss isolated from Minnesota, USA - S1T2_Fb - Sphagnum magellanicum MG | ecosystem: Host-associated > Plants > Peat moss > Unclassified...
TCGCAAACCAGGAGGATCATAGGGAAAAATAAAAAAAAAAAAAAAAAAGAATTGTCCCATGGAGTGGGCATTTTGCTTTTCAAAACACGTCACTCTTTTGCCTTCCCGGGAGGAATTCCACTTGATAAGGTGCCCTTCACATACACTAAAAAATTTCGTCGGTGCTTTACCTTTGTTGTAAAAAGCATTCGGAGGAAAAAAAAAACTCGCCTTGTAGTAGGCCCCTTATTTTGAGAATGCCCCCAATCTAGGATTTTAACATGCATGGTAGTAACCCCACTCATAGGCCCTTATTTTGAGAATGCTCACCATCCTAGGACTTCACCATACGCGATAGTAACCCCACTCATAGGCCCTTATTTTGAGAATGCCCCCCCTCCTAGGACTTTACCATACATGGTAGTAACCCCACTCATAGGCCCTTATTTTGAGAATGCCCCCCATCCTAGGACTTTACCATACACGGTAATAACCCCACTCATAGGGGTCTGAGGAAATTGTATGGTAGGAAATTACCCTAACATACCCTCCGGTTACACTGCAAAAAAAAAATTCTAAAAGGCAATTTAAGTTAGGTTGTGAAATGGGGCTCTAGAGGACTCGGCTGAAACAGGGGAGGGAACTCGAGAGGACTCCGCAGAAACAGGGGAGGGAACTCGAGACGAGTCGGCAGATTCAGAGGAGGGAATTCGCGAGGACAGGACGGACGGACGGACTCGAGAGGACTCGGCAGAAACACCGCAGGTGACTAGAGAGGACTCCTACGTTCAATTGCGCACGCAGAGTGTGAGGAGCTCCCCGGAATTTTGTTTTTTCTTTCTCTCACGATGGTGAAGGCGGCTGCTGGTGCTGCTATCGGTATGTTCCTCTGCCTGTCTCTTGTTCCTCATTCTCGATCTCTTTGCTTTTTGTGTCCTATTCTTTTCATTATTGTTCATTTGTTTGTGAATCATCATCTTCAATAGCCTCTTGCAGATGCTGCTGTTGCTGCTGCTGCTGCTGTCGTTTGCCTGATGTTTTGTATGCCTGATGTTATTTGCCTTGTTTTGAAATCCCTAGAGAAAAATATTCCTACATAATATTATGTATTGTTCGTGAATCATCATCTTCAATAATGTCTTGTAGATGCTGATGATGATGATGTTGTTTTTTGTCTCGTTTTGAAATCCCTAGAGCAAATTCTTTCAACTTAATATTATGTATCAGGTCAACATGACCACGATGATGCCGATGATGCATTGAAATGTTTGAGATTTGTGAAAGTGCAGTAGTAAGGTACTGTGGCTTTAGAGTTTTAATAGACCTATGACATGTTCCTTCTTTTCTTTTTTCTGGTTTTGCTTGCATAATCTTTGTGCTGAATGGCAATCTTACTGCATGCTGGTATCTCAGTGCACTTCGGTTTGTGGAACAGTACTATAGAACTATTGGCAAATTTCATTCTCTTTCTTATAGGGGAAGATGAAGTTAGGGCAAAGGTTTGGGAAAGAAAATCTGTTTTGAGATGAGCAAATAGACTTTGTAGTGCATGAAATTTTGGTCCTGATGAAGAACAATCTTCATAGCTGTAAGTTGCTGCAAGTTTCTGTTCTGATACCTGTTTGTTCTGGGCCTAGCATTGAACTCACCTGCAAGCAGCTTGGCTTTGTCTTAGACTAGATATAAATCCCCTTTTTGTCGGACAAGTTGACCCTGAAATGCAGCTCAGTTGTTCAGTAATTGTGAAGCAAAAGAGAGGCACAGTGGTAGCTTGAAGGTGATGTGACCTTGTAATGTATGGGGTAGATGATGGATGCACTTAGGGTTAGGGATTTAAGATCTTTTAGTTGGAAAGCTGAAGCAATTTTGTTATCATCTCATGCAGGAGACATGCTGAGCTTTGAAGAGGATGCAGTGAGGGTGGAGAAGCCAGAAGTGGCACTCCCATCGGATGACATGGAAGCTGAGAAGTGGAAAAAAGATGATGATGTCCAGTTGTTAGAGCCTCCTAAAGTGGATGATGCAGGACAAGATGTGAATCCATTTTCTGCTCTCAACTCTCAGATGTCCAAGGTCAAGATATCACAAACTGAGGCCACATATCCTCCAGCTAGGGAGGGACAGGAAACATGGAGAGCTTTTGACATTTCTACAACAAGTACAGAGAATGATGCACTTGATGATACTAAGCAGGTAAGCTCACATTCCCAGTCATTCCTTGAGCAAGCTCTGTACTAGAAATCTAAATTGCCCTGTCTTTTCTATAATTGCTTCTGCAAAAAATAAAAATAAAAAAAAACAAAGCAATGACTTTTGTGGCTGACACCAGCTTGGGATTGGTCATGTAGGAAGAAGCAAATGAGGAACTGGATTCAGTTGAGGAAGGCAAGGTGAGTTCAACAGAGCAACATGAAGACCAGGAAAAGAAGGAGATGGATGTAGTTGAACAAGACGAGGGTGGCAAGGAGAAGCAAGAAAAGAAGGTGAAGGTTGTTCAGGAGCATGAGGAAGCCAAGGAAAAGAAAAGCAAGGAGAAAAAGGAGAAGAAAGCTGATGGAGAAGATAAGAAAGAGAAGAAGGAGAAGAAGGAGAAGGAGAAGAAGGAAAAGAAGGAAAAGAAGGAGAAGAAAGACAAAAAGGAGAAAAATGATGTAGACACATTGATCAAGAAGCTTGAGAAAATGGATGGGAAAATAGAGCGTATATTGGCCAAGAAACAACAGTATGAACAGCAGCTCAAGGAGGCAAAGGAGCGCAAGCTGCAAATAGCTGAGAATAAATCTGTTCCTTCTGAATAAAGAGGTAGCCCAAGGGATTCGAGTTTCCAACAGAGTCAAAAGAGGAGCTTTCACTAATGTTGCAATGACAAATGCATATCACACAAAAAAGTGAGGTGAGTCTTTCAAGTTGATGCAATCCTTGTTGCTCCAGCCCCTAGGGGTTGATGAAATGACCATCAGAATCCTTGGTCAAATGGAGGTTGATGGCACCACCCACATTTGAGTGAAAACCTTGGAGAGGAGTCTGTGTTGAGGCAAAGATCATCTCACAGAACCCACCTTTGACATATAGGGCAACAGATAGTTCCATGTAGGAAGGTACAGTAGTGTGAAGGTGATCTCAACAGAAGCCCATGCACTCCTGACAAAGGTCTAGTTAGAGGTTTAATCACAGCCCTGATCACCCAGAACTTTCTTCAATGTCTTATTAAAAGGTTTGTGTTAGAGCTAGAGCAGTTCTGTGTACCTGAGTATATAATGGTTGGTTGTTGTGAATTTCTTATTGTGTGCATCCAACTTGACATTTTAGCTGAGCTGTTCAATAATAATTTCTGTGTTCTTGAGATTTCTTTCATGTCTCCTGGTACACAGTGCAGATTTGAGAAGGGAGAGTTAAAGAGTCTGAGGTTGCTGAAGTCTAAGAGTTGTAATTGGTTTCAGGCCATTTGCCTGTATAGTAGGAAACCTGTACTGTTGCTATTAGTAAATATTTGCCCACTAAGCTGCATCCATGTTATTTCAGTGAAGTGTGGGCTGATGCTTTTTGTGTCAATAATTCTTGTGTGGTGTGTGTAGTATTATGATCTGAAGATGCAATGACTATAACCAAATGAAAGTAAATGGATTGTAACTCAAACCATCTTGTGGCAGTCACTAATGATCTAAACCCTAAACCCTAAACCCTGCAGATTTGGAAAAATCATCTTCACAAAAGCTGGCTCTCAAATGCCAAGTAGTGGAGTACATATGTAGTAAGGCAGCCAAGGTTATAGATTGGATGTTGTGCATTCTAGATGCTTTGAAGATACAACTGTAAAATTGTTAAAGCTAATGAAGAGGCTAAATGACTTTAAGGGCAAGGGGGAAGAACCCAATTCAAAGCCTTTGCATGTGGAAAATGTTCGGTCTTTTAATGGAGGACATTAGTTTTCTGTAGGGGTTTATTTGTTGTTGGAATCCTAGTTCACTGTGAACAAGGTTTCAACTTTTTCCTGTTCTCTTGTGTGCCTGGGAACCTGAAAACATGAAAGATGATTTATGTGCATGTTTTTATATGTGTGACTTTGTTAGTTTTGATAGTGATGGGCGCTTGTGTGCATGTTTTTATGTGTGTGACTTTGTTAGTTTTCAAGGAGTTAACTAGTGTTTTAGAACCTAAACCCATTCAAAGGATGACATTCTAGAAAACTTACTCTAGAAAATGACTATGTAAATTAAAGCCTTGAAAGAAAGGCGATGGTTGGTTGACATGACATGAACAAAATGATTAACAAAACTTTGGAAATTGGAACAGGAACAAGCGCAACTCAAAAACATCCTAGATGACCAAGAGGTGCTCAGGCGCTTTGCAATTATATCTCTATAAGATAACAAGATCTTGGGCCTACAATTAACTCTTGGTAATCTTTGGACAAAAACCTTAATGCACAGAAATGATGCTGTCCCCCATGATCATGTAGCAAATGAAATGAAGCAACTTCCACAAGGTGATTAGAGCCAACATAAAAATGTCTTCTTTTCTCTTATTTCTTCCACCACCACCACCACCACCACTGGTCTGCAAGGAGTGAGTGAGTTACATATATATACCTACTACTACCCTGCAGTCCGGGTGCCCCTGCAAAATACATGATCCAGAACAAGAGAGAAGAAGGGGGAGGGGGACGGGGAGGGGAGGGGTTGCATCCTGATTCTCTTTGCATAAGTTCCAGCACGGTCACAGTGAAGAAGAAAATACATTGATCCAGGCAAGAGGGAGAGGGTGCATCTCGGTTCTCTTTGCACACATGTTGGCACACTGGAAACACATTCACCTCTACTCCCTCTGGCCTGGATCTAACAAAAGGAATTGTACAAACTGGCAGAAACATGCTATTCTTGTCCATAGAGTCATCCCGAGCTTTCATGAATTTGCAGAGCTATCATCCCGAGTTTTCATGCTGTTGCAGAGTCATCGTCCCAAGCTTTCATGAATTTGCACAACCCATTTCAGGTTTTTGGGGTGACGGGTAATAATAGCTCACTTGACAGCAGCAGCTGCACAGGAGGTTGGCAGTCCAGGCTGCAGGCCTTGTAGTGATCCTACTACATTGGGTCCTGCGTGAGCTGCCTGGTTGTGCATTTGCATGGACAGAATCTTTGCATTTGCCACCGTCAATTGTGACTGTAAGTGTATGACTTGCTGTTGTAGAGATGAAATGGCACCCACGCACCCATAAACTGGGTCCCGCACACGAGCATTGGCTTCATAAACCATGGAACTCACTGCATCCCCACGCTGATGCACTGGAAGGTCCTGAATTTTTGACGAAAAGGGTGAGAGAGGACAATGTGAGTGAGTCTCACTACCCAAAGGCAGAGAGACATTTGGGTTGGAACTAGAGAACTGTAACAACAACAAAGCAACAACCATTGGACACAGACAGATGGTGTAACCTGTGAAAAGAGACTAACCACTTATCTACGAAGTTGTAGAAAAACGTCAACAACAACAATTTCAAGGTATTATGACATGGGTGCAGTCATAAGGTCACAAGAATCACTCATAACATGTCAGACTCATCGCCTCTATCACATATGGTCGTGACCATAACCACCCATTGACTTCATCAGCTTCAGCTTCCCAGCAGTTGGACAGTGGGCGTTGATAAGTACAAAAGAGGGTGGCAGGGAAGGTGGCCAGTCATACCTTGAGCATTTTGTTGACATTTGAAGCGCCAAAGACTTTATGCACATTGGCAAACTTCTGGGGCTCGTCAGGGGGGAAGTAAGGTGCAAAAACACAGCCTTTAGCACACCTGCGACGTAGCAGCTTGCAGGCAGCACATGGAGACATCCCTGACCCAGGCATTTTTTTCCTTTTTCGGTGCTCTGTTTCTTTTGCCTTCTACTAGCTAGACAGAGGCCCTGTTAATACTTCTTGAACAATATGCTTTTTTGATGAACCTTTTCTCTGAAAACCAAAATCTGAACCTGAAACAAAGCGTGTTTTCTGATGATGTTCTTCTGTACAGAGGATATTTTTAACAAGAGTTTAGAAACACTTGCCAGAGACCTGTGTCCAAGATTGAGCAGAAAACATCGAAACTGATGGATTCCATCTCATCTCTGCTGCTGCTACATGTTCTGCATTTTTTTCAGAATCAACTATCCTGAAGTCAAAGACAACGCCTTCTTGTTTAGTCTGCAAAAACTGAAGGAATATGTTTTGCAATGTGGTTGGTCACAAGTCCATCATCTCTTCTCTTCTCAAAGGGAGATGTTGCTAGTCTTTCAAATATGTTGCAACCCATTCCAACAACCCCAAAGAATCTGAATCATGAACTCATGATTATTGTGCTGATGAAAATATACAACAAATTGGGGAGCTGCAGAAAGAGTGCCAGGAATCAGAACTTACATAGTTTCCAAATTTCTGGGTTTGACATCATCGACATGGCAAAAAGAATTAGTTTGCTACCTATAAAAAAAAAGCTTCCTAGATTCACAGCCTGCTGGTTTCAACACAGAATATCCCAAATGAGGCATTTTCTCCCTCACTGCATTTTTTTTAGTACAAAGGAAGAACACTCATTTCTCTCCTTGACTGTTGTTTGTCATATCAACCCTGTTGACATCAATGAAAGGCTATAGCAACCCATAGGTATCATCAAGCACTGAAGTCATCAAGCCAATGCTTTCACACATTTCTCTCTCAAGCTTTCTTGTTTCCAAGATTGTGCCTCCCTGCTGCTGTGTGGCAACAGCTCTCTTATCATTCATTCTTGGACAACAGGGGGAGGGGAACAAAAAGAAAGGGTAGTTCCTTCTTCTTCCTCTAGTTACACAGAAGAGACTCTATGAGAAATGCACATGACATTGAACATAAGTCCCTCATGAGAGACCCCTCTCTCAAGATCTTGGCATCACCCACAACCCCAAAACCTCACCTTTCGACTTATAGTGTTTCAAAACTTAAAGCTCTGATTCTCTCTGCAAAAGCACTCCAAAAACACACACACATTTCTCCAAACTTTCTTCCCCACCCTCCCCCAACACTTCCCACGCCAAATCCCTACTGCCTGCACATGCTTAAGACATTTCTCTCAAGATTTGCAAACCCACCTCAAATTTTTTCACGCTAATAAAAATGAAGCTCTGAGTTAGTTTTCACACAAAACCTCTCAAAAAGAGTCTTCAAAAGCCTCCATCAAACTAGCTCTCTATAAGTGCTTTCCAAACAACAAAAACTTCAGTTCTGCATTTCCAGCTCCCAAAGCTGCAAAGTTCCAAAATTTCCAAGAACTCTAAAACCGCAGCCTCTCGCCCACCACACAACATAACCCAAAAACCCCTTCTTCAAACACCAAAATCCTTCACCTACACATAGATATAAAGACCACCTTCAACTTCAAATCATGCATTTTGAAAGAACCCACCCACAGGTCCACCCAGACCCACATCCATGGTCCTCCTTTCTCTCACATTTCTTAGGAGCTCTCCCCCCCAACTCCCCACTATTCTATGAATAGCAAACTTGATGTGAAAAATGGATTCTTTAATCTGATCATTAAACTATTTGCAAGAAGCAAAAAAAAGCAAAATAGCAAAGACCCAAACATGAAGAACAAAGCAGCACACAACTAGGTACCTAGTAAGCCAAAAAGAAAACCAGATGAGAAGAGAAAAGAAAAGATAAAAAGAAGAAAAACAACACCTTCCAACAACCACACCATGAACTACAACAACACATTTTGTAGAAAAACAAAATCATCAAAATGTAAGTAAGAAAAACTGCATAGAAAATTGCATACTTTTATTATGATGATGATGATGATGATACTAATGATCATCATCATTGTTGACTTGATCATCATCAACTGCTTCTAATTGATCAAAGTACCTAGTATGTACCAACAAACAAATAATGCAAAGAGGAAGATGGAATGAATTTTTGGGTCAAGGATTGCAGAGAGGTTGATGATGGTGATGATGATGATGATGATGATTATGATGGTTAAATTTTAACACAAATCAATCATAATTATTCTTATCACTGTAAGTAATTAAAGAGGGGGTTTCTGTTGTTGGAGGGAGTCTGGACTCTCCAAAGAAGAAGAAGAAGAAGAAGACCATTTGCATGACATCAAACAGACCCTAGTTACTACACTAGTGTCTTGATTATCTTTCAATACTTGAAATTTTTTTCTCAGTGTTTTAAATGTTTTCTGAGTGTTTTTAGATTTGTGGGGTTTTTTGTCTTTATTGCACTCTTTTTTTGTTTGTGGGTCTTGTTGATTTCTGGTGTTTTTTTTTTTTTAGGGTTTTGTTGTTTTGTTATTTTGGGGGTGGTGTTTTCCAATTTTGTACAAGACTCTAAAAAATTGGCAAATTTTAGCTGAAGTCTGCACAGCTATCTTTAAGTGTCCATTCATTCCTTTCAGTTCATTTCATTTACTGCCACCCCCAACATGAAAGCATTTTTTTGCACATGGATTTCTGACACACCCCATTTGTTCCTTTGAGTTCCACTGAACACTACCACTACTTACTTACTGCCATTGCTCTTCTTCAGATGTGCACTGTGGACTGTGGTGTAATACTAATAAAGCAGCAGCATGCAAAAATGGTGAAAGTCATTGATTCTCAGTCTATTTTTAAAAATGGAAAAAATGGCAAACCCATTCAAGTATTCAAGTCCAAAGATTCAACAATCCAAGAGCATAAGGACACACACTAACAGATTGAAGAATCCAAGAGCATATAAGTACACAACACATCAGTGGGTGTTGCCCAATCCTGGCTTTGTGCACAGATCAGTAAGGTACAACACATCAGGGTTTTTTTGTTTTTCTTTTTCCCGCAATTTTATGACATAGAAAAATTGGCAAAAATTTCCAAAAGATTAGCAGAACTAGTCAAATTTACACTTGAGAAACACATTACCAAAACTTTCCCATCTTTTTGTTGACAAAATTTGTCCCAAAAAAATTCACTGGTACAATTTACAAGCTATGGGAGACCAGGAAGGAAGGATGCATGTTCAATTGCAAGGCTGATCATCAGTTTCACCTTCAAAGCTTTTCAGGTTTTTTGCTCACATTTTTCTCCACCCAAAGAGGCAAAATGGGTGGAGAAAAATTTAAGCAAAAAAAAAACATGCATCCTTTGTTTTCTTTGCTTCAAATTTGTCTCATAACAAGTTGGCAACACAAGTCAGTTGTGCTTGTTGGCACACACACCCAATACCCGACACATCCTGAGTCTTGCTTCTTGGGGAAGAGGAATTCTGCAAATTTGTACAGTTTTAGTTTTCAGATGTTTGGCTTGAATCAGAGTATAGAAACGTTTGGTACCCGGCAATACAATTGGGAAACTCACTCTGTTTCATCAACAACAAGAATTGGCTCTTCAAAACACATTATCAATGACTCTTTAAAGCTCCAAACAGCATTTGCTTCTTCTCCTATTCAACCACCAGCTGAAATCAAAGTCCTTGGCCTTCTCTGCCAGCAAACTTAATTTGCTAGACAGGTGGGGAACATGCATTCTCAAAACAAGCTCACACAATTTTCTTGTTTCTACACAAATTCTTTTGCCTTTGGAGATGGTTGATGAGTTTGTCAAGTCCTCCTCACATATGGTGTTTTTTTTTTTTTTGGCTTGTAAAGAAAGAGAAGCTATATACACAGTGAACAAAGGAGTCTCTTGCAGATTTTACATACAAGAGATTATTGGATTCAAAGCTCTAGGCTTATGTTTTCCTTACATGTCTGCATCCATTGAACTCAGCCCCAATTGGAGAGCCGTGATGGAAAATGCAGGTAAGGTTAGTCGCATATTGGGTCCTGCAGTCTCTGCCTTGCTTACTGTGGGAACCACCTGCATACCCACATCAACAGCAATCATCATTTTGTATAGAAATAGCAAAAAACTCAAATGCAAATAATTCATAAAACACACACGACAAGGAGCGCAGTCATGACCTGTGTTGCACGGTTATCAGAAACAGGAACTGACACCTGGTGGTTATATCAGGCCTCATAAATTTGTGCGTTCGCATAAATCAAACAAAATAAGCTAATTTGTGCATTCTCCCTTGGTCAAAGTTGTGCATCCATCTTTATTTGGTGCACTTTGTGCGTCTAAAAATAGAACGCACAAATTAAGAGGCCTGACGTACTCA
>Ga0116227_10017219_pt1 | contig 10142 bp, 8 predicted proteins | sample S1TSphgellanicum_FD_89693 | JGI IMG/M metagenome (GOLD analysis project Ga0116227, IMG submission 89693) | Host-associated microbial communities from peat moss isolated from Minnesota, USA - S1T2_Fb - Sphagnum magellanicum MG | ecosystem: Host-associated > Plants > Peat moss > Unclassified...
CAGAAGGGAGGTCGTGACACTATTGCACCTTGATGGCTGGATGAGCGAGCCCGCTACCTTGATTGTGGGGGGGGGGGGGGGGGGGGGGGGGGTCGTCGGTTCCCGTTTGTTATATCCGCCCAACACAGCCCAGAACCCTAATAACCTGAACAGGAATGTGAAGTGTATGGGCGAGTCGACTGTGGTCAATTGGAGATAGTGTTGTGGATTCTGAAATGCGGTTGTATGATTGTAGGTTCATCCTCGAAGTTCTCATTTCCGGTCTCCGCATCCCACGTGAGTTTCGTTTCGTTTCTTTCTCCACTTGCACAGAAATCCATACTTATGTTCAGCTCAGATTTGCAAATCTGTGTCTGTTCAGATTCTGGGTTTTTCTTTTGTGTGTGATGAGTTGCTGATACAGATACAGGAATTCATCACACCATCATGTTGACGACGAACAGACAAAAAGCGTTGAAATGAAAAATCGTTTCTTTAGAGCTCGCTTATTGTTTCTGTCAATAGAATCTACTGACTTGTTCTTTGAGCAATTGTTTGTTTGTTTACAGCGCTTGAATTGTTTTTGGGAATTGGTGCAGAGTTTGAGTCCTCATGAGAGATAGATCACACTAGAGGTTTGCAGATTGAGACAGTCCAGCGGCCATGAGCAGTACAATATTTTCACCAGAGAGGCAGTTAGTGTACGAGTGGTACACTCCTTCACTCCAAAAGTCGCTCAACTTCCTGCAAGCATTTGGGTTTGTGGTGTTGCGGCAAGAGGATAACTTTGCCGAATTGTCTTGGGGATTAAAGAATCGTCTCATGGTGGAGCAAATGCAGGAGTATTCGGATCAGCAGGAGAATGTTGCTGGGTATCGTGGGTATCATGGAAACCTTCGGGTATTGGTGGACGATGTGGACTCCGTGTATCAAGCGGCGTTGCTCATCAAGGATGCCAAAATCTTGAAACAGTTGGGTGATCGCTACTATGGCTTGCGGGACTTTACTGTTGGCGGCCCTTACGGATTCGCCCTCCGATTCGCTAAACCTCTTCCAGGCTTCAGTGAGCATTAGCATCTAACCAGGCTGCACTAAGCATAAGTATCCATCCAACCTCTCCACTACAATTGCAGACCCACGGAGTGCATAAGCATGCACATTATTAGGGTCGGTCCTCTTGGTGACCTAGTGATCCAGCAAAAGTGGAAGGACCTTTTCCGAGCTTCACTGTGCATTAGCATCTGTCCTCCACTTTTGCACACCACGAAGTGCGTTCATTAGGGTTTCCTTGGTGATCTCAACTGTGAGCATTTGCTGTGCTATGGTTGCCCTGCAAAAGCTTAAAACGGTAGGGAATTCGGGAATTGCTTAACGTGTGCTCAAGCTCAAGAGTGTAGGAATGAGCGATGCCATTTAGCTTGATTTGCAAGAGGCTTCATCTGTAACTAATGATTACTATGGTACGAAGCAGCTACATCACACTCAAAACACCAGGTACTTCTTGGATACATTGCATTGCCAGAATGCAACTACCACCAGTATCTCAAAACAAAGTGTACTACAATTACAGTTGTAAATGTAACTAAGTTGTTAGGATTCCACCTCTCTGCATTGTGGTTGAAAGCTAGCCTGTCTGAACAGAAGTAATTGATCAACAGATGGGAACAAGGGCCAGAATGTCTAAGCACAAATAATACCATGTAGTTTTTATCTGGTGGAAGAGTTGGTGAATTTAAAGATTGACATGCGCCATATCTTAAGTACATGAAAAGGCACTTCATATTTCATATAAAAAATTACAGGGAAGTAATCAGATAACTTACAGAGAAGCTATCCGCCATCTCAAGGTGGTAGAATTCTGCTTGTGAAAGAGATAACAAAGCAATTAACATTTAGCAAGGCCTCCAATCACTGGGCAATGTTTGATCTTAACCGTCCACCTTCTCACTTCTCAACATTCGGGAGCAATTACTTCTCTCTTTATGCAGGTGACCTTTGCATGGTGATCTTGGAGAATCATAATTCCTCCCAGCAAGCAGCTGAAAATGATATACAATCCCTTTATGCCATGAGGAAGTACTTGCTGAAACTCCTCTAACAAACAATAATCTACCCAATTGCTGGGTGACATCCTTGTTTGGTTGTCATAACAAAACACAGCTTCCATTTTTCACTGGAAGAAAAATACTGGCTGAGAAGACATCAATAGAAAACTTCCATTGTGAACTGGGGTCACACCATCCTACAAATATCCATAAATGACACCCAGATGACAGTTACAATTTGCTTTAGATGAGGCACTCCACTTGCTTGCTACAATGGTAGGATGATAATGCCTGTCTGCTTCCACAGCTACATGATCCTCACCTTGTTGCCCATCCACATACCTCCTGGAGTGTCAGAGGAACCATCCATCATGAATAAAGCTGAGAGCCAAGGCATTCCTCAAGAGCAATTCCCTTCACAACATAAATTGGATAAACATAAGCTTTACAGGCCTTCCAATTGAGGATACATTCGCTGTGTACCTCCAGACAAAGTAATGACAAGACCATAGAGACCAAGAATAATTTCTTGCAGAAATCTTGCCTTAGGGAGGGGAGTCCATTTATGGAAGTTTGGAGGAGAAGGGGGCTGATCACTCAACAAAATTGTGAGCAAAATTTGAGTTCACTTCCAAATTTGAATCAGAATAACTCTACAACAGGGCATTCTATTTAGTTCCTCTGACACATCCAAGCTTCATTCCTGTTGCCATAAGGCAATTAGGCACCAAGTCTCAAGAAATACAAACTAACAGCAAAACCCACTGTAGCTCAAGAGCTGAGAAAAGCAGCAGTAGGCTTCTACATTCTCAGGAGAAAAGTCTAATCAAACAAACTAAAGCCCATGTCTTCATCACTTTCCTCCTTTGCCTCCTCCTGCAAGACCACATAATTAACCATTAGACAAACTGAGTCAGTTAGCCCATAGTAGCACAAAAAAAATGCTGACATGTAGTGTCCATCCTGATGGGTACAGCAAGTAACAATCCCTAAGTCCATTATGTCATATAGTTCCAGCAAGATGAATGCTATTGGCACATGATTCAGAATCGTTGCCTTTCATCATCTCAAGTCTCAACCTATCTGAAAGAACACACATGTGAAAGAACTGCTACAGCAGTAAATGACAAAAAGCTGTCTCCATAAGGGTTCAAATTATACTATCTGCTTCTGAGAAAGAACCTCACAGCAGTCCTCACCACACACTGTTATGCAATCATATATAAGCTACTGCTCAAATACGTATGAACTGGAGAAATGTCGATAATTCAGTGCTCCTGCATATTGCCCTCGTGCTGAATTCCAAGGGACGATTTCTCGACACTAAGAGAGTGATTCACAATATTTTAGGTAGTAAGATAAGATGTTAGAGAAATATTCAGCTAGAATTCATTTACACAACGTATATAGCTTCTTGAGCAGAGCTTCTGTATGTGAATAATACCACAGATTACTGGAATAAATAGCTGGTGGGACAAGAGGAGTACACACAGAGCCAAAACAAAACGAACCATTTACTATACAGAAACTTGCATGACTCCACTCAAGGGAATGGCCAAAATTCTCTACCTTCTTCTCCTCTTCCTTTACAGCAGCAGCTTCCTCCTTAGCAGCTGCAGCACCAGGTCCAGCACTCACAGCCACTGCAGCTCCGCCTCCACCTGCAATCCACAGTCACGACAGAACTCAATTCAGCTCCATAGCCCAACATACAACTTCAACAAGACAGCTATGTATCATAACTGGCAACGAGAATTCGGAAGTAATACCAATGGCAGACCCAACATAAGGCATAGCTGATGCCACCACGTAAAGCATAGCATCATCAAAGAAGGTAGGCTTCAGGGCTAACCGGATCCAACGTTAGTGATGAGATCCTCGACATTCCTCTTCTCCAACAGCTTAGCGAACAAAGCAGGCCAATATGACTGCACTTTCACATTCGCAGCCTTACACAGAGTCGCGATCTTGTCAGCCTGTTACGGTCTTGTCAAGGACTATAACCTCATTCCATTCCCGACCTCTTGAATAACGAGATGCATGCCAAGCGGCTACACCCCACGGAGCACGGCTTTCATTACGACAACAAAGTCCGACGACTCTTGGCAAAAAAGTGAACCAGAGAAACGGAGAGACCAAACTCAAGATGAAAAATCCTCTTCCAAAAAAAAAAAAATGAAACATGCAAACGGCCACAACAAAACCAAAAGAATCAGAAGCCACAGCCTAACCACATGGTCTTCATTGCATTTTTTTTCACTCACTACTCGTATTACATTACCGCAAGCAAAATGCATTCAGCCAGAAAAAAAAAGACGCAGATAACAGAACAGAGAATGCCGGTTTAGGTAAACCCTAAGAGGATACGGTGATGGTGATTCCATCGTCAAACAAAATCAGAGCTGCATAAGTGCAGGCAGCTTCGTCTACCGACATGATGGTCTGATGATAGCGCTATCTCCAAGCTCCGCGAGATGGCGGACGGACGATCGATCAGCAGCCGCCCGCAACGATGAAGCAGAAAATCAAGGATCGGAGGGAGAGCGAGAGAGAGAAGACACGAACGCGCATCCCCTCTCTTCATTGCCTCTCTCAGAGTTTCCTGTCCATCACTCGCCGTCGATTCCTAAACCCTAAGTCCACTTCCAACCGTCGATCCAGGTCTGAAACCCTAACTCTACAAAGCCCTAGATCTGATCTCAACCGTCAATCTATGCCACGTAGACCTAATTCTCCGAAAATCTAGATCTCATGCAGACCGTGGATCTCTGACGCTAGAAACCACCAGTCTCTTAAACCCTAGATCTGATCCAAACCGTTGATCTATTTTACGGCAGCAGTGAACCGGCACCCACGAGCCCACCATCCACTGGATGCCCGTTATTACTCGGTTGTGGATGAACCTCAACCGAGTTAATATGTGGTTTCACCTTGGTAACCAATTTTGTAGGAATAGGTCACACATATAGGTAGATAGGTAGGAAAATAGGTAACTACTAGGTAAGTAGATGTTTTATACGTAGGTAAGCGCTGTTTTTACTACCTACCTACCTACTAACAACCTGCCTGCTTGAGGGTTGTTAGTAAGTAGTTAGGTAGAAAAAAAGAAGCAATTGAGCTAACCATCATGGTTAGCTAGCGGACTTGAACTCAACAGAAAACTGTTTCCTGACCACTTATCATTCATCCTTCCTGGTGCACTGGTATGCGCTGGTTCACTTTGGCCCTAAACTGGAAACTGCAGTTTTTCCTCAACTCTAGATTTGATCCCAACCGTCGATTTAAAGCCAGAAACCCTAAAGCATTTTAAACCCTGGATCTGATCCCAACCGTCTAAAGACACATTGCGAATCACTAATTCCAGATTGGCTGGTTGATCGGGACCGTGAAAGACAAATTCTGGTCGATCAGGGCCGTCGGTCAACGGTAATGTTCTCTTTCACGGTCCTGCTCTTTCGCGGGTTTTTCTTCTCCTTTGGCTTTTTGTCTTTTACAAGAGAGTTGAAAATCTTTGCTTTTTCGTGAGTGCAGCAAAATCTGGAATTTTGTTTGCACGAGATTCGCAAGCGCAAATTTCCGCCACGTCTTCTTCAAAAATTCAGCACACTTGTATAGTTTCGAGAGCGCTTTAAGACGAACAAATCCTGCCTGTGAATTTTTCGAAAGCAGAGGATATTATCGATTCTGTGTGAAAGATTTCTGGGGATATGCTGCAATATGAAGTTTTGCAGCTGCGATTTCTGTGGTTTAAAGAATGTTTGGTATTTCACATCTACTCAGACAAGTAACAATGAGGTTGAAACAAGGATCTGTTTTGAAGATGAACAGTCTACAAAACCCCAAGTTGTAAAATTCTTCTTCCAGAGCAACGTTGGAAAAAGCGTGCAACAATTTATTCAAACCAACTAAATTTCATATCATTTTGAACTCTTTTGCAGAAAAGGAACATGACTTGAGGCATCAAAAGTAGTGATCTTTTGATTGGATGCATTATCAAAGACCTTTTCAGCCTTCTGCACATCTTTGGTTATGTGGGATCATGCAGGGAAGGAGCAACTTTGATTTACAAAAGTCAAATCATCTCCATAGTAACATACCTGCAAAAAGACATGGAAAAGTATTGTTTGGCTCTTTCTCCAAAACGAAGAAAACCCAACAATGATGTTCAGTTAGCTGTCTTTTGGTACCATACAATACTTCCAACTTCACTGCCCCACGCCGTTGACTTCATTCATACACAGAAATTGGAAATCAGTTGGTCAGTACTAAAAACAGTGAATGGATTGTTGACCGTATTCTTATGGTGAAAAAATAGTGCAGAAATTTTTGCAAGTAATCCAGCAAATGACATCATGTCCAGATATTGCCAATAGCTTTAGTAGCATAGTAAGATGGATCTGCAACAGCATTTCAAAGTGGCAATGAAGTGTGACACGATTCTGTACTGCACCTAGTGATCCATATGCAGCAAACAGCTTCTTGACCGACTCGGATATTGACAAAAGAATTGATTGTGGTAAATCAGTGCCCCACAATTCATGCAAATGACATCAAGGAAAGCATCTTCATTTGTATGGAGATATATCCCCCATACTTAAGAATCAAGGCCAAATGGAAAAAACTGGAGATCTCAATATGAGATCAAAAAAAGGCAAGCAGCATCACTAAATGCCCTAGGAAAGTCCTTTCACAGTGGTCATCCTGTCACTGAGCACAAAAAAAAATGTACAAAATAACAAAGGAAAAGCATCTCTTTGATGCCTGTTTTGATCTCCAATTTAGATCTGACAAAAAGCTGCAGAGTTCATGGCTGGGTGCCATACATCTCATGAAGAGAAACATAGGAGGGGGGATGGACAACCTGGGATGGGGAAGCATGTCAACAGAGTGATGACATCTGATTAATTGTCAGAGTATCAGCTACTGTAAACCCACAGCAAAATCATCTCTGGTATGAAAAGCATCAAACATGTTTGAACTCATATACTCCTCATATTTACAGCAAAAGATTGACATTCTATGTTAAACATAGTTCCTGCCATTGCTGCACCGCTACAATCTTCCCTAAACTGACTTGCTCAAATGAAATCCACCTTCCAACTGTGATGGCTTTGAAATTGGCATCATCTTTACCAATAATCTAAATGTCTGAACCCTAGATATGAATGAACAGATTGAAGTTCCATAGAATTTACTAGAATTGACTGGAAATAGAATAAAGGGAGAGACATGAGAGTTGTGGCATAAAAACCTTTGGAGAAAGCTGTTGTGTGCAGAAGTATAACACTCTATCAGACATTCTCAGCTTCCATCAAGTCCCCAACTCCAGGCACAAGCTGCTGCCTCTGAAAGAATTGTACAGTTGTGCCTACATTTCTTCTCTATCTAAACCTTGAAATAGACTAGCACCTCAACAGAGTGTTTGCAAAAAAACAGGAAGATGGCTTCCTGGCTGAAGACAGAGAAGAGAGAGAGAGAGAGAACAATGCCCAAGAGAGGAATTCAATACCTGGGATTCTGTTGGTCTGATCAGTAAAGTTTTTAAGCCTGTGAGTCATTCTTTCGATCCTCTTCTAGTCTATCAAGCTTCTGGTCGGCAAGGAGGCCAGCTTCCTCATCTGCTTGCTCCTTCTTCTGTGCTTCCTTGTTCTTGAGTGCCTGCAGTTTGGCATGGTTGTAGAAACAGACACCAATGAAGGCAATGCCGTACCCTAGCAAGTTCAAAGAGGTGACTCTGTCCAAAATAACAGACCATGAGAAGGCGATGAGGAGCCAGTCTTTCACCACGCCCGCCACGTTCATGGTCAGAGCTGAGGTTTTCCCCACCAGCAGGAAAACTGCCAAGTTGAGCGCAAAAGCACAGGCGGAATTGGTTCCGAAAACCAGATAATCCAATTTGAAAGATGATGTTTCTCTCAGCAGTGGATACTCGACCAGAAGCCAAGGGATCGAAAGAAACGCAAAGCAGCAAGGAGCTACATAGTACAGAGACGTAATAGGGTTCAGAGAGACGCCCTTGGATGTGAGAAGGATCTGAATCAAAACCAGACGCATTGCCTCGAATGCCACTGCTCCTAGTTGCAACATCACTCCCCATGAGTTGAACTTCGCCTCTCCGTAAGCCGCAATGGCGACTCCTAACGAAATACCTACCATGTTTGCCATGGTCTGCGATTTGAAGAACTCCTTCTTGAGCAGCACACTGGTGGAGTAAACGGCAACAGGCATGAGCGCTTTCAGCATCTGAATGAAAGAGACCGAAAGATAGATGTAGGCAGAGTTAGAGAACCAGAGCGACAAGGAGTACAAGGCACCGATCGGCAGCACTGATGACAAGTAAAACCCTCGTGACATCCCTACTACAGGTTCCACCACCTTGAGCACACGCACAAGGAGAAAAGCAAGCGTGGAACAGAATGCCATGTGTATCATCGTTAGACTGATCGGATATGGCCAGTTATACATCTTGCGATCAAGAATGTACTTGTTGAATATGATCACCGTGAAGCTCAGGAATATCCAAATCCCTACATAAGTATAGCTCAGCAGTATCTTCCTGTACACATTTGCACTTGTCGTCGCCGCCAACTCCTTTCCCTGCCCGCTTCCCGATCCCTTCGCCATCGCCTCGACCTCCTTGCCTCCCTCCCTTATCAGTACACAAACTCTTCAAAGAGAAAATCTCAATATTGATACTACTGTTCTGCTACACAAAGCTTGCCTCTGACATATCACAACTCTCCTACTTCCCTCACTCTTCACCGATCAAACTTTCCACACTGACTGAAACCGAAAGTGGCCTTAGTTTCTTACTATGCGCTTCAGAAGAAGTTTATATCTGAAAACTAAACCACAACTCAAGCTGTGCACAAAATCGTCACAATAGTAGACTTAACCTCTGCGAGATAAAAGCCTCCTGCGAAAAAACAAATTACTTTTTATGCTTCTACTAGGAGGTCCAGCTACCAGACAATGGTCATTGGATCTAAGTATGCTTCTCTTCTTCTTCTTCCTGCCAGACTCCTCTTGTGCAATCAACCGAAATCGCCTGTCGTCTTCTTCCTCGTCTCATGCGGTCCCTTTCCTAGTCCACACAGCACCTTCAGTTTGAAAATGCGGGTCCAGGTGAAGAAGCGAGTGGAGACTTAAAACACCGGAAGTGCCAGAGTAATGCAAAAAGGCGAATGCACCGCGCTAGGCAACAGATACAAAGACTCCAAAACAAACAAACGCAAATATACTCGCGCGCGCGGGCGCACACACACAGCTTTTGACCGCCATCGCCTACCGAGCTTCACAAAACACAAGGGAAAGCTATGTAGAGATTTGGACCGTCCGATGCAAGATCCGACGGTCTAATCCAGCAGAGCAGAAATAACGGGCCCGGTTGGACATAGAAATGTCCCAAGGGGTGTGCTACCCGGTCGTGCAAGGTGGCAAGTCTGCATTCGAGGGGACAGTATACGAGAAGCTCAGTAGCAATTTTGGACCATCTGATGTAAGATCCGACGGTCCTATTCAGCAGAGCACAAATAACGGGCCGGGTTGGACCACGGACCTGTTCGATGGGGATGGTACCCCTTGTCCAGCGTGGCAAGTCCATTCCGAGGGAACTGTATCATATTAAGCTCTGTAGCGAGCTTGGACCATCCGATGTGAGATCCGACGGTCCCATTCAGGAGAGCGCAAATAACGGGCCGGGTTGGACCACGGACCTGTTCCATGGGGATAATACCCCTCGTCCAACCTGGAAACTCTGATCCGAGGGAACAGTAACCGATAAGCTCTGTAGCGATTTTAGACCATCCGATGTGAGATCCGACGGTTGCATCCAGGAGAGTTCAAATAACGGGTCCGGTTGGACACGGGCCTGTTCCGTGGGGACGGACGGTACCCGTTGTCCGGCGCGACAAGTCTGGTTCGTAAATGGAACGTGAAAATCGTTGGATGAAAAAACATTGGGACCTCGATTGGCCTCTCGATTCATGAACACTGTGAGTCCGAAATTCCAAATTATGGGCAAAATTGTTTTTTTTTTTTTTTTTTTTTTTTTTTGCCTCTTATTTTTTTTTTTTTTTCTTTTGAGCAAACCTTTTTTTTTTTATTATCAGTGGGGGG
>Ga0116227_10017221_pt1 | contig 10141 bp, 11 predicted proteins | sample S1TSphgellanicum_FD_89693 | JGI IMG/M metagenome (GOLD analysis project Ga0116227, IMG submission 89693) | Host-associated microbial communities from peat moss isolated from Minnesota, USA - S1T2_Fb - Sphagnum magellanicum MG | ecosystem: Host-associated > Plants > Peat moss > Unclassified...
CCCAGCGACAGCACATAGTGGAAATGCGCGACGACGTAATACGTGTCCTGCAAATTGTCATCGATCCCGCCGTTCGACAGCACCACCCCGGTCACGCCGCCCAGCGAGAACAGGAAGATAAAGCCGATCGCCCAGACCATCGGCGATTTGAATTCGATCGAACCGCCCCACATCGTCGCGATCCACGAGAAGATCTTGATGCCGGTCGGGACCGCGATCACCATCGTGGCCGCCGTGAAGTACATCTTGGTGTCGACGTCGAGCCCGGTCGTGTACATGTGGTGCGCCCACACGATGAACCCGACCACGCCGATTGCGACCATCGCATAGGCCATGCCGAGATAGCCGAAGACCGGCTTTTTCGAGAAGGTCGAGATGATCTGGCTGACGATGCCGAAACCGGGCAAAATCATGATGTAGACTTCGGGGTGACCAAAGAACCAGAACAGATGCTGGTACAGGATCGGATCGCCGCCGCCCGACGCATCAAAGAACGTCGTGCCGAAATTGCGATCGGTGATCAGCATCGTGATCGCCGCGGCCAGCACCGGCAGCGCGAGCAGCAGCAGGAATGCCGTCACCAGAACCGACCACACGAACAGCGGCATGCGGTGCAGCGTCATGCCCGGCGCGCGCATGTTGAAAATGGTGGTGATGAAATTGACCGCGCCCAGGATCGAACCCGCGCCGGCCAGATGCAGCGAAAAGATCGCAAAATCGACCGCAGGCCCTTGCGAACCCGATGTCGACAGCGGCGCATAGACCGTCCAGCCCGTGCCCGCGCCATTGCCCACGCCGCCCGGCACAAAGGCCGACAGCATCAGCGAACAGAACCCGGCAACCGTCAGCCAGAACGAAATGTTGTTCATGCGCGGAAAGGCCATGTCTGGCGCGCCGATCATGATCGGCACGAACCAGTTGCCAAAACCGCCGATCAGCGCCGGCATGACCATGAAAAACACCATGATCAGGCCATGCGCGGTGATCAGCACGTTCCACAGATGCAGTTGCTGATCAAAGCTGGGGTTTTTCTCGCCCAGGAACGATGCGACCGCGCCCAGATACTGGATGCCCGGATGCATCAGTTCGGCGCGCATGATCCCCGAAACCGCGCCGCCGATCACACCGGCGAAAATCGCGAAAATCAGGTAGAGCGTGCCGATGTCCTTGTGGTTGGTGGACATGAACCACCGCGCAAAAAAGCTCGGCTTGTGTTCGTGCGCGTGTTCATGATGCGCACCGTGGTGTTCGTGGTCTGCTGGTATGCTGGCCATGGAATTGGACCCTTGATTGAACGGCCTGAAACCGCCCCTGATTGGAATGGGGTGGCGTCAGGCGCCAGTCTTCACAGTGTCAAGACTCTTGGCGGCGACAGGTGTGACAGCGGCGGTCTTGGCCGCAGGTGCACTGACGGTGCCGCCCTGCGATTTGATCCAGGCGTCGAATTTGGGCCGGGTAACGGCTTCGACGACGATCGGCATATAGCCGTGGCGTACGCCGCACAGTTCCGAACACTGGCCGTAATAGACGCCCGGCTCATCGATATGCATGACGCGTTCGTTGACGCGGCCCGGCACGGCGTCCAGCTTGAACCACAGCGACGGCACCGAGAACGAGTGGATCACGTCGGACCCGGTCGTCTGGATCCGGATGTCTTCGCCGACGGGGACCACCATGCGCTTGTCTGCGCCCAGTTGCGGCTGTTCGCCGCGCGCGATCGCCTGATCGGGTGTCAGGATGTTTGAAATCACTTCAAACCCGCCATTGTCGGGATAGCCATAGCCCCAATACCACTGGTATCCGGTAACTTTGACCGTGACCGCATTTTTTGCAGGCGCGCGATACTGGTGCGCGATCAACCGGATCGACGGAACCGCCATGAACACCAGGATCAGGACCGGGACCAGAGTCCAGACCACTTCGATCGCCGTGTTGTGGCTGGTGCGCGATGCCACCGGATTGGACCGGCGGTTGAATTTGGCAATGACCACGAGCAACAGCACCAGCACGACCAGCATCACAAAGGTGATGATCGGCATCAGCAGCGCATCGTGCATCCACAGCGCTTCCTTGCCGGTCGCCGAATACTGGGTCTGAAATCCGTAAGCGCCGGCAGTCGGCTGGCCTTTGCCCGCTACAGGACGCGCCGGGACATAGGCATCCGCGGCGGGCGTGCTGGCGGCCGCAGATGCTGTCGCCACCGGAACGGCAGATGCGGCGGCAACGGGCGCAGCGGCAACAGGCGCAGCGGTCGTCGTCGCAGCCTGGGCCAGCACGTTGGCCGGGGACAGCGCGATCACGGCGGCCAGCGCCAGGCACCTGAATGCCTTTGTTATGCCCTGCGAATTTTCGGCAATGGTCATCGTCGAACTATCCGTTTCCTCTTTTGCGCCGGGCGTTGAGCCGTGTCGCGCAATCCATACAGCGGTATCAAATCCCGGGTCCTATACGTGCGAATGATAGGGGGCTCAAGGACCTGTGGCGCCATTTTTTCACCCTTGTGTGCACCCTTTGGGGAAGCCTGGGGCGCAAGTCACCCCTGATTGCCCCCGGAAACGCAAAAAGGCTTGCCCGGGGCGTCCCGGCGCGCCATTTGCCGAGCAAGTCTTCCCCCCCGCGTAATACAAAGCATTTCGGACCCATCATGCAAGACAGCGAAATCCTTTCCGAATTCCGCGCCAGCGGCGCCCTGCTCGAAGGGCATTTCCTGCTCTCGTCGGGCCGCCACAGCGCGCATTACCTGCAATGCGCGCGCGTTTTGATGGATCCGATGCGGGCGACCCGGCTGGCATCGGCGCTGGCGGCAAAGCTGCCGCGCGAATTGCGCCAACAGATTGCCAAAGTGGTCTCGCCGGCGATGGGCGGCGTGATCATCGGGCATGAAATGGGCCGCGCGCTGGGCGTGGAGGCGATGTTTGTCGAACGCCCGACCGGGACATTCGAACTGCGCCGGGGGTTTACGCTGCAACCCGGTGACCAGGTGCTGATGGTCGAAGACGTCGTGACCACCGGCCTGTCGAGCCGCGAAGCGATCAAGGCCATCGAAGCCGCCGGCGGCGTGGTGATCGCAGCGGCCGCGCTGATCGACCGATCGGGCGGCACGGCAGAACTGGGCGTGCCGTTCCATCCGCTGATCTCGCTCAGCTTCCCGACATATGCGGCGGATGAAGTGCCCGCCGATCTGGCACGAACCCCCGCGATCAAGCCGGGTAGCCGGGCCGCCGGCGCATGACCAGCGTGCCGGTGCCCAGATTGCGGTTGGGCGTAAACATCGATCACGTCGCCACCGTGCGCAATGCGCGCGGCGGCGATCATCCCGATCCGGTGCGCGCGGCGCAGATCGTGGCCGACGTCGGCGGCGACGGCATCACCGCGCATTTGCGCGAAGACCGGCGCCATATCCGTGACGAAGACATCGCGCGGATTCAGGCGGCGACCAATTTGCCGCTGAACTTTGAAATGGCCGCGACCGACGAAATGGTCGAAATCGCCCTTCGCCATCGCCCCCATGCCGCGTGCATCGTGCCCGAACGCCGCGAGGAACGCACCACCGAGGGCGGGCTCGATGCCGCAGGCCAGCACAACCGGCTGGCGCCGGTGATTGCCCGCCTGACCGATGCGGGCATCCGCGTCAGCCTGTTCATCGCGCCCGAACCGCGCCAGATCGAGGCGGCGAGCCGCCTGTGTGCGCCGATCGTCGAATTGCATACGGGCGAATATGCCCATGCCAGTGATGACATGCGGGCATACGAATTGCAGCGGATTGCCGACATGGCCGCGCTGGCCGCGCGCAATGGGATCGAACCGCACGCGGGGCACGGCCTGACGTATGACAATGTCCAGCCGATTGCCGCGATCCCGCAATTGGCCGAACTGAACATCGGGCACTATCTGATTGGCGAGGCGATCTTTACCGGGCTGGCCGACGCGGTGCGGCGCATGCGCAATCTGATGGATGAAGCCCGATGACGGTCGAATTGCCATGATCATCGGGCTGGGTTCGGACTTGTGCAATATCGAACGGATTCAGGCGTCGCTCGACCGGTTTGGCACGCGCTTTGAAACGCGCGTGTTTACCGCCGCCGAACAGGCCAAGGCCGCGCGCCGGCCGATGACCAAGGCGGGCACGCTGGCCAAACGGTTTGCCGCCAAGGAGGCCTATTCCAAAGCCGTCGGCACCGGATTTCGCGCGGGCGTGTTCATGAAAGACATCGGAGTGGTGAATGCCCCATCGGGCGCGCCGACGCTGGCGCTGACCGGCGGGGCGGCAGCGCGGCTGCGCGCGATCACCCCGCCGGGTCATGTGGCGGTGGTCCACCTGACATTGACCGACGAGCACCCGTGGGCGCAGGCGTTTGTGGTGATCGAGGCCAGGCCGCTTGTCGATGCGCCGCTGATAGAGCCTGCTGCATGACTCACGACGAGCTTCCGCCCGACCATGTCCCAGCGCCTGATACACCCGAACCCGTCACACCCGTCTGGCTGATCGAGCTGCGCGGGCTGGTGATGATGCTGGCTGCCGTGGTCCTGTTTCACAGCCTGGTGGCCAAACCGTTTTATATCCCGTCCGGGTCGATGATGCCCAACCTGCTGATCGGTGACCGGCTGGTGGTATCCAAATACCCCTATGGCTGGTCATGGGTTTCGGCGTCGTTCCACGTCTTGCCGCGATCGCGCGTGCGGCTGTTTCCCGGCACGCCCGAATACGGCGATATCGTCATCGTCGTGCCGCCCAATCGCGATGAAGACTATATCAAGCGCGTGGTGGCATTGCCGGGCGACCGGATCGCGGTGGTCGGTGGACAGATCGTGCTCAACGGCAAACCGGTGCCCCAGGTGGCCGAGCCCCCGCTGCTTCTGCCGGTCGATCCCAACCAGCCGTGCGATGCCAGCGATTTTCCGGGCCTGCGTTTTCGCGGTGCCAATGGCCGCAGCTATTGCGAATTGCCGATCTATCGCGAAACGCTGCCCAATGGCGCGACGTACCGCATCATCGACCACACCGATCAGCCGCTCGACCATTATCCAGAGATCCGCGTGCCTGATGGGCATGTCTTTGTCATGGGTGATAATCGCGACAATTCCGCCGATAGCCGCGCGCCTGTCGAAGGCAATGGCCTGGGCGGTCCGGTGCCGCTGTCGAGCGTTGGCGGGCGGGCCGAATTCATCACGTTTTCGCTCGACGGTAGCCAGGGGTGGAGCCCGCTGAGCTGGTGGAATGCCTTGCGACCCGGGCGTTCCTGGACCAGACTGCGCCCGATGATCATCAGGCGAGAAAAATGATGGCGGGAAAAAATAATGGCTGATCAACCAGATGCCGGCGCGCCCGAGCCATCGGGTGGCGATGGAAACGCCGCTGGCCCTGCCGATGTGCGCGACTGGCTGGTCCGGCAGGAGGCCAAACGGGCGTTCGTCTGGCTGGGCATTGCCGGCGCCATTGTCCTGGCGGTCTATCTGTCACAACCGCTGATCGTTATTTTTGCCGGGATCGTGTTTGCCGAATTGATCGATGGCGGACAGCGGTTGCTGGGCCGGGTTTTGCCGGCGCCACGCGGGATTCGCATCGCGCTGGTGATGATCGCCGCCCTGCTGTTCATGGTGTGGCTGGTGCTGTTTGCCGGTGGCCAGATTGCCGAACAGGCCGCGGCCCTGCCAAAGCTGATTGCAGCCGAGGCGCAGCGGTTGAGCGATCTGGCGCGCAGCCATGGCCTGCTGGCCCAACGCATCGATGTGCCCGCGCTGTCGGGGCGGATTGCCGAACAGCTCGCTGGCGGGGTCGGCCCGGTCACGCATGCGCTGGGCGGATTGCTGGGCGGGGTGACGACCGCGTTTCTGATCGTGATCCTGGGCATCTATTTCGTGATGGAGCCCGATCTCTATCAGGGCGGCGTGGCCTGGCTGATGCCCGCAGCAAACCGCGATGCGTGGCGTGAAACCACGCGTCAGATGGGGCATACCCTGCGCCGGCTGTTGTTTGGCCGATTGATCGGCATGGCATCCGAAGGGTTTGCAATGTGGATCCTGCTGTCTGTCTGGGGCGTGCCGATGGCCGCGCTGCTTGGGCTGCTGACCGGGTTGCTGGCATTCCTGCCCAATATCGGCGCGCCGATTTCGGGTGGGCTGACGATCCTGGTCGGGTTTTCCGCGGGGTTCAACACCGGGATCTACTGCATCGTGGTCTATGCCATCGTGCAGATCATCGACGGCAATATCGTGGTGCCGATGGTCGCCAAAAAGACCGCCGACCTCGCCCCCGCGCTGGTCCTGGGCGCGCAGCTGATTTTTGGCGTGCTGTTCGGCCTGTTGGGGCTGGTACTGGCCGATCCGATGGTCGCGATGTTGAAAATCGCGCTGCGGCGTCAGGCAGAAAGCAACGCTGGCGTTGATGGCAAGCCCGAAAACAAACCGGTCAGCGCTGCGTGAAGCGCATGCTGGCCGGGTTTGCCCTGCTGATGGTGGCGTTGACCGGGCTTGCGGTGGTTGGTCTAAGCTGGGGCTGGCCCCGGATGGAAGAGTGGCGGCTGGCTCCGCGTGTGCCGTTCAAGGCCTTGCCCGCGCTGCCCGAAAATGCCTATGCCGCCCCGGCGATGTGGATCGCCCGGCCCGAGATGGATACCGATCCCGCGCGATACCTGCCACCCGGCGTCGGGCATGATCGCAAGGGTGGCGCCTATGTCTTTTTCCTCCACCCGACGACCTATATCGGCCGCACCTCATGGAACGCGCCACTCGATCACGCCAATTCGCGGATGCGCACCGATCTTGCGGTGCAATCGATGGCGAGCGTCTTCAACGACGAAGCCGGGATTTACGCGCCGCGCTATCGCCAGGCCGCGCTGGGCACGTTTCTGGCTGATCGGCCGGAACAGCGGCGCGCTCTGGCGCTCGCCCAAAGTGATGCCAAGATCGCTTTGGCCACATTCCTGCGCACTGTTCCCCCGAACGCGCCGATTGTCCTGGCAGGGCACGACCAGGGCGCGCTGATCCTGATGCGCCTGATCCGCGACATGGTACGGGGCACGCCGCTATCGGCGCGGATCATCGCGGTCTATCTGGCGGGATGGCCGATCTCTGCGCGCCATGATCTGCCGCAGTTGAACATGCCTGCGTGTACGCGCGCCGATCAGGCGGGCTGCGTGATGGCCTGGATGACCTTTGGCAAACCGAACGACCCGCGCGAAGTGATGGCCATGGCCGCGCATTATCCTGCGCTGGACGGATTTGTGGGCAATGGAGCCACGCGTGACGACGTGCCGCTGTGCACCAATCCGCTGACCGGTGGCGCAGGCCCCGATGCGCCGGATTCGGCCAATCTGGGCAGCCTGGCAATCGGCGATGAGTTCAGCCATGCCGCACTGGTGCGGCCGTCTGTCGGCGCGCACTGTGACCGGGCCACCGGGCTGTTGACCATTGCCGGGCCGCCCCCCCATCTGGGCGACGATGTGATGCCGGGAAACAACTATTCGGCTGACGATTTTCCGCTGTTCTGGCGCAATTTGCGCGACGATGTCGCCCGGCGAGAGGCGGCGTGGATGCGCGCCCATCGCGCCGCATGATCACCACGCGCGCGCCCGAATTTCGCGATGCGCTGCCCACCGGGGGCGTGTTGATCGGGCTTGACCCGGGTACGAAAACCATCGGCCTGGCGCTGTGCGATGCCGGATGGCGCTTTGCCACACCCGACAAGACGATCATGCGGCGCAAATTCCGCGACGACAAAGCCCAGATCGCCGCCGTCATTGCCGCGCGCCAGGTCGTCGGCATGGTCATCGGGCTGCCGCTCAATATGGATGGCAGCGACAGTCCGCGCGCCCAGGCGGCGCGGGCGATGGCACGCAATCTGGCGGATTTTGGCCTGCCGATGCTGATGTGGGACGAACGCTGGTCCACCCGCGCCGCCGAACGCGCGATGATCGACCTGGACATGAGCCGCGCCAGGCGGGCCGAACGGATCGATGCGCACGCCGCCGCGCTGATCCTGCAAGGTGCAATCGATGCGCTGTCGGGCGCGCTGTTCTGAATTCCGGGACCGGTTCTGAAATTCATTGCAACGCGCCACTTGCCCATGCAGGACGATCCGATGAACCAGCATGACACCAATGAAAACGCCACCAGCAGCTTCAGCGGTGCCGCGCCATTCGACCCGGCCAGGTTGGCTAAACGGATGACCATGGGCGGTCATGGCAACTTTCTTGGCATGCACTATCGCGATCATGGCGACATCTGGATCGAGCTTGGCCTGGACTGGCGCGCCGATCTGGTCGGCGATCCCGAAACCGGCGTGATCGCCTCGGGGCCGATCATCAGCATGCTCGACAATGCGACGTCGCTGTCGGTATGGACCCGCACCGGCGTGTTTCGTCCGCAAGTTACGCTGGACCTGCGGATCGATTATACCCGCGCGGCTACGCCGGGAAAGGCCATCATCGCGCGCGCCGAATGCTATCAGGTGCGGCGGTCGATGGCATTTGTCCGGGGCATCGCGCACGATGGCGACAGTGCCGATCCGGTGGCGCACGCCGTGGGCATATTCATGCTGATTGATGGGCAGGAATGGATCCAGTCATGAACAGCCAGGAATTGCCTCCCTATGCCCTGGCCATGGGTATGGAAATTGCCGGGATCGTCGATGACAGTCCGCTGGTCGCGATGGATTTCAGCCAACGGGCGGTGGGCCGCCCGGGGTATCTCCATGGCGGCGCGATCAGCGGCCTGCTGGAAATGGCCGGCTTTGCCGCGCTCGCCGCAGAGCTGGAACGCAAGGGCATCGCGGTGCAAATCAAGCCGATCAATATCAAAGTCGAATTCCTGCGCTCCGGCCTGCCCGAACGGATATTTGCGCGCGGCGAAGTGCTGCGCGCCGGGCGCCGGGTCGCCAATGTGCGGATCGAGGCGTGGCAAGCCGACCGCACCCGCCCGGTCGCAAGCTGCTGGATGAATTTTCAGCTTTCGCCCAAGAAAGCCTAGAGCCGCAATTCCACGACCATACCGTCTGGCTCTGCATCGCCCGGTGCCAGCCGCAACGCATCGGCGCGCGCCCGGCCCAGGATCGCGGACGGCACATTGGGCAGCACGACCAGCGCATCGGCCTGCCCCAGCAGGCGCGCCTGCCGCAAGGTCAGGTCATCGGGATCGGCGCTGATCAGAGCGATGACATGGCGCCCCGGCGCGGCAGGTGTCGGACTCTCAAGCCAGGTCGCCACCGCGTCGTCGGTGTGATCGCGAAACGGATCGAGCGCACCGCCATCGCCCAGCGCACCGTCGAGCGCGCGGCGCCGCGTCGCCGCATCGGGCCAGCGCGCGCGCAAGGCGCCTCGTGCGGCAAACAGCGCATCGGCCAATGCACCCAGACCCTGCGGCAGCATGGCATCGATCCGCAACCGCACCGCTTTGGCCAGCCCCGCGCTCGCCCCGGCCGTGCCGACCGCGATCAGCACCGGCGCGCGATCGACCAGCGAGGGCGTGGTAAAATCGCACAATTCGGGCCGATCCACGACATTGACCAGCAGTCCCGCACACCGCGCGCGCAGCGCATCGGCGCGCGCAGCCGTCTCGTCGTCATGCGCAATGAACGCCAGCCGCGCGCCCACGTCGATCCCTTGCGCCAGATCATCGACGACCACACCGCCGGCGCGTTCCACCAGCCGGCGTTTCGCCACCGCCGCATCGCCGCCGCCCAGCACGATCACCGGCTGGTCCTTGATGCGATGAAACAGCGGCAGCGCCGGCAGCATTACAACAGGAAATCCGGCACGCGCTCGGCGGCGAGGATGGTGGCAGGCACGATCCGGTCCGCCACCACGGCCCATTGTACGCCATCGACCATGACCTCTGGCACCATGTCGCGCGAATTGTACGTGCTCGCCATCGTCGCGCCATAGGCCCCGGCGGTGCGGAACACGGTCAGATCGCCCCGCGCCACATCATCGATATCGCGCGCCATCGCAAAGGTATCGCTCGATTCGCAGATCGGCCCGACAATATTGGCGGTCATCCGCGCCCCATTGGGCGCAACCGCGGCAAAATCATGCCATGCATCATAGAGCGCGGGCCGCGCCAGATCGTTCATCGCCGCATCGACCACCACCCACGGATGCACGGCGCCTTCCTTGACCCGGATGACCCGCGTCACCAGCACGCC
>Ga0116227_10017223_pt1 | contig 10140 bp, 10 predicted proteins | sample S1TSphgellanicum_FD_89693 | JGI IMG/M metagenome (GOLD analysis project Ga0116227, IMG submission 89693) | Host-associated microbial communities from peat moss isolated from Minnesota, USA - S1T2_Fb - Sphagnum magellanicum MG | ecosystem: Host-associated > Plants > Peat moss > Unclassified...
ACCTAACGTACCCCCCCCACATCCCTCCCCCCCCCCCCCCGCCCCCATCCCGATCCCGCAAGTCGTAGCTAGTGGGACTCGGAGCATTTTGGTGAAGAATCAACGATAAGAAAGATGCATGACCATCCCCTATAAAAAGCCCCAAGGATCGATGAAGCCGACCATCCCCTATAAAAAGCCCCAAAGATCGACGAATCCGGAGAAAAAAGAAGCACACTATGGAAGCGAAGCGAAAGCCCCCCCATAAATAAATAAATCGGTCACTTGTCACTTCCGGCGGCAAAAACAAAAAAAAAATCAGAAAAAAGGCCAAAAAAAAAGTTCAAACAAAGAAAGTCGCGGTTTTCGAAAGTCCCAACACGCTCGCTCTCCAGGTCCTCGCATGCACTTCTGGAAGTCGGAAGTTTTTTCGAATCTTCAAACGGTCCGTTTTTGGACCTGCTCTTTCTATCAATCTTGTGTTATGTTTTCGGCTGAGGAAGAAGAAAGAGACTTGAAGTTTACACGTTTTCCAATTTCGTCTTCCTTGTGGTCGTGTGTCCCCGCACGCCGAAAAAAACAACCAAACAAACAAACAAACAAGCACATAAACAAACCCCCCACAAACAAATTTTGAGCTTCTACTTCTTCTCCCGCTAACTACTGACTGTTGCACCCAAAACCCACAACTTTCCTCTTACAGCCCAAGGATTTAGAACGAATTAGAACTCTCTCTTACAGTTTTTTTGTTGTTTATTGTTGATGATCTGTTGGGTGATGGTGGTTTTTTTTTTTCGCTGGAATTGTTTGCTTGTTTGCTGTGTGATCGATTATCCATCTGTTGGTAGCAATAGTACTACACTTTGTGTTGTAACCAAAGCAAACAATCGTGGAGGTGGGTTTAGGTGTTTAGTTTTTCTTTTTGGGGAGTGCGGGAACGTGTTGTGTAGATCCAAGTTTGGAGCTTGTCTTGTTTGGAGATCGAAGCGTTGAAGCTTTGGACATTTTGTTGCGGACATTTGATCAAAGTTTGGAGCTTTTTTTTTTTGGTTTGGTTTTGTTTGGTGTGCTACGTGTTTTGTTGAGTGCAAAAATGCTCTTGTCTTGCGTGGAGGATCGAGCGCAAGGTTGTAATTTTGTTGGAGAAGCGATGATGATGAGAAGAGTAAGGAACTAACGCAGGAGGAGGAGGAGAAGCCTGAGCTTTCTTAGATGCTCCTGCGTGTTGGACTCGCAGTCACTTGCTCACTGGTTGCATTCACCGTCTCGGTCCTCAAAAACAACAACAACAACAACAACCGTTCTGCTCCTGCAGGTTTGTGACCATTTTTTTTCCCTCTCTCTCTCTCTCTCTCTCTCTCTTCTCGCCAACAGCTTTTGGCTTGTGCATAGTTCCTCCTCGGTTTGTTGTTGTGAAGCTTGTCACGAAGCTCGCTCTTGTACTCGAGATGGGTTTTCTGAACTGTTGATGTTTGCAGAAGAGAAAGGACCATCAGGTAAGGAGGAGGAAGAGGCGGCTCAACATGGTGAGGAGGGATTCAGCTCTGCGTATGGTGCTCTTGATGATTCAACACAGCAAGAAACCCTGGTACCCATTTATTTCTTCAATAGCCAGCAGTTAGAATGTGTTGCTTTTTTTTAATCCTTCCTGCTATTTCAACACCATTGTTACAGAAGATCAAGACTCAGAAAACAAGCTTTGCCCTCAATCAATCCAGAGTTTTAGCCTCCTCCTCCTGGAGCTTGCAATCTATGTCACAGAAGGACAGATGGTTAATTGAGCCAGAAACAAAATAGAGGCAGAAAATATCATCATGAATCCAATCATTTCTTCTATCCTTTCCTTGATACACATTCTATAGCAAGAGGAGGTGTGTTTTGTTGACTGATTGATCATCATTAGGATTACATTTGGAGCTGAACATCTCTGGATGTGTGCATTTGTGCTTGTGCAGGAGGAGGAAGTGAAGCGAGTCATCCCGGATTCACCAGCACATACTAGTGTGCAAAGTGCGAGTGACTATGGCAGTCACGATTTGTTGCTGCCTGAATTTGAGGACCTTCTTTCTGCTGGGGAGCTTACTGCTGATTTCAGTCAGGAGTTTAGTGATGGTGAAGATCAGAACAGCAGGGGCCATCATCATGATGATGCAGAGTGTGAACAAGAGGAAGGCTTGGCTGACAACAGGCATGCATGCCCTATAAAGAGAAGAAAAGGTAGGGATGCAAATGGCTCTGAGACAGGAGATTCCGAGAGTGCAGGCACAAGGGATGACGATGGAGGAGACTACCTTATGGACAAATGTATTGATAGCCTTGCAAAGGATGCTGATGAACTGCAACTGCTGAGAAGTATGGTGAAGGAATTAAGAGAAAGAGAATTGAGGATGGAAGGAGAGTTGCTTGAGTTCTATGCGCTCCAACTGCAAGAGAGTAATGTTGCTGAGTTGGAGAGGGGATTGCAGGACAAGACTGTTCAAAATGAGAAGCTCAGATTGCAAATCAGAGATCTAGAGTTGCAGGGGAAGAAATCGGTTGATGAGCTTGCCAGTGTCGGCAAACTCAAGAAAGACTTGGATGAAGAGCGGGCCAAGAATCGGGAACTCCAGAAGCAAATCCATAGTCATGCTGGGAATGCCAAAGCTGAGCTCTTGATGATGAAACAGAAGCTGCTCCTCTTGGAGACAAAAGAGGAAGATGGGAGGAACAAGAGGGAATTCGATCTTGAAAGGAAGCTGCAATCCCTACGTGAGTTGGAGGTTGAGGTCGTCGAGTTACGGCGTACCAACAAGGAGCTTCAACACCAGAAAAGGGAGCTGACAATCAAAATAAATGCTGTTGAGACTGAAGTTCAGCATCTGATGAACAGAACCGAGGTGTGTGTGTGTGTTTTCCTATCTGGTCTCTGGCGGATGCTGCCATTGCAACATTCTATTTTGAGTGTGAAGTCCATGGGTTTTCCATTTGGTGTTGTGTTTGGTCACTTGTTGCAAGTTGCTAGTTTGGAAATCTTCTATGAAAATGCATTGATCTCATCCTGAAAGACATGGCTGCAATCTTCTCCAGAGTGATATGGTAGCAGAAGCTGAGGCCAGAACAACTGCTGTGCGCCATGCAAATGAGGACTTGGCTAAGCAAGTAGAGGGTTTGCAAATGGATCGATTTAGTGAAGTGGAGGAGCTTGTTTACTTGAGGTGGGTGAATGCTTGCCTTCGTTATGAGCTTCGCAACTACACAGCTCCAGCAGGAAAAACTACTGCACTTGATTTGAGTAACAATTTAAGTCCAAGATCGCAGGAAAGAGCAAAGAAGTTGATGCTCAAGTATGCGGCTCCTGATCTCCTGGCCATCAGCACCAAAGATCAGGCTGAAAATGGCTATGAGAGTGCTTCATCTGAAACATCAAGCCGCTCTGAGGGTGGTCCCAGTGAGTATAATGACTCACCACTTGACTTGGGTCCGGGTGGCATGACTAACAAGAAACCAAGTTTGATTCGACGGCTGAAGAACTGGACAGTGAAGAAGGATGATGGATTGGACCTTTCCGGTGCAAGATCATTGCAGGACAGAGAGAGAAGTTTCAGCAGCCTAAGTGACCCTACACATGGCAGGAAATACAATGCATCGAAGCCACCTTTGGAAGCTTTGATCCTCAGGAATGCAAGTGATGCAGTAGAGATCACATCGTACGGGGCCAAGAAACCTGACAAACAAGATCTGGGCAGTGCTTCACCCACAATGTCAATATCAGATTCTTCATCAATCGATGGAGGCAATGATGCTGCTGCTGCAACATCTGATACATTACCAAACTCCCAATCAAACCTCCCTCCTCTTGTTAGGAAGAAATCAGCAGGAGATGTATTCAGTGGGGTGGCGGCATCCTTCCAACTCATGTCAAAGTCAGTAGCTCCAGAGATAGCAGAGAAGTACCCAGCCTTCAAAGACCGTCACAAAGCAGCCATTGAGAGGGAGAAAGTCATCAAAGAGAAGGCCAAGGTGGAGAGGGAGAAAGCAATCAATACAAAGCCACATGAGAGGGTTCATTTCAGGATCCAAGAGATGCCAAAGCTACAGCAAATACCTGCTCGTAAGCGGGTGGAAGCAATCAAACCATTAACGCCAGCAGACGTGGAGAAGAGGCCTCTTAGGGTTGCAACTCCTCCTCCCAAGCCATCTGATCCTGTGGTTGGCCTAGCCACTGGGTCTCACATTCACAGGGGTCCTGGGGTTACTCCTCCTCCGCCTCCTCCTCCTCCTCCCCCACCAAGACCTGGCATACCTGGGGCACCTCCACCACCTCCACCACCTCCACCAATGGGGGGTGGCTTGGGAAATTTGCAGGGGAAGAACAAAGACAACATGCACAGGGCCCCAGAGGTGGTTGAGTTCTACCAGTCACTGATGAAGCGTGATGTTAAAAGCACTGGTGGTGGAATCAGTGGGAATGACATAAACCCAGATGCACGCAACAACATGATTGGCGAAATTGAGAACCGGTCTACACATCTCTTGGCTGTAAGTATATCCATTGCCATTTGTAGCTCTTCGAAGAAGCTTTTGTTCCACTTTACCCAGGTGTGAGGGTTAGATGTTAGGTTTTGTCTTCAGGTCCTTCCTTCAGCAAGAGTTGTCTGGGGATATCAGTAGTCATTGAAAGGGTTGGTGATCTGAAGATTTTTTGTTGTTTATGGTGATGCATTGAGAGACTTCACTTCCTGGCCTTTACAGATCAAGGCAGATGTTGAGACACAAGGAGAGTTTGTGCAATCACTAGCAGCTGCAGTACGCACTGCTTTTTACACCAACATTGAAGATGTCATTGCCTTTGTCACATGGCTTGATAATGAGCTTTCTTTCCTGGTATGGATACAGAACCCATCACTTAACCAATTGCTAAACTCTAAACCCATTAACTCATCTTTCAGTGGATTTCTCTTCTTCCATTCCAAATGAAGATATTAGCAGGGGTTGTTTCATCATGTTCTTGCTCCCTTTCATCATGTCATTGCTCCCAATATGAGCATGTCCATTCAGAAGCAGTTGAATCATAAACTGTCTGTACTCTGGGGAATTCGATTATGCAGGTGGATGAAAGAGCAGTGTTGAAGCACTTTGACTGGCCAGAAGGTAAAGCAGATGCCTTCCGAGAAGCTTCATTTGAGTACCAGGATTTAATGAAGCTGCATGCCGAAGTGTCATTGTTTGAAGATGATCCAGGAATGCCTTGTGAAAAGGCTCTCCAGAGGATGTTGACCACCCTAGAGAAGTAAGTCTTACTGTTTTTAAGCTCCTCTATGAGGTTGTTGAGGCCATGGTCAACTGGTCCAACCAACCTATCCTGTCTGTTGCTAAGAAGATACAATTTGCATGTTCATCACATACAAGTTTGTCTGTTTCCCAATTTTTTTTCTGCCTCTAGGTAGTATCCATTCTTATTAGCTCATTGGCATCTCATTGGTGAAATATTATGTGTGCAGAGTGGAGCATAATATCTATGGGTTGCTACGGACAAGGGATATGGCAATTGCTCGCTATAAAGAGTTTGGTATACCCACACAATGGATGCTTGACCCAGGAGTAGTTGGAAAGGTATTACTCATTTCTTTGAGGGTGGTGGAGCTCATGCACAGTTGGATACCTTTTATTGTCTTGTTTTGGTTTGTAAGACTGCTGATGTAAATGGGTGTTGTTGTGGGTGGGGAACCAGAGCAACGGGATTTTTAATTTACAAAATTGTGTTTGGATGTGGCAACAGATCAAGGTAGCATCAGTGAAGTTAGCACGTGTGTATATGACAAGAGTTGCTGCAGAGTTAGAGCATTTAGCTGGCTCTGACAGGGAGCCTGTGCGTGAGTTCCTATTGCTGCAAGGAGTTCGATTTGCTTTCCGTGTTCACCAGGTACAGAATTCCTTTCTCTCTTTCTGAGTTATTAAATTCAAAGCGATCCAATCGAGTGCTCAACTACTAGCTTTCATAATTTCTTACTTTCTCTAGTTAGAAACTCAACAATGCCCAATTTTCTTTGCTGAGAAATGTACTGTGTGTGCCTACCATAACTAACAAGGAGGAGCTCTTGAAACCATGCTTGTGCAGTTTGCAGGTGGATTCGACCCTGAGAGTATGAGAGCATTTGAGGCTTTAAGAGATTATGCCCATGTTTCCAACAAAAGTGCAACCACAACAGATGTGGGTGATGGGGGATGAGTTCATGAAGTTTCTCCCTGCTGCACTTTCCTGACCTAACCCAATATTCATATTCAGTTTTCTGCCGTTTGTTAACCATGAAATGCTTGTGGCCCTAAATTCTTGGTGTTTTTACAAGTGCTTGCCTGTCAGTACTTGATCAACTCCCAGCTTTCAATTAATTTGTTGACAAGGAGAATTCACAGGTGGATCCCAACCTTGTTAGATGGCCACAACTGGTGTAAAAAGTTACCCTTCTGTACGCCAAATTTGGGACCCATGAAGCATTTATTGTTAACTTTCGTTCATTGGAAAAAGAGGATAGGGTTCTTCATTATTTTCTCCCTCCATAGGACCAAGGGGGCTTCATGCAAGGAGAAAGAATCTTCAGTAACTATGTTCAGTGCCTCTGTATGATATGCTTAGGTTCGGGAAGTTGCAGCCTGCAAGTATCATGATTTTGATACTGAAAAAATCATGTGAATTCCCTGTTTCAGTACAAGAACTGAAATTGAATTAGTTTACAAACACTTTGTAAACTTTGTTTTTAAGAATGTTTGGTGTTGTGCTGCATGCACAGATTCTTTTTAATTTGTGGTAGAGACAAATGTTGGGAAGGGTGAAGTGATTTTTTCTTACCCACAGGGTATGATTTTTTTCAACATTAGCCTCTGGGTATATGAATTGTCCTGGTATATGAGCTTTGCCTTCAAATTAAGACATTGTGTGTTGATTGTTACCATCAGAGTAGTGAGCATAAGGATAAAGTGTAGTCAGGCTACAGGTTTTTACCCCATAGATACCCCACCCCAGGGCAGATATGAAGGATGGGGTAAATTGGTGGTAGTGCTTGAAATTGAACAAAAGCGAGTTGGAATAGTGGAATTGGAATGATGGGTACTTCACCCTAGGGACCCATCAGGGACTGGTTTGCAGATTCCATGAGTCTTCAAGCAATAAACACTGTTTCTGTTCTTCCCTGCCATCCCAAATGCAATATGTGCCATAATCTGTGAATCCACACTTATTTTAGAGCTTGTATTGGAACTGAAAGCAGCAGACAAGTTAGATTGTTTCAGTAGTACACATGCAAAAAGTTGTGGGTTTCTTCATTTGATGTTTGCTTTATCACACTTGTCATCTCCATTCTATATCCATCCTGTTAAAAGTTCTTGCTCTTTTGGTTTGCAACTGTCTATGTAGCACTTTTTGCTCTCAGGACATGTAAATTGCTTGCTGCAAACTCAAAACCTGTGCATTGTGCATTGCATCACTGACTTTTCCTTGTGATCTCAACTATGTGGGCTGGCTGGAAAATTGTACAAAGATCAATGTGACTTCAATGAATTGTTTGATGTCTGTAAACCCTATACCTCCTTGCACAAACTGATTATTTGATGTAATAAAGTACAAGTTTGAAGACACTCTCCCATCAGCAATGCATGTGAAATTCACTCTGTACCTTCCATATTGTAGAAGGAAAATTGATCCCCCAGCTGCCATTCCAAGATAATGAAGTGCTCTGCTCCTTGTAGCTCCAAGTTGTACATCAATAAAAGAAACTGGAGATGATGGTCACAAAAACACTCCTCCCAATTCTGTGTACAGGCAGCTTTTGTCTCTTTGCTAACCAGGCTTCTTCACTTGGCTGACCACTTACAATACAGTGAATGACTGACTAAACTGGACTCCATGACTTCCAAAGAACCCTGAATCATAAAGACCTACTGAGAATGGTAAAGTCAAGAGCAAGGAGCAAAAAGCAGCTGGTATGCATGCATGCATTTAGCTGCAGCTTATTTCAATATGAAAAAACTCATTACACCTCAAGATCCTGAATTCACTTCTGACCCAAATCCTAAACCCTAAACCTTCAATCTTCAACCCTGAACTGTATTTTAACCTTGTGTCAAAATGAGAAGAATTGTGGTACATCACTCACAAATCAGGCACATTACTATCTGCCACCATTCGCAGCTCGTTTCCAAACAATCACCACGCCTTCACAATCTGAGGACACCAATAAATTTTCACCATGATTCCATGCCACCCCAACCACTGGCACTCTATGTCCCTGCAGCTTGTTTACACAAGGATGCTTTGGACGGGTAAAATCATAGAAGTAGACATTCGCATCCTCATGCCCCGACACAATAAATTCCCCATGTTGCAATGAGAGAAGAGGGCAAAAAGAGGCCCGGATATTCCTTGCCCTGGGAGGGAGCTGGAGGGAGCACCTCAGCGAAAGATAACCCTCAATACGCAATGCAATACCAAAGAAGCGAATCAGGCCATCTTGACTTGCAACCAATAAGACTGGCCCCGCAGCTAAACGTGAAAAGGTCCGAAACTGGACAGTAGTGGTGGATGACTTATGTACACCTGTCATTCCTGTCTTGTGCGAATGCCGCATAACAAAATCACCATTGTGCATTTGCAAGCTTACACTGTGTATGCAACCCCTTGCATCTCCTGCAAACAGAATGTGACCCGAGTGATCAATGTCCATGGCTGTGACATTGCTATCAAGAGACAGTTTCTGTATGATCCGGCCCGTGCTGAAGTTCAACACACTAATCTCCTTACTCCCATTTCCAACTAGAAGAAAGCTGTTGTTGACAGGATGGAAGTGAACACAAAGCTGAGGAGCACCATAAATCACACGCAGACAGTCACCCTTCTTCACATCCCACACTCGCACACTTTTGTCCATTGATGCCGAGCTCAAGTAATGGTTGCTTAAAGAGAAGTCCAAATCCGTAACCTCTTTAGTGTGTCCTTTCAAGTGATGGAGAATACGGGGAGGCTGGCTGACGTAACAGAGCATTATGAGACCATTTGAGGCAGCAAATGACAATAAATCAGAGCTCATGTGCCCAAACTTGACAACATTCACCGAGGCTTTACAACCATCGAAAATGCAATGCATGCCAACAAACGAATATCCTGGTTCAGCAGGGATCTCTGAACCACCAGATTCACTTACAGTGCTTCCTCCTCTGCTAGAGCTCCAGCTTCCTCTCTCATAAGCAGTCCATGGTCCACGATCAGAAGCCCCTTGTCCACTCACTGGACTTGATGGTTGAGATTTATCCAAGACCTTGAGCTGCTCCATGTATTTGTGGAAAGCAACATATCCCCTCCCATTCAATTCCCATCCTTGCCGTCAGAGGTTGCCCCCAAGAGCCTTCCGGTAAAGGAGAAGGCGACGCATGGCAACTCGAGGGTGGTTGGCACCATTTCCAGGTTCCAGAAGTGCTGCATAGACCATTGCCGCATGGTTGGGCTTTATGCTCATTGTGCTTGTGGATGGTAATGATGAAGTCTCACTATACAATTCCAAATTCTTCTCTGAATCCATCACCAGAGAGAGTTTCTTACTGGTTCAATCTGGCTCTGATCTTGTCTCGCTTCACAACAGCTTCATCTGCAAAAGGAGGAGATCATAAATTAAGAGAAACTATGACTGCTAATTCCTCTTCCATGTGACCAAGATGCTCAAGAATTGAGAAAGACTTCATATTTGGATCATCCTATCTCAAGCAATTTTTGCCTCTCTCTTTGCTATTCATCTGCTGCATCTATAATGAGCCTTCCCTTATGAGATTCTTTCAACACACTCAGCAATTCTGGTTTCCAGATATATCAGAAGCAAAGATGCTGGGAGCTTCTTAAGCTCTCTTGAGCACAAGCTAAAGTTGAAAAACTCTCCAAAATTCTAAGGAAAACTGCATGTCACATTTCTCAGACATTGGCAACTGGACCTCTTTCCTCTGATATGCAAACGCAAGCAGCAGCAGCAGAGGCAAAACATCACAAGAGAGAAGAAACACTACTAACAAACTAGGTATGTACTCTGAGACCCAATTGCTACATTACTCTTCTTGACCTAATCCGCATAGTGTCTGCACAAGAAGAATGGATTTGATTCCGAGAATGATTGGATCTTCACAATGAAAAAGTGGTTGCATGAA
>Ga0116227_10017224_pt1 | contig 10140 bp, 10 predicted proteins | sample S1TSphgellanicum_FD_89693 | JGI IMG/M metagenome (GOLD analysis project Ga0116227, IMG submission 89693) | Host-associated microbial communities from peat moss isolated from Minnesota, USA - S1T2_Fb - Sphagnum magellanicum MG | ecosystem: Host-associated > Plants > Peat moss > Unclassified...
ACGATACCGATGGTATCCAAGACGCCGCTGACCGCCAGCGCCACGAAGGCCGCGCAGACGCCCAGGGCGAGGGCGCGCCGCGCCGGCGGAGCGAGCGGCAGCCGGTGCCGCACGAACCCCGCGAAGCGAACCCAGCCGTAGGCCGCCGCGGCCAAGCCGGCCAGTCCCAGTTCGCCCGCTAGCGATAGATAGACGTCGTGGGGGTGCAGCGCCCCGAACGTGCCGGGCTCCGCGCCGTTGACGGTTCGGATCGCCGGATAGACGCGCCAATAGCTGACCGGCCCCACGCCGGTCAACGGAAAGAGCGACGCGACGCGCAGCCCGCTCTCGATCGTGCGCAGCCGGCTGAACGAATCCGACGGGTCGTGATACGGGAACGGCCGCAGCAAGAGCATCGCCGCAGATAGCACGGTCGCGCCGGCCAGGGCCAGCGCGGTGCGGCTGCGGCCCTGCGCGAACGCGAAGAATATCGCGCCCGCGGCGACTCCCGCAAGCGCTTCCCGCGAGAACGTCAGGACGAGCGCGCAAAATCCGAGTCCGACGGCCGCCGAGGCCAGCGTGCGCGACCGCTGCTCGCGTGCGCCGGCGGCCACGCCCAACGCGACGAACACGAAGAGGTCCAGGAACTCGGCGAACTCATTTGGGGTGAGGAAGAGGCCCGCCGCGCGCCCGTGGCTGACGGCGTACAGTCCGGCCGGCACGCGCAAGAGTACCATGGCGATGCCCAGGAGCGTCGCGAGCGAGCCGGCGACGAGGTATGCCCCGACGACCGTCGCCGCCACGCCCGACCGGTCGTAGAAGCGGACGAGCGCGAGGTGGAAGAACGCGGCCAGCAGCATCGTCGCGACGACTTGGATGCCCGAGAGCGGGTCGAGGCCGAAGAGCGCGCTCGCGAAGGCCGCGCCGATCCAGGCCGTCAGGATCGTTCGCGACGGCGAGGACGCTAGGAACGCTCGCTCGCGCACGAGCGCCGCGAAACACACGAGCGCCGCGAGCGCAAGCACGCCCGCGAGCACGGCCGCGCCGGCGCGGCCGAGGAACGCGAAGCCGGCCGGCGGCGTCGGCGAGAGCGCGGCGAGCGACGTATAAAACTGGACGGCGACAAAGTAGACGGCGAGCGCGATGCCGATCGCGGCCGGGCGCGACGAGCCTGCGCGATGCCCGGTAAGCGCCGGATCCCGCGCGATCATCCTGCCCCACCCGTATCGAGGATCGCGCGCGCCACGGCGGCCGCGCCGCCGGGCGGCCCCATGCGCTCCCGGCCGGCGGCGCCCATCCGCGCCAATCGTTCCGGGTCCTCGAGCAGTGCCGCGACGGCGGGCGCGGCCAAGCCGGGCGCCGCCGGGACCAGGAGCAGCGCGTCTCCGAGCAGCCGTCGCTGCCGCATGCGATACCAATCCTGGGGCAGGCTCTCGCCCAGCGCCACGACGGGAACGCCCAAGGCCGCGGCCTGTTCGTTGGCCGTGCCCGCCTGGCCCAGCACGAGGACGCTCGCCCGCAAGAGCGTGCCGAGGTTTCCGGTCCAGCCGACCAGCCGGGCGGCGCCGGCCCGCACGGCGAAGGCGCCGCCGGCCGGAAAAGGCGCTTCGCAGCGTTCCCAGCCGTCCGCGACCAGCTCGCGTTCGAAGCGCTCGGCGTCGAGCGCGGGGGCGACGGACAAGAGGGCGCCGGGGCCCGGCCGCAGCCGGCCCAGCGCTCGCACGACGCGCGCCAAGCGAACGCCGTCGGCATACGCCGTCTCACGACTGCCGGGCAGAACGCCGATCCACTGGCCGCCGAGTCCGCCGGCCTCGTCGTCCGGCACGAGGTCCACGATCACGTTCCCCGGAGCCTCGGCCTCGACGCCCTGCCCGCGCAGCACGGCCGCCGTCCGTTCGTCCCGGACGAACGCCCGCTGGGCCCGCCGCAAGAGCACGCGCTCGAACGGGCCGTAGGGCGCGACGTGGACGCTCTTCGCCGTCCCGACGAAGACGGCCGGCGTACGGGTCAGGAGGGCCAGCGCCAGGGCGTACGCATCGCCGACCGCGACGACGACGTCGTAGCGCGCTCGCGCCCGGCCGAGAAAGAGCAGCTGTGAGGCCAGCAGCTTGGCGAACCCGGCGCGCACGTCGCGCGAGAAGGCGCGGACGTTGCCCATCGCGACCAGCCCACCGCTCGGCATCGCGCGACGCGGACCCACGAGCGCGAGCGGAGCTGCGCCGGCGCCGGTCCCGACCAGCGCGAGTAAGTCGACGCCGGCCGGGACCCCCGCCAACGTGGCGAGCTCGCCGGCGATCCGGGCCGCGATCGCGGTTTCGCCGTGGCCGTTGGCAACGAAGAGGATCCGTAACATCGCTCTAGCCCGGTCCGGCGGCGACGGCCGGCTCCGAGTCGGCCAGGAGCGGCAGCAGGTCGAAGCGCGCGATGCGCGCGCGCCCACGGTCGTCGTCGCGCTCCAGTTCGGTGCGCGAGACGTAACGGCCGTACGGGCCGGCATGGACGATGGGAACGCCCTCCGCGAACTCGGGAGCGTGCAAGGTATCGTGGCTGTGGCCGCCCAGGATCAGGTCCAGTCGCGGCACCGCGCTCGCGAGCCGGCGATCGGCGCGCAAGCCCAGATGCGAGAGAACCACGAGGGTCGTGTCCGCGGCCGTCGATTCCGCGATGCGCCGCGCCACCTCGAACGGGTCGAGAAAGCGCCACCCGAAGACGCGTTCCCAGGGACTGCCGTCGGGGTACTGGACGACCAGCAGCGAGAAGACGCGCACCCGCCAGCCGTCCCGGGCAAACGTCGCTTCGGGCTGGAACGGCAACGGCCGGCCCCGGGTGTCGACGAGGTTCGCGCAGAGGAGGGGATGCGCCATCCGGCGCGCGCGCGCCGCGAGCAAGGCGAAGACGTAATGAAATTCGCGATTGCCGACGCCCTGCGCGTCGTAGCCGGCCAGGTCGAGTTCGGCCAGGATCGGCTCCCGGCGGTGGTAGACGGTCTGGCTGCCCCGCAACGAATCGCCGCAGTCGAACAGCAGTCCCGGCTCGGCCGCGCGCAGCGCCTGCAGCCGCGGCACGATGCCGCGATGGTCGTGCAGGTCCGAGGTGTGGTAGATGCGCAGCCGCTCGTTCACGGTGCGAGGACGTTCGCACCGCCGCGCGCGAGCGCCAGCGCGAAAGCCGCGCAGTGGCGTAACGCGTCCGGAGGTCCGAGCACCGCGCGCACTTCGCGGAATCCCGCCAGTTGCGGCGCGGGATCGCGCAACACGTCCTCGAGCGCTTCGGAGAGCCGCTCCGGCGTGGCATCGTCCTGCAGGCGCTCGGGAACGAGCTCGCGGCCGAGCAAGATGTTCGGCAAGGTGATGTAGGGTTGCCGCAAGATCCGTTTCGCGAGCGCGACTTGCGCGGCTTCGATCACGTAGAGTGCGACGGTCGGCACCTCGCGCAGAGCCGCTTCGAGCACGGCCGTGCCCGAAGCGATCCACGCCGCGTCGGCGACGTCGAGTGCCGCGGCCGCGCCCCGCACGATCCGCACGCCGTCGAAGAACGTCCGCTTGAGTTCTGCGGCGATGAGCCGCTCTACGTCGGCATCGGCCGCGCTGACGATGAACTGGGCGCGCGGCCGGTGCGCGCGTACGATCCGGCAAGCCTTCAGTAAGCGCCCCAGGTGCCGCCCGATCTCCGCCCGTCGGCTGCCCGGCAGCAGCGCCACGATGCCGCCGTCGGCCGCGGCCGGCGGCCGCGGCGCGCGCGGCTCGATCAGCGACCGCAACGGATGGCCGAAATACGCGGCCTCCAGCCCGAGGGACGCATAGAACGCGCGCTGGTGTTCGAACGGCGTGAGCGCAACGGTGTAGCGCGCGACCGCGCGCGCCTGCGAAGGGCGGTCGAGCCACGCCCCGGGCGGAAAGAAGTATAGGATCGGACCCGGATACCCGAGCAGTCGCAGGGTCTTGGCGAAGCGCAGATTGCTCGCCCCGAAGTCGACCAGCACGATCAGGTCCCACGGCGAACTGCGCACCCACAGCGCGTGACGCCACATATTGACGAACAGCGGCGGAATGCGCCGGATCGCCGCGGCGGGCCCCATGCTCGCCCAGCCCGTGGTGCGCGTCGTCAATCCGATGCCCGCCGCCGACATCCGTTCGCTTCCGATCCCGACGAAGCGGATGCCCGGCTCGAGTTCGCGCATCGCGGTCGCCAGCGCCGCGGCCAACATGTCGCCCGACGCTTCGCCCGTCGCCATGAACACGCGCATTATGAGGCGCGCGGCGTCATTTCGTAGCGCCGCGCTCCGCGCGGCGTCATTTCGCAGCGCCGCGCTCCGCGCGGCGTCATTTCGCAACGCCGCGCTCCGCGCGGCGTCATTTCGCAACGCCGCGCTCCGCGCGGCGTCATTTAACGATGCCGCGTTCGGTCGGAGCTTCGATGAAAGCCAATAAGTGCCGCCCGTGCTCGCTCTTGACGAGCGAGCGCATCGCCTCGGCGGCCTGCGAGATGTTATTTCCGGAGCGGTACATCAAGCGGTAGCATTCTTTGAGTTCCGCCAGGATCTCCGTCGTGAACTCCGAGCGCCGCAGCCCGATCGTGTTGAGTCCGTACGGCTGCGTGGGATGGCCTTCGACCAGGAAGTAGGGCGGGACGTCGCGTTTGAGCTTCGTACCGCCGCCGACCATCGAATGGGCGCCGATGCGCACGAACTGGTGCACGCCCGTTTGCCCGCCGACGTTTGCGTAATCTTCGATCGACACGTGGCCCGCCAATTGCGCGGTCGACGACATCGTCACGTGGTTTCCGATGCGGCAGTTGTGCGCGATGTGGACGTAGGCCAGCAGCAGCGTATCGTCACCGATCGACGTCACTTCGTCTTCACCCGTCGCGCGGTGAACCGACACGTACTCGCGCAAGATCGTCCGGTTGCCGATCGTCGTATAGGCCCGTTCGCCGTGGTACTTGCGATCCTGCGAGGGTGCGCCGACCGAGCAGAACGGGTGGATTTCACAGTCTTCGCCCAAGGTCGTATACCCGTTGACGACCACGTGGGCGAGCAGCCGCGTGCGGGCGCCGACGCGCACATGCTCGCCGATCACGCAGAAGGGGCCGATCTCGGCCCCTTCGCCGATAACGGCTTTTGGGTGAACGATCGCGGTCGGGTGTATCAACGGCGCGGAATCCTCACTGGTGCAGCACCGTCGCGTCCATGCCGAAGTTCACGATGTCGGCCACCGCGAACATCAAGTCGGCGGCGCACACGAGCTTCGCATCGACCTTGGCCTCGGCCCGGACCCATCCGATGTTCGAGCGCGAGCGCAGCAGCGTCACTTCCATATCGAGCCGGTCGCCCGGCACGACGGGGCGGCGAAACTTGCACTTGTCGATGCCCGTCAGGAACGCGGTGCGCCGCAAAAAATCATCAGGTGCTAAAATGATCGTGCCGCCGAGCTGCGCGAGCGCTTCGATCATCAAGACCCCCGGCATCAACGGATTGCCGGGGAAATGCCCCTGAAAGAAGTGCTCGTTCATCGTTAGGTTCTTGTAGCCCAGCGCGTGCTTCAACGGCGTGAGCTGGGTGATGCGATCGACGAGCAACATCGGATAGCGGTGGGGCAGGACTTCCATCAGCTTGAGGATGTCCATCGACCTCGCGACTTCGAGCGCCATCAGTTCGCCGCTCCCGGCGCCGCATACGGGCGCTGCGCGGCGCGCAGCCCGCGAACCGCCTGCGCGTGCAAGCGATGACCGCTCTTGACCGATACGATGTCGCACAGCGGCCAGGCGCCGAGCAGCGCGAAGTCGCCGATCAAGTCCAGCGCTTTATGGCGCACGACTTCGTTGGGCCAGCGCAGCGGCGTCATCGGCCCGTCGGCGTCGAACACCAGCGCGTTATCGAGCGTGCCGCCGCGCGCGAGACCGGCCCGCAACAGCGCCTCGACGTCGCGCAGGTAGCCGAACGTGCGCGCCGGCGCGATCTCGCGGGCAAACGATTCGGCGTCGACGGCGATGTCGAGAAACTGCGCGCCGATCGGCGCGGCGAAGTCGACGGCGAAGCGGATGCGAAACGCATCCGACGGCGCGACGATCAACACCGCGTCGCCATCGTGGAAAACCATCGGCCGCTCGGGCGAAAACGTCGCCCGCGGCTCGTACTGATCGACGAGGCCGGCGCGCGAGATCGCCTCGACGAACGGTGCGGCGCTGCCGTCCATGACGGGAATCTCCGGCCCCTCGACTTCGATCAGCGCGTTGTCCACGCCCAGCGCGAACACGGCCGACAGCACGTGTTCGACCGTGGAGACCGAAGCGTGACCGTCGCCGACAACCGTCGCGCGCCGCGTCTCCACGACGTACTCGGCATGCGCGGGAAACGACGCGCTAGCGCCGTCCAAGCGAAAGCGCAGACCGCTACCGGCAACCTGAGGACGGATTCGTACGCGACCCGCGGCGCCCGTATGAAGGCCCACGCCTTCGAATTCGACGACTTCGCGGAGCGTGTGCTGGTGCTGCATCATTTTCGCTCCAAAGCGCTCACACGTTCGAACAGTTTTTCGAGGTTGCGAAGCCGAACCTGCTGCCGCAGTTCCTCGCGGTGATCGCGCGCCGGCTGGCCGCTAATAAAGGCCCCGTCGGGAACGTCGCCCCAGACCATCGTGTTGCCGGCGATGCGAACGCGGGAGCCGACCGTTATGTGGCCTTTGAACGCACTCTGTCCGCCGACGACCGTGTAATCGCCGATGACCGTCGATCCCGCCAGCCCAGTCATCGCCGCGAAACCGCAATGCCGGCCGATGCGGCTGTTATGCCCGATCTGGACCAAGTTGTCGATCTTCGTTCCCGCGCCGATCGACGTCGTTCCGGTCTGGGCGCGGTCGACGCAGGTGTGCGCGCCGATCTCGACGTCATCTCCCAGCACCACGTCGCCGATCTGCGGAATCTTCGCGAAGCGCCCGTCGGCGAAGACGTACCCGAAGCCGTCGCTGCCGATAACCGCGCCGGGCTGCAAGACCACGCGGTCGCCGGCGGTGCACCGGTCGAGCAGCATGGCGTGCGGATGGACGGTGCAATCGGCGCCGAGCCGCGCGCCCGGCCCGATGACGGCGCCGGTCAGCAGCACCGAGCGGTCGCCGACGACCGCGCCCGCGCCGACGCTCACGAGGGGCCCGACGAAGACCTCGCTGCCCACGGTGGCCGCCGGATCGACGACGGCGGAGGCGTGCTGGAACGGCCCCCGCGGGCGAGGCGGCTCGAGCGCCGCCAGCAGCGCCGCCAGCGCGGCGCGCGCCGACGGAACCAGCAAGAGCGGCTTGCGCGCCGCGTCGCCGGCCGGCAGAACCGCGTCGGCCAAGGCAGCCTCGGTCAGCACGGCGGCGGCCCGGGATGCGAGCGCCGACCGCAGGTAACGTTCGTCGGTGGCGAACGTCAGCGAACCGGCGCCGACGTCGTCGATCGCGCTGATGCCGGCGATCTCGATCGAAGCGTCGCCCCGGACGGTGCCGCCGACGCGCGCCGCGTAGTCGCCGAGCGTCATGAGTGTCCCGCCCGCACTAAGAGTTCGCCGGCGGCTTCTCGGTGATCTTTAGGATCTTCTCCACGTCGGAGGTGATGTCGATTCCGCCATAGCCGACGAACTGGCGCGTCACGACGAGCTTGAGGTGCTTCTCGTTCGCCACTTCTTCGGCCGCGTTACGTACGTCGCCCGACACCTCGTTTTGCATGTCGACGTAGTGTTGCCGCAAAGCTTCGAGCTGCTGTTGCTTCACGCGCGGCGACGCGGACGACCGATTGATCGCCGCACTATCCGAGGCCAACTGGTTGGAATAGTTGATGAACTTCGGCCAATTGGCTTGGATCCGCGCCAAATCGATCGTGGCCACGGAACTCTCCTGCGACGCGCAACCCGCCATGGCGAAGAGGGCGATCGCGCACCATATAAAACGTTTCACTCGTGTAGACTCTCGACATCCTTTTCGGCATCGGCCGTGAGATCGACGCCGCCGGCCGGCGCCACGACGTCGCTGACCACGACGTCGATCCCGCGCTTCTCGGCGATCACCTTGACCTCACGCCCGATTTGGGAAACCATCTCTTCGTACAATTCACCGCGCTGCTTCTGCAACGCCCCCAGCTGCTTCTGGGCCCCGGCCTGCGCGTCGGAATCCACGCCGGCCAGTTGCTGGAAGCGCTTGGTGAGGTCCGCGCGCGTCTTTTGAAACTGGGCGACCGTTTGCGATGCATCGCGGTTGAAATCGCTCTGATATTTCTTGTGCAGGGCTTCGAGCTTGGCGCGCATGTCGGGCGAGATTCCGATCGCGCCCGAACCGCTCGTCCCGCCCTGGGGCGGCAAGCCGATCTGCGCGATCAGTTCCCGGCGCGTTGCTTGCTCGCGTTCGTTGATCTTGGCGATCGTGCGTTTGCGAATCTGCGCGACCTGCGCGTCGAGTTCGTTCTTGACGCTGGCATGCAACGTGGCTTGATAGTCGGCCAGCGTGGCTTGGTCGCGGTTCTTCATGGCCGCTAGCGCGTCGGCTTCCTGTTGGTCGAGCGCGTCGAGTTGCTTCTTCACGTCCGCGCGCGACGCGTCGTCGAGCGCGAGATTCGAGAGCTTCGTCCGCAGTGAGAGCCGCTCGGCCGCGTCGTTACTCGCCTGCTGCAGCGAGAAATCGGATTCTCGTTTCTGCAAATCCTCGGCGCGGTTGCGATACGAACGCGCGGCGCGTTCGCCCAGCGCCGCGTCGATCGCGCGGACGGCGGCTTCATCTTGGCCGATCAACTGCTGGCGGTAGACGTCGAGGTTGTGCTGCGCCGCGGCGGCGACGGTCTGGGCCTGCGACCGGGCCGTTTGGGTGATGCCGCCGGCGATCGCGCCGCCGCCCGGCCCACTCGGACCGCCCGCGGCGCTCAGCGCCGCATTGATCGCCGCTTGTTCGCGCTGGGCATACTCGGCTTGCTTGTCGGTCAACGCCTTCTTCGTGCGGTCCGCCGCGGCGTCGAGTTCGGCTTGCAGCGCGCGCTCTTCTTTTTCGATGTCTGCGCCGGAGCGCGCGATTTCCGTTCCGACCGAGCGCAGCTGCAGCGCCTGCACGTCGTCGTCGAGACGCGCTAACTGCGAGTAGAGCGGATGCACTTTGACGAGTTCGTCCATGCGGACGTAGCCGACGCGTCCGTCGTGCGGAGCCGGCTGATCCGTGGTAACGGCGGGCGCGTGACTGCAGGCCGCAGTCAACAACAGGACTAGCCCACCCGCCCGCAGACGGCAGCCCGCCCGCAGGCGGCAGCCCGCCCCGGCCCGCGCTTCGCTATTTGAGCTGATTCTCGACATCGGTCGTAATGTCCGTGCCCCCATAAATCAGGTTCGAACGGTCGATGACCAGCAGCAGCCCCTTCTTCTTGGCGACGTCGGCGATGACGCCGCGCGTGCGGTCGACCAACGGCGCGATGTCGCTTTTCTGCTTATCGGCCAGCGCGGTCTGGTAATCTTTGAGAATCTGTTGACGGTCTGCGTCGGTCTTCGCGCTCTTGAGCTTGCCCTGCGCTTGCTGCTGCTCGTCGCTCTGGAACTTCGCGAAGGCATCGTTGGCCGCTTTGAGGCTCGGGACCGAATCGATCTGCTGCTGGTCCACGAAGCCGACGCTCGAAGGCGGCGGCGTGTTGACCGGCGGAATGGGATCGCCCGGTCCGCTGAGCAGTTGGACGACGCTGTTCGTGACGTCTTGGCCGCCGAAGATGATGATGCGCTTATCGACGATCACGGAGAGATTCTTGCTCGAAGCCACCGAGGCGATGGCCACCTGCGCGCGCTGGAACAGCGGGCCGAAGAGATCGCGCTGCCGGCTCGCCAGCTTATTCTGGAACTCCTGAGCGATCCGCGCCTGCGTGTTTTGATCGCGCACGCCGCGGATCTCGTGGGCGAACTGACGGTCGAGGTCGGCCTTGTAGAGCGCTAACTGCCGGTTGGCGTCGGTAAACGACGAGATGCTCGAGAGCGCGGCTTGATCGACGTATCCGATGTCGGTCACGTCGGCGGCGAGCGTGGCGGGGGCCAAGGCTGCGGCGGCGACGAGCGTCGCTCCGAACGCGAACGCCAACCGGCGATTGATTTTTCCTGGCATGTTCACTAGAAGCTTTGTCCGATTCCGAAACTGGTGTGCGTCCCGGCCGCGCCTTTGGCGAAGTCCA
>Ga0116227_10017227_pt1 | contig 10137 bp, 13 predicted proteins | sample S1TSphgellanicum_FD_89693 | JGI IMG/M metagenome (GOLD analysis project Ga0116227, IMG submission 89693) | Host-associated microbial communities from peat moss isolated from Minnesota, USA - S1T2_Fb - Sphagnum magellanicum MG | ecosystem: Host-associated > Plants > Peat moss > Unclassified...
ATGGCCGCAAGTGGGGGGCTATCGGCTACATATTCCTATCGTGTCTCAACCTGGGGCTGTACTACGTCATACGCCAGCGCTACCTGACCGGCATATACACGGGGCCCATGTTCCCGCTCGATCTGTTGTTCAGTTTTTTCGTGCTGTTCTTTTACCGCAGGCTTACAGATGCAAAAGTGTAGCTTCACCGATATGATGGGCAGGGAGATATTAGTTCCTGCAGCTCCACAGCGTATCATATCCCTTGTGCCCTCACAAACCGAATTACTCTATGATCTTGGACTGGGCGAAAGAGTGTGTGGCATTACTAAATTTTGTGTGCATCCTGAAGAATGGTTTAGAACCAAGACAAGGGTAGGGGGCACAAAAAATGTGAACTTCGAACAGGTAGCAAAACTGCAGCCCGACCTGATCATCGCCAATAAAGAAGAAAATACAAAAGAAGAGATAGAAGCGCTCGCCCAAAACTACCCGGTATGGGTGAGCGATATAAAGAGCATAAATGATGCACTTGCTATGATACAGCAGGTAGGTGCATTAGTGAATGAACAGGATAAAGCAAACATACTCGTTCAAAACATCACAGACGGGTTCACCAAACTAAAGAAGTCCTTGCAACCTGTTCGTGTAGCCTACTTCATTTGGCGTGATCCATGGATGTGTGCCGGGGGCGATACCTTCATCAGCAATATGATAGAAGCAATGGGCTGGGAAAATGTGCTTAAAAAAGAACCCCGTTATCCCTCAATAGCCTTGAAAGACTTAATTCTGCTACAACCGCAATTAATATTACTCTCTTCCGAGCCATACCCTTTCAAAGACAAGCACATAGCAGAAATAAAAGAGGTGATGCAAACTGCAGAAATACGATTGGTGGATGGCGAGATGTTTAGCTGGTATGGGAGTAGGTTGGTGCAGACAAGTGAATATTTATGTGACTTAAGGTCTACTTTTAATTTGCAGTAGCCCTTCACTCCTACCACTACTTTTCTTAAATTGCAAGCAATGTTGATGGAACCGATACAAACCGCACCACGTAAAACAGGGCTATGGCCTTTGTTACTATCGGGTATTCTTTTTGCGGTACTGTTCTTGTTATCATATCCCTATTACAGGTATTACATTGATCCTGACGCTGTAGCGTATCTCACTATAGCGCACAGGTATGCCACTGGCGATGCTTTACGGGCTGTGAACGGCCTGTGGAGTCCCTTTCACCCGTTCCTGGTATCGCTGTGTATGCGCAGGGGAATAGATGGCTTGTTTGCCGCGCATATTACCAATGCACTTGCCTGCCTGTGCATTATTGTGGCCATGTTCTTCCTGCTCCGGCGCTTTCGTATCGATGCTGCTATTACTACTGCTGTGATGTTCGCCTTACCCATACTGCTTGTGTATTCCATGTATGAGCAGCTATTCGATGATCTGTGGCAGATAGTGTTCCTGCTGGGCTACTTGCTTATTGTTTGTTCCCGGCATTTTCTCACCACATGGTGGAAGTGGATACTGTGTGGTATCATTGGCGCACTGGCCTATTTCGCAAAAACATATTCTTTCTACTTTATAGTCCTGCACTTGTGTGTGTCTGTTGCTGTTCTTAATCGTGCGCAGGGCAAACCCGTATTGTCAAATATAAAGGCAGTCATTGTAGTATTGGGCACTATGCTTGTGGTCATGTCTCCGTGGATATATTTACTGCACCTTAAGTATGGTACGTGGGGCCTTAGTAATGCCGGTGCTATAAATGGCTCATGGACCGTTACCGGACACAAGACATTCAAGCAGGGCATTAATCACCTGATACCCCCCGCCTATCCTGATTCGCCTTACAGCATGGAAGACCCTTATATCAATGAAGGACATCTGTACTCCATGTGGCAATCTCCTCAACTGTTCCTAATGCAGTGTGTGCGTAGTTTTTATGCAGCGATGCAGGCCTTTTTTGCTATGGGGCAGCTTAGTTTTCTGCTCATTACAATATTAGCTGCTACAGGTATCGCACTTTACTCTAAACGTCAGCAGGTCATTTTTCAAACACATCATAAGATCGTTTTTTATGCGGCGCTTATTATACCCATTGGGTACCTGCTTATGCATTTTGAGGCCCGGTATATATGGCTCATGCTATACGCATCTATACTACTTGGTGCAACATGGCTTATGGTATTGAAAAGTTATCTGCGGCCACTCCCTTATTATTTCTTAATAGTGTTGTTTGCCTGCTCCTACATTGTATACCCGTTATACGATATGAAGAACCTGCTCAACAAGGGCAAGGACGTATACACGGAAGCGCAGCAAATAAACAACCTGCATCTCAAAGGTACTTTCACGTCTAACGAGAGTGAGAATCGCTGTCCGGTCACAGCATTGCTCACCCACATGCCGTATTACTCCATAGAGCACTTCTACTTCACACACCAGGTATTGCTGGCCGAAATGAGGCGCTACAGGGTCAACTATTACTTCTTTTACTGCAAGCCTGCAGATGCACAGTCAGTCCAAATGAGGGATGAGCATAATAACCCTTTCCCTGAGGTCACAAAAGGAACAATACCAGGGCTTAAAATTTTCCAGGTTAATCCATAGATTTGCCATGTATATATAGTTTTTATGCTGCAATTCAATTTCAGTCCATTTCCGGTACTCACCACCGATCGCCTTATACTCAGGCAGGTATCTGGCAGCGATGCCGAAGAAATGTTCTTCCTGCGCTCCGACCACGAGGTCATGAAATATATTGGCCGCCCATTGGCAATATCGGTATCTGAGGCAGAAGAGCTTATCCGTAAAATGAACGACGGTATTGCAAACAACAATGATATTGCGTGGGCTATTACATTGAAGGGTGATGATAAACTGATAGGGTATATAGGTTTTTGGCGTACAGAAAAGGAGCACCATCTGTCAGAGATAGGTTATGCCCTGCACCCGCATTACCACCGCAAAGGATTGATGCAGGAAGCTATTTCAGCCGTGTTAGAATATGGTTTTTATACCATGAAACTTCATTCTATTCAGGGTAATGTAGATCCATTAAATGAGGCATCTATAAAATTGCTGGAACGTAACGGATTTGTCAGGGAAGCTCACTTCAGGGAAAATTATTATTTCAAAGGGGTCTTTCTCGATAGCGTTATTTATTCCCGGCTCACGCCGCTAAAGTGAAATGTTTTATTACCTTTGCACAAATTTAAAAAACAGTATTGTATGGCTGCAAACAAAATTCAGGAATTACTCGGCGACAAAGCGGAATATTACCTCAACCACACTTCTAACACCTTTCCAAAGGAAACCCTGCATGTTCCGGGTCCTGGTCATTTAGATAATATCTGGACAAATTCAAACCGCAATATTCCTACATTGCGCAGCTTGAACACCATCATGGGCCATGGCCGGTTGGCTAACACAGGTTATGTATCTATACTACCTGTAGATCAGGGTATAGAGCACAGTGCGGGAGCATCGTTTGCACCAAACCCTATGTTCTTCGATCCTGAAAATATTGTAAAGCTGGCTATAGAAGGCGGTTGCAACGCAGTAGCTTCTACATACGGTGTACTGGGCATGGTAGCACGCAAGTATGCACACAAAATACCTTTCATAGTAAAAATAAATCATAACGAATTCCTGACATACCCTAATAAATTCGATCAGATCATGTTCGGTACTATTAAGGATGCATGGAATATGGGTGCTACTGCAGTAGGAGCCACCATATACTTTGGCTCAGAAGAAAGCGCACGCCAGATAGTTGAAGTATCAAAAGCTTTTGAATATGCACATGAGCTGGGTATGGCTACTATCCTGTGGTGCTACCTGCGCAACAATGCCTTTAAGAAAGATGGTGTTGATTACAGCACTTCTGCTGACCTTACAGGCCAGGCGAATCACCTGGGTGTTACTATTCAGGCGGACATCATCAAGCAAAAATTACCAAACGTGAATGGTGGCTATACTGCCCTGAACTATGGTAAAACAAGCCCACTTGTCTACAGCAAACTCACTACCGATCACCCTATTGATCTTGCCCGCTACCAGGTAGCCAATTGCTACATGGGCCGCGTAGGTCTTATCAATTCAGGTGGCGAATCGAAAGGCGCTACCGATCTGCAAGAGGCAGTGACCACAGCAGTTATCAACAAACGTGCAGGTGGTATGGGCCTTATCAGCGGCCGTAAAGCATTCCAGAAGCCATTTGCCGAAGGTTCAGCACTGTTGCAAACCATACAAGACGTTTATTTAGATCAGTCTATCACGGTAGCATAAAATAAACAACAATATACTATAGCCGCTCCGCAACCCGGGGCGGCTTTTTTGTGCTTGCCCATTCCATCAATAAAGCCGTGGCATAATTTATAAAGCGATGGCTTTATGAACCTATACACATATCAGCCTTACTGGTTAATGAAAGATGGCATCGTTAATAGCTATCCATCTTTGGAGAAAGATCTGAATGTTGATGACGCTGCTTTATTTAGGTTCAATAGATAGCTGACAACTGCTTACAAAGAAAAAAGCCTGCCACATATAGTGACAGGCTTATCCGTTCTCACAAGGAAAGGGGAAAATCTTAGCTCAGGTCGGGCTGAGGCGTATATCTTAAATATGGTTTAACGATCTTTAACCCCTTGGGGAATTTTATCTCCGCATCAGCGGTCGATACTGCCGGCACTACTATTACGTCTTCACCGTGTTTCCAGTCGGCAGGAGTAGCCACGCTATATTTAGCGGTCAATTGCAAACTATCTATAACACGCAAAACCTCAATAAAGTTGCGTCCTGTAGATGCCGGATAGGTAATGGTCAGCTTCACCTTTTTATCAGGGCCGATCACGAACAGGCTGCGTACCGTAAAAGTTTCAGATGCGTTAGGATGTATCATATCGTACAGCGTAGCTACGTTGCGGTCGCTGTCCGCTATTATAGGGAAGTCTACCGTAGTGTGCTGTGTTTCGTTAATGTCGTTTACCCATCCCTCATGGCGGTCCAGCGCGTCCACGCTTACAGCCATTACTTTTACATTGCGTTTTTCAAATTCATCTTTTAGTTGAGCCGTGCGGCCCAGCTCGGTGGTACATACCGGCGTATAGTCGGCAGGGTGAGAGAAAAGTACACCCCAGCCATCGCCAAGGTATTCATGAAAGTCTACTTCACCTGCGGTTGTTTTAGCTTTAAAATTCGGAGCAATATCTCCTAAACGAACTGCCATGATGTGTTAAAGTTATTATGGTGAACAATGAATAGATAAAATTAACCGTTAAAGGTTTAATAAATGTAAAGGAATTGCCAATATTTTTCAATTTACATTCCGTACACGTTGCCGCTAATAAAAAGGCAAACTGTATCTTCGTAACTTGTTGTACTATAGCTGAACGTTTTAAACCATTTCATGCGCCACGGCATTTTTGTCTTTTTATTGTTTTGCAGTTCCCTGTTCTCTGGTCATGCTTTGGCCCAGCGCGATATACTGAACATGCCCGAGCACGATGATAAGCTATACTACTTCGGTATCACGTTCGGCTTAAATTATTCGGTTTACCGCATCAACTATACAGCCGCTTTTGCCAATACTGATACCTTTAAACGCATCCAGCCCCATTGGCTCCCGGGGTTCAACCTGGGTCTCATATCTAATCTACGCCTCAGCAAGTTTATAGACATTCGCTTTGTACCCAGCCTCGAGTTCTCAGAAAAACGCTTGGTGTTCGAGTATGCGATACCTACCGATAGCGTATCCGACCGTACCATAGAGTCTATATATATGCACCTGCCAGTGCAGCTCAAGTTCAAAAGCGACCGTATCAAAAACTTCCGTTTCTATGGCCTGCTTGGCGGCAAATTTGATTACGATCTGGCTGCCAACTCCCGTTCACATCGGCAGGACGAGTTTCTGAAAGTACAACCCATAGATGCCGGCTATGAAATAGGTGTGGGCTTCGAATTTTTCAATTCCAACTTCATCTTCAGTCCGGAAATCAAGTTGAGCCAGGGCCTGGTCAATCAGCTCTACCGCTCACCCGCCATCCCACTCTCCAATGCCATACAAGACCTGCACAGTCGCAGTATTGTAATATCTATTCACCTGGAAGGATAAAAGAACAAGAACACCGTAGCTTTGTACCTGTGGAAATCGGTAAAAAATACGTGCGTGACAAGCGTTCTCCTCAACCTAAGAACGAGAATGTTTCACGGGTGATGAGTGCCAATAAGGCAAAGGATACTAAGCCTGAAATAGCGCTACGAAAACTCTTGTGGAATAACGGTTTGAAAGGCTATAGGGTCAACTACAAAAAGATACCTGGCCGGCCTGATATCACCTTCGTGAACCGCAAAGTTGCCATTTTTGTGCATGGTTGTTTTTGGCACCGATGCCCCACCTGCAATTACCCCTCACCCAAAACAAATAAAGAATTTTGGGAGACCAAGTTCTCCAAAAACAAAGCCAGGGATGCAGCCAAAGAAAACGAGCTGACAGCTCTCAGTTACACGGTCATCACCATATGGGAGTGCGAACTGAAGGGCGATATAGACAACCTGCTTGCTAAAATAAAAATGGCCTTATAAACATTTTGATCGGCACAGGTAGAAGGGTATCTTTGTACCATGTCTGCAAGTGCCAAGCAAATAAAAGTGATCGAACTGTTCGCAGGTGTAGGCGGTTTCCGTATTGGCTTACAAAGGGCTTCTGAAAAATTTAAGATCGTTTGGAGCAACCAGTGGGAACCATCTACCAAGAGCCAGCATGCATCAAATATCTATGTGAAAAGATTCGGCCCGCAGGGACACACAAATCAGAGTATTGCTACTGTGGCCAGTGCAGATATCCCAGCATATGATATGCTGGTGGGCGGGTTCCCCTGCCAGGACTATTCTGTGGCCGGTACACTTAAATATGCAAAGGGGCTTGAAGGTAAGAAAGGCGTACTGTGGTGGGAGATATACCGTTTGCTGAATGAAAAAGAGAACAAACCCCAATTCCTCTTTCTCGAAAATGTGGATCGTTTACTAAAATCGCCTGTAAAACAGCGGGGGCGTGATTTCGCTATCATGCTGACTTCCCTTGCAGACTTGGGATACATTGTAGAGTGGCGGGTAATAAACGCAGCTGATTACGGTATGCCGCAAAGAAGGCGCAGGATCTTCTTCCTGGGTTACCATTCCTCAAGTAAGATACATAAGCAAATTTCGAAGCTAAAAGATCCCGTAGATTGGGTGCTGGAAGAGGGGGTATTTGCCGAAGCATTCCCTGTGCAGACCATCACAAAGGAAAAACCAAACCATTTTAAGATAACTGGCGACATATTGGATGTGTCCAATGAATTCAATAAAGAAGACGCATCGGTAAGTCCTTTTGAGAATAGCGGTATAATGATAGGTAGGGATGTATATACCATTGATACTGCCCCCAGCTATGACGGACCATTTGAGACCCTGGGCAGTAAAATAATTGCTAACGATGCCGTGTCGAAGGAATACTATATTGATAAAGATAGCCTTGATAAATGGCTTTATCTGAAAGGTTCGAAGAGCGAAAAAAGAGTAAATATAGCCTCTGGTTTTGAATACCAGTACAGCGAAGGCTCCATGGTATTTCCAGATCCGTTAGATAAACCATCTCGCACCATAATAACAGGCGAGGGTGGGGCGGCCCCTTCCAGGTTCAAGCACGTGATAAGAACAGCTGATGGCAGGCTCCGGAGACTAACCCCCTTAGAATTAGAGCGACTGAACATGTTCCCCGATGATCATACCGAAGGCGCATCGGACGTGAAGCGCGCTTTTTTATGGGCAATGCATTGGTGGTAGGCATTATTGAAAAGACAGGAAGGGTTCTGGCAGAAAGAGTCTGACAGCGTTGTGCTCATTTTATCGGAGTTAGTAGATATCATAATTACCCGGAATGTGGTTACCACTTGATTCTGTATTGTCGCGTCCCCTTATTCCTTTAGGCAACCGTTTCCGCAGCCTGCCAAACAACATGGTGGCCTGTAGGTCTAAAGTACTATGGTAGTTGTTGAGCACACCCATCACCCCCAGCCTGATCCCAAAACCTCTGGAAATAGATAACTCCATTGATGGGTTTATAATGATACTTACTAGCGTGGAGTTCACCATATCATAGTCATAATTAGAGGGTGGACCAAAATTGAAAAATCCTATACCTCCACCACTTGCAGGTTGTCGCTTTGTAAAGTTTTCGGGGGCAGAGAGCGTTCCCACACCAATACCGCTCTTTAGTGCGAACTGCACCTCTGGCGCGCCTGGCACGAACAGCATTTTGCCATACGTTAGTGTCACCATGCCCAGATCATAATATGGGTCTGTTGCTGTGCCAAAGAGTGCTGTGCCTGGTGTGTAGTCTGCCGGTGTGTTAATGCCAGGGTGCTCACAATAGTAATACCCTAAAGAAGTGATATTGTTCCTGTGGAACAGAAAATTGTTGTTGGCAATAACAACGGTACCCCCATCAACGCAGCCACCCATACCCAGCTCCACATACGGGAACAAACCACGGTTTTGCCCCACACATCCCACTGATACCAATAAGAATAAAGAAAGAATAGTAGTTTTCATCGCAAGGCACATTTAAAGGCATTGCAATGTACAGTCTCTCAGCAGCCAACAGTTTGACATTTGTCAAATAATCAAGCAGCGCTGTTACTCGTGCTTCATACCCAGTTTGCGTAACATTGCTGTAGACGCATTGTCGGTAGATATGCCATAGCCTGTTACCAATATGCCTTTTATACCGCTGGTGCTCTGTATGCCATATACAGTGGCCTCATCGCCCGGGTCACTGTTGCCTTCGTAGCGGTAGATCTCCACTATCTCGAACTCATTATGGGCAAACTTGCCTGAATGGTATACTATACTGTTCTCCTCCAGGTTAAAATCCACTGTAAAGCCCTGAGTCTTTAAGGCATTTATCGCATCTGTTACCGTAGCGTAATGATAATTATTTTCCATGTTGTTTGGTGTAAAAGTAAAAGCCGCATCGAAGATACGATGCGGCTTTTATATGTTTTTATATTCTCTATTTAGCTATGCTACTTTTTCAACCTGCATGTAGTTCAGTTCTACCGGTGTAGCGCGACCAAAGATCTTTACTACTACTTTCAGTTTCTTCTTTTCTTCGTTCACTTCTTCTACCACACCGTTGAAGTCGTTGAAAGGACCATCTATTATCTTCACTGTTTCGCCCACAATGTACGGTTCTGCGTAGCCTATGCCTTGCTCGCTTACCTCGTCCATCTTACCAAACATTTTGTTCACTTCGCTTTTGCGCAGTGAAGTAGGCTGGTCTTTACCCAGAAAGTGTATCACACTGGTAATACTCTTTATGGTCTGTATCATGTCATCCTTCAGCTTGCCTTCAGCGGCTTCTATCATTAGGTAGCCAGGGAACAGTATTTTTTCGCGCAGTACTTTTTTGCCGGCAACTACTTTAAATACTTTTTCTATTGGGCAAAGTACCTGCAATATAGCATTGCTCCAGCCACTTATTTTTATTTCCTTATCCAGGTGCTCTTTTACCTTACGCTCCTTACCACTTACCACGCGCAGTACATACCACTTAGTATCTACAGCTGGCTTTGCAGCCTCGGGGGCAGCTTCCTGCTCAGGTACATCATTTATCAGTTCCGTATCCATGTGCTTACTTTCCAAAGAGATTATAAATGGTGGTAAGTACAGTTTCACCGGCAAAGTCCATACCGAAGATCACCAGGGTAACAATGATGAGTGCTACAATAACAATGATAGTTGTTTGCTGCAGTTCATCCCATGATGGCCAGGTTACTTTGTGTACCAGCTCGTCGTAGGCCTCTTGTATGTAATTACCAAATTTGCTCATAACCGATCCCCTGTTACAGGGCTTTAAAATTTTAAAAATAACTCCTTCACTCAAGTAGCGAAGGAGCAACCAAGTGCACGGGAACGCGGATTCGAACCACGATCAAAGGTTTTGGAGACCTCTATTCTACCGTTGAACTATTCCCGTGTATGATGTACAAATACCATCCACGGATGTGCTAAAATCAAAAAGCCAAAAGCTAAATAACTTTTAACCTTTGAACGGATGGCAAATGTAGCATAATTTTCTTAAAAAATTACGCTTGCCCGCAGTTTTTAGAA
>Ga0116227_10017228_pt1 | contig 10136 bp, 1 predicted proteins | sample S1TSphgellanicum_FD_89693 | JGI IMG/M metagenome (GOLD analysis project Ga0116227, IMG submission 89693) | Host-associated microbial communities from peat moss isolated from Minnesota, USA - S1T2_Fb - Sphagnum magellanicum MG | ecosystem: Host-associated > Plants > Peat moss > Unclassified...
CGTTACGTCCGGCGGCGCGACCGACGATTTCTGTCCGGACGGACTCTGCTTGAAGATCGATTCAAGCGAGCGATCGATGGAGCTCGGCACTTATCTCGAGCCCGATATCGATTCCCTGGTCGCACAGATGGCGAGAATGGTCGCCGACGAGCCTTTGCGGCGCCGCCTGCGGCGCGAATCGCAATCTTGGTGTCTCAGCCGCTATTCTTGGGCGCAGGTGACGACCCAGCTTGCATCGACTCTCCTGGGTGGGGCGTGAAGAAACTGGCCGCAGTCATCATCGATACATTCCCGGATCGCGTGCTGCCGCTGATCGCGATCAGAAGGACTCTGCGTCTGCCGAACGTCGGCAAGCTCTACACCGTGTCCGACCGGCCACTGGTTCCGGGCGAGGAGTTCCACAAGATCGCGCCGATTCGAACCCTGAATCAGTACAGCGACGTCGTGCTGCGCCTGCTGCCCGAGATCGTCCAGGAAGATCGGTTCCTTCTCATTCAGTGGGACGGCATGCCGGTATCGCCCGCGAGCTGGAACGATGCCTTCCTTGATTATGATTATATCGGCGCACCCTGGATCGACGCCAAAGGTCGGCTGTCCGTCGGCAACGGCGGCTTCAGTCTCCGCTCGCGGCAACTGCTCGATGCCGTGCATTCGCTCGGCATCGCGGTCAACCTTGCCGATCCGCGGCACCAGGCGGAGGACGTCCTGATCTGCGCAGCGCATCGCTCGCAGCTCGAGGCCATGGGCCTCAGGTTCGCGCCGATCGAACTCGCGAAACGGTTTTCCTATGAGTCCGGCCGCGTCGACTTCCCGGTGTACGGGTTTCACAGCACGTTCAACCTTCCGCTCTTCATCTCCGAGTCTAAATTGCTCGGATTTGCGCACGACATCGTCAATCGTCAGTCGAATCTGCACATTCTCATGAAATATCTCGAGAATCTCTTGCGCCTGGAAATGTACGACCTATTGCGCGTTACGCTCGAACACATTCGCAGCCGACCGCAACTCGCCGAATCCGTGCAGCGCGCGGCTGCCATGAAACCGGAACTCACGATCTCGAGGCGCTTGCTTTCTGCGGTCTGACATCTCTATTGCTCCTCGCACTCGATCCCGAGACAGAACATTTTCACCGTGATGAACGTCGGGGTGAGGCTTTCGGTCATCTGCTGGAAGTTCGTGGCATTGCCGAGGTTCCCACTGAGTTGATCGACCGCGTTCTTGCTCGCGTCCGCGAGGGAATTCGCGCCCGAGAGCGCGCCCGCGAATGCGCCCGCCTCGGAAGTCGGGACTCCGGTCGCGGTGCCGACGACCGTGATGTTTCCCGCACCGATGACCTGTACGGCGGCGATATTCAAGTTGCCGGCCACCCGGATTCCGGCGTCCCCGGCGTTGACATCGCCTTTTGGCGCGATCAAGTTGACCAGGCCGGCCGTTTCGCCTGGTCCGGACAGCAACTGCCCGATGCCGCTGCCGACCACGTCGTTGCTGGCATTGACGATGAACGTGCTGGTCGTGGGATCGAACTGCACGACCGGGGGCGGCGCGGCGGATACGCTCTTGGCGCCCTTGCCCGCGTCGATATTGCCCTCGGAGGCCCAAAGAATGATGTTGCCGCCCTCGAGGGTCAGCATGCGCGACGAGTTAACGTCGAAATCCTGCTCCGCGAACCCCTGGATCGCGCCCTCGCCGAGAACGAGTACGCCCAGATTAGCGGCCGCCGGAACCTGACCGTTGACCTTGACGGCATTGAGCGAGGCCGGTGGGTTCGGCACCCCCACGACAACGGAGCCTCCCGGAACGAGCAGATTGATGTCGCCGCCTTGTTCGCTCTTGATTTGGCTAAAATACATATTCAGGTCGCCTCGATAGGCCAGCGTGTTGCCGGCAGCGTCGGTGGCCGGGAAAAGAGCATTGATGGCATCGTAGCCGCGCGAGTAGCTGGCCCCCGTCTCGGTATGTGCGAGACCGGTGGCGCTGAGTTCATCACTGAGGACCTGCGCAATCAAGGGAAGCTGCTGTGCAGGCGTCAGCTTTTCGAACGCTGCCAGGGCGGTCGTCGCGTTCAAATTCGCGTAAGCCGAGGAGTTCAGCCGCTGCATGAAGGCGAGCAAATCGTCCGCGTAGATGCTCGGCGCACCCGAAGAGGCCGGCGCAAGATACGTCGCGATGAAATTCTGATACGCGGGCTGCCGCAGGCTGCCGTCCGCGTTCTGGCCAAGACCGGCACCCGCAACGATCGTCGCGCCGGTCGCGGGTAAGCGCACGTCGTTCAGTCTGCCGGTCGTTTCGATGCCGTTCGAGTCGCCGAGGTTGATCGAGGAGCCGGCCAGCACTTCGAGATAGCCGGGGCCGGCCAATTGGATCCCGGCGTTGTTCTGCATGAGGGCATTCGTAATGGGTACGGTCGGCGTCGAATACTGGATGACGTCCGCGGCCTCGATGAGCGTGACATCGGACGGGATCAAGTTCTTGCCGGAGAACTGCAAGTCGTAGATGCTCCCTCCGGCGATGACGTTGGCCGCCTTTGGAAAATCCATGAGACTCGCGGAAATACCGCCGGTCTCGGCCACGATATCGACCGGCTGTGAGTCGTCCTGATGCAGGGGCACGGTCGGATAAGCTTGGTTCGGTGTCGAGGACAGCGGACTGTCGAGGGCGCCTGGAATGACCGCCCCGGCACTCGGCAGCGAGGGATTTGGCCAGAGCGCCGGATTCGTTTCGTTGACGGTCAGCGTAAGCTGATTGGTCAAGTCGAAACTCGCGGGCTGATTGGTGGTGTTCGTGATGTAGCCCTCGGCCAATACAGCGAGATTGCCGGTGGTCGACGGGAACAAGCTCAAGCCGGAATTTTGGATATTGATGTTGCCCGAGTAGGCGACGAGATTCACGGTGGCCGGGTAAGCCAGTGGGTCCGAGGATTGAGAAGCAGTATATGCCGGGCTCAATGGATTGATCGGCAGATTGCTTTGCTCGTTCATCATCGTCACGTCGCCACCGACGCTGGAGACGTTCAGCGTGCTGGACGGGGCATAATTGTAAAAGTAGGCGAGATCCCCCGACGTGTTGCCGCTGACGGCCGGCAACACCGTGCTGTTCGTCACGAGATTGATCGTTGCGTCGGACCGCACATCCACACTGAATGTGCCGCTGCCGACGAGCAACACCGGATAAACGTTCATGGCCTTATAATCGTCCGGCAACCCCTGTGCGCGGCTGCTCAATTCGTTCGCGAGTATCGTTCCGGAGCTCAGTTCGCCGCCCGCGGTGAGCGCCGCATTGCCCCAATCGTCCTCGAACACACCGCTCTCGATGCTGCCGCCGGCCGCCACGGTCAGCGTGCCGCCGCCCGTCAGGAGCAAATTGCCGTTGCTCGGCGCGGTCCCGGCGGCACCTAGCAGGCGTCCGGTCGAGGGAATGACGGCGGAAACATTGACGATATCGCCCCGCGCCGTCAGCGCGACGTCGCCGCCGCCGAGCGCGCCAATTCCTTGTGTGAAATCCGCGAACTCGACGCCCCAGGCCGTGTTGAAGGTCGGCGATTTGAGGACTTCCTGTCCGGTTGTCGCGCTCGTTGCCAAACTGCCGCGTCGCCAGAGCCAGTCGGACACGACTTCGGCGCTTGGCGCGCTTTGGATGTCCTCACCGGCGCTGACCGTTACATCGCCGCCGTCGTAGCCAAAGGAGGCGGTAAAGCCGCCACGCCCGCCACCGGAGGAAAGCGCGAACAATGATGGTGCGGGTGCCGCGGACGGTAAGCCCGCGGTATAGATGACGGAGGTCAGCGGCGCGGTCGCGGCGGCGATTTCGAGATTGCCATAGGCGTCATATGCATATGCGGAGTTTCCAGCGTTGGCCTGCGCATTGAATCCCAGCAAGACGTCGCCGCCTGCAGCGAGTTCGATATTTCCGTCACCCGTGCGGATCAAGGTATTCGGTGTCACGATCAAGTTGCCGCCATGCGGTGCGATCAAATAGCCGGCGGCTGCACCGGCTGCCACCGCCGAGTCGGGTGAAGAAATCGTTTGGAAGATGACGGCCAGCGGATCGGCCGATGCCAGGTCGGCACCCGCGGTCAGCCGGTAGCTGGCGGATACATCGTAAGGAGAAGAGTCCGCGGCCGCGCCGCTGCCGCCGAAAGTCCACGTCGAGACTGCCCCGCCATTTGAAGTAAAGCCGTCGCTCAACGAGGCCGCGAAGATCAGATTACCGGCCGCTCTCAATGTCAAATTCACGGGGACTCCGAGCGCGGCGTTCCAGGCGTTCAGGTCCCATACCGTCGTGTTCGCGTCGCCGACGATCAAATCGCCATTGCTGACGTTCGCAATTGGCGCATCCACTTCGATGCCGGGCCGTACTTGCACCTGTACGGGACTCGCGGATCCGAGCTTGTTGGAAAATGCGGTCTGATACCGTGTCGCGAGCGCTGCGCCGTTGCCGTTGCCAACGAAGATCTGGGCATCGCCAAACGGTGTCCCGGGACCACCGTCTTCGGTGATGTCGAGAGAGCCCAGCGAGGGATCCCCCAACTGCGACGCCGAGTAGGTCTGGAATCCCTCGATGACGACCGGCTTATGGGTGTCGACCTCGACCGTGGCGCCGTTCGCGGGCAGCTGGATCTCGACACCCAACTGATTGGCCGTCCGCGGCGTGCGCAAGGTCAGGGTGCCGTCACTGGCGGCACCGCCGTTACCCAGCATGCTGATGGTACCGCCATTGAGGACCAGCACGCCGGTCTCGGCACCCAGCGTGACATTACCCCCTTGCGCGGTCAGTGCCGTCCCGTTGACGCCGACCGGACCGGCAGCACCCGCGTTCGCGAGCAGTTGCGCGGCGGTTTCAAGGGTCAGATTTCCTTGCGCCCACAGGGCAATCGCCCCGCCGCTCGTATCCAGCGCATTGCCACCACTGGTATTGATCGTACCGTCGACGTCGATCGACCCTTGATCGACGGTGAGCGTAAAGCTGCTCGCCAGGATCCCATCCGGATGAGCCGCGGTATTGGCGATCGTGACGGTCGGATCGGTGCGTGCGCGCACCGACAAGGAACCCGTGAATCCGCCGGCCTGCAGCGCATCCATGAGCGTCATGAAACCGGAACCAGCGAGGCCCGAGCCCACGTCCAAGCTGAAGCTGCCCTGCAGCTGTCCGGCAGGTGCGGCGCCCTCGATTGTGGCACCGTTGTAGGCGAACTGTCCCACAGGCGCGGCGACGCTGAGATTACCGGCCGCGCCGCCCGCCGTGCCTGCGCTCGAGGTGGCACCCGCGACGTCGACGATCGCGCCTGCAAGCAGGCTGACATTGCCCTGATCGGCCGTCAGTGCAATCTGGCCGGCGGCTGCAACCGTGTCGGTGACCACGAAGCCCTTTGCGGCGCCCGCCGCGCTCGTCACGGACTTGCCTCCGAGCACGACATCACCGGTGGTCGCCTGCAGCGAGATGATGCCGCCGGGCAGATTGATCGTGCCGTTCTGTGCAATGGCACTGCCGGTGATCGCTAGATCGCCGCCGAGTGGAGCTGCGGGAAGGACGGCCTTGCTCGGAGCGCTCGTGGAGATCGTGACTTCGCCACTCGCGGTGATCGTCTGATCCGACCCGCTGGCGGCCGTCAGCTCGCCGCTCGTCAGCCCAAGAGAGACCGGCGCGGCGCTCGAGCCATTGGCGACCGACAACGTTGCTCGCGTGCCCTGTCCTTGTATGTCTCCGGCAGCATTCATTGTCACGCCGCCGCCGAAGCCGCTGATCGCCTTGTTTCCGGCGCCCAGCGTGATCTGTCCGGCGTCGGCGGAGATCGGTGCCACGGCGTCGATCGTCAGACTACCGGTGCCGTTGCCCCCGGTCACGGCGCTCGTGGAACTGCTCACGTTGGTGTTTTCCAGCGTAACGGCCGCGGCTGTCAGCGTGACTTTGTCCGGGTTTGCGGCGCCCACGTCGAAGCCATTGATGCTGGGCGCATTCAAGGTCAATGTTTGCAGCGAGACGCCCGTTGACGTCGGCGTGCCGAGACTGACCGTTCCATAGAAGTCGATGCTCGAGCTGCTGCCGATCGTCAGATTCGAACTGCTCTGCAGCGTGCCCAACAGCTGGCTCGTGAGGCTCAAGCCACTCGGCGCGGCGCTGCCTGAGGGTACGTCGCCGATGGAGACGTGGCTGGAATAAAGCCCCAACGAAAGTGCGGAAACCACGGCATCGGCACTCGCCGTCGTGTTGCCCGTACTGTAGAGGACCAGACTTCCTGCGGGTGCCGTGCTGCCGTCGACCGTCTGGGTCGCGCCGAGTTGGGCTTGCGATCCCACTGTTATCGTACCGACGGGCGGCCCCGCCTGACCGGCCAGTGTCGTCACAACCGGCAGCGATGCGCCCGTGGAAACACTCAACAAGGCGCCGGCACCATTCAGCACGAACGCGCCAGGAGCCTGGTTCAAAGTGCCGCTCGCGACGACTTGGGCGTTGCTGTCGATCGTGATGCTGTTTTCCGCGGCCAGTATGATTTCGGGCGCACTCAGGGAAACCTTCGTATTGGCGGCCTCGATGCCTTGAGTCACGCCGACGTTGAGCTGTTCGCCGGCCGACGTATTCTCGGCGACCGCGCCGAGGATCAAGGTTTGCGCGCCAAGATTGTCGAGGGACTGCGCGTTGAGCTGCAGCATGTTCGCGCCAGCGACCGGCGGCGCGCTGCCCGAATCGACGATCTCGATGCTCGGCGCCTGGATCGATACGACGCCACCCGCGCCCTGCACGTTTACCGGGTTGCCGCTGGAGTCCGTCGTCGCATAGCTGGCCGGCGTGAATTCGATCTTGCCGTTCAACGCGAGATTCGCGCTTGCGGCAAGATTCAATTCGCCGGCGTCCGCGGGCAACGATGGCGTGGCGGTTTGGTTCGTGGCGGCGGCGGCACTGAAGAATGCGTTGGCCGACGTCCCTGTATATTGGGATTGCGTATTGACGACGCTGCTCGGAGCGACGAGCACCGTGGACGTCAGGCTGGCGAGGATGTCGGTCCCCGCAACGGCGAGCCGGCCCGCAACGAGATAGGCCCCGTCCGGCTGGACAACCGAGGAGCCCGTGAGGATCCCGCTATTGGGGTGAACGATGTCGACCGCGAACGCGCCGGGCAACAATGCGTAGCGCGCGGGCAGGAGCGCATAGTACCCGGGAGAGAGCCCCGGCACGCCCGAGATATAAATATCCTGAGCCGTCGAATTGGGCGTGCTGACCACGCCGGCCGGCAAGGTACCGTCCTGCCATTGATACTGCGCATCGATCGGCGCGAATTTCGATCCCAGGCTGGGGAGAATCGCGTATTGATAAGGCGTCACGCCAGCGTAGTTGGCGCCCGAATTCGGATTGAGCACATCCGTGGACCCGCCGGGTCCCGCGATCCATTCGTAAGCATACAGATCACCGCCGCCGGACAGATCCACCGTTGCGCTGCCGACGGATGCCGTCGCGCCGCCGAGGGCAATGTTGGAGGCGCTGAGCGTAATGCTCTTCGCCGGCGGCAAGCTGATTATGTCGGTGACCCCGGATGACGGCGAGTAGGTCCACTGCTGGCCATTGACCGTGGAACCATAGGGAATCGTCGTACCGTCGGCCGAAACGGAAATCAGACTTCTGGGCGCCAGCGTCACGCTGCCCGGAATCGTCGCTCCGGTCAGCACATTGGTCGTATCGATCCCCTGCAGCGTGATTTGTCCGATCGGCGCGCGCAGCACGCCTTGCTGCAAAATCGTGGGCGCCTGGATGTCGAGGGATCCGCCCGCGGACAGCGGTGTCAGGGACGATCCCGTCGCCGGCGCGATCGTCACGGCCGACGCCGACGTCAGCGTGAAAGCCGTGAACGTCGTCGGGTAGATCTGCGCGGCGGCGAGCGTCAAATTGCCGGAGACGTTCAAGAATCCGCTGAAATCGGGATCGGTCGGCAGGCCGTAATAGTTCTCGGCCGACGTCAGGCGTACGTCGCCGCTGCTGTCGAGGTAGGCGCTCGAAAAGCCGGCCCACCCGCTTTGCCCGCGTATATCGATGAGTTGCGCATTGACGTTGAGGCTCGCGCCGCACGGGGGCGTGACCGCGCATCCGGGAGCGCTGATGATCGCGGCGGTCGGATTGCCATTCTGAAAGTAGTCGCTCTGATTGTTGTAACTGCCTAGCGCGACGTAGGCCGATTGCAATTGCACCGTGGCGCCGGGCGTGCCCTGCAGCAAGGGTGCGTCGAGGATCAAACTCGCTTTCGAGGACAGGGCGATTGAACCTTCGAAGGCGATGACGTCGGCGCTCTTCAACGTGATGTTGTCGAAGCCACCGGCGCTCAGCGTTTGCGTGCTGATATCCGCGACACCGCTGCTGAGCGCGCTTTGGCCCCCAGGCGCCGCATACAGTGCCGTGGGCGATTGGTCGCTCAGCGTCAAAGTGCGCGCGTTGACCGGGAAATTGGTGCCGAGACTTTGCGAGGCATTCGCAAGTTGCGTCGCGGTGTAGTCGAAGAGATCCAGCCCGATGCTCAAGGTGCCGCCCGCCGCGCCGGTGACCGCGGCCGCGCGGCCCTCCAAACTGCCTTGCAATACCAGGCCCTCGCGCGCATCGATCTGAATCGTGCCGGCGCTCCCGGCAACGGCGGTGGGCGTGACGCCGGTCGGACCGGTAATGTCGACAATATCCGAGGCGCCCGACACGTTCAGCACGGATGTGGGAGCGGTGACGACGTATCCCTTGTTGGCCTGCAACGTGATCGTGCCTGCCGCGAGCACGGTGCCCTCGCGATAGCCTTCGGGGTTCAGGGCGTTGATCTCCGAATACCCCGTCGCATCGAGAACCGCACCGGGTCCCACGAGAATCTGCTGATCCGCGATATAGCCGAAGCCGGCGCCGAGCGGATTCGCGGCGAAAGACGGACTTTCCAATTGCACGAGGATCGTACCCGCGGGTGCGGTGATGCTGCCGAGCACGTCGATGCTGCCGGAGTCGCTGCCGCTGCCGCCGTCGGTCGACAGGGTGACCGAAGACCTCGGATCGGTGACGATCGACGCATTTGCGCCCAGTATCAGATTACCGGTGTCCCCGGCACCGTTTCCGGTCGAGGACGCCGAGGTCTTGAAGCTGATATTGACGCCGGATCGCTGTGAGACGGGCAACGCCTCGAGTTGCGTGAAATTCGCGAGGGCGGCGCCGGTTGCTTGTTCCACAGCATTACCCGTGAACACCAGAGTATCCTGGACTGGAGCGACGATCACCTCGCCGGTTTGCGCCGTGCCGCCGATCATGACGTCGTTTTGGCCGGCGATCGAGTAGCTCGCGAAGCCCTTGTCGGCGAAGAAATCCGGGTTCAGCAACAGTTCGCCCGGTGTCGCGAGTGCGACCGTGCCGACCGTGACCGAACCGGACGTCAGAGATAGCGAGCCGCCGCCGTTCGCGAGCAGACTACTGCCCGTCAGCGCGGCGCCTTGGCCGAGCGACAACGTCCCTTCGTAGGGCAAGGTCGCCTTATCCGGTTGAAAGCTTGCGCTGAGCGTGATGCCCCCGGCATCGCCAGCGGTGAGTTTGCCGGCGCTGTTCAGCCAGCCCCCACCCGACACGTCGATGGACGTCGAGGCGCCGAGACTCAGGTTGCCGTACGCGCTCAGTGTGACGGTGCCACCGGTGTATGCGAGCGCCGCGGTCGGTAGACCGCCGTTGAGCAGCGGCGAATCGTTGATCCAGTTGCCGCTGACGTCGATCGTCGCCCCGGGATCCAAGGTGATGTCATGAGCCACTGGGTCGTCGCCAACGACGGTCGGTTGGGTCTGCAGCGCGACGGTCGCTCCGGCCCCGCGGATGTTGCCGCCGATCGTGATGGACACGTCGGAATTCACCGTCAGCGCCCCATCCACGGGAAGCGCAATGTTGGTCCCGGAGGGCAGTGTGACGGAGCCGTTACTGTAAAACGCCAGGCGACTGAATCCACCGTCGGTCAGCAGGGTCGGCGAGACCGTCAGCGTCGCCGGCAAATCCAGCGATGGGTCGCCATAGTCGAAGTTGGGGCCGAGCGTATCGCTCGAGCCGTCGGCGAAGAGCACGGCGGGCGCGTGATAATCCCGGCTGTTGTTCTGGCTGCAATCGGCGCAGCCGAGTATGAAGGCGCCGCCATAGGGAATGTCGTTCGC
>Ga0116227_10017229_pt1 | contig 10136 bp, 8 predicted proteins | sample S1TSphgellanicum_FD_89693 | JGI IMG/M metagenome (GOLD analysis project Ga0116227, IMG submission 89693) | Host-associated microbial communities from peat moss isolated from Minnesota, USA - S1T2_Fb - Sphagnum magellanicum MG | ecosystem: Host-associated > Plants > Peat moss > Unclassified...
AGGCGGAAGCCGACTTCCATCACCCGCTTGGCCGGCAGATGCAGATAATCGGCGGCCCGCAGCCCCACCTGATGCAGGAAATGATAGACCACCCAGACGGGGACCGGCAGGCGCGGCTGATGGGAGCGCCGCACCAGCCCCTCATGGGCGATGAAATAATGGACGTCCTCGCAAAAGGAGAAGCCCAATTTCACACAACCCCGCAAGGCCGTCACCACATCGATGCGCTGCATGAAGCCCACCGAAATGATCAGGCGGTAGAGGCCGGGACCGATCTGGACCAGGGCGATGCGCTGCGAGGCCGGCACGCGCGGCTGCTTCGACAGATCCACCGTCAGCAGCACGACATTCTCGTGCAGGGCCCGGGTATGCCTCACATAATGCAGCAGCATCGGTGAAGCGCGGTCGGCGACCCGGGTCAGGAACACCGCGGTGCCCGGCACGCGGGCCACCACCATCTGGTCGAGTCCGGCGATGAACTCCTCCATCGGCATGGAATCCTCGGACAGACGACGCTGGGCAACCACATTGCCGATCCGCCAGCAGATCATGCAGGTCGCCACCAGCGTCCCCAGCGCGATGGGCAGCCAGCCGCCCTCGAAGAACTTGCTGGCGTTGGCGGCCAGGAAACAGGCATCGACCAGGGCGAACAGGCCGATCAGCAGGCCGGCGGCGGCCGGTTGCCAGTGCCAGTCGGCCGTCATTACCCGATAAAGCAGGACGGTGGTGGCCAGCATCGTCGCCGCGACAGCCACGCCATAAGCGTTCGCCAGAGCGTCAGAGCTCTTGAATCCGAGCACGATCAGGATCGTCATCACCATCAGCGCCCAATTGATGAAGGGCACATAAATCTGCCCTGAGGATTTGGCCGAGGTGGGCTGCACCCTCATGCGCGGCATCAACCTCAAGGCAATGGCCTGATGGGTCAGCGAGAAGACGCCCGAGATCAGCGCCTGGCTGGCGATCACCGTGGCCAGCGCGGCCAGAACCACCATCGGCAGCAGAAATCCGTTGGGCACCAGCTTATAAAAAGGATTGTCGGCATCCTCGGCATGGGTAAGCACCCAGCCGCCCTGGCCGAGATAATTGAGGATCAGGGCCGGGAACACCCAGACGAACCACGCCAGGCGAATCGGCCTGGCGCCAAAATGGCCCATATCGGCATAGAGCGCCTCGGCGCCGGTCAGGGCCAGGAAGATCAGGCCGACCACGGTGAAGGCGCGACCCGGCTCCAGGGTCAGGAAATGCGCCGCCGTGAGCGGGTTCAGGGCGGTCAGGATCTGCGGTCCGGCCAGGATTCCCCGCACGCCGAGGGCGGCGATCACCACGAACCAGAGCGTCATCACCGGCCCGAAAAGCCGGCCCAGTCCACCGGTACCGCGGCTCTGGATCGCGAAGAGCGCCACCAGGATCGCCACCGTGATCGGCACGACAAAGGGCGCGAGCTTGGGCTCGACGCCCTTCACGCCCTCGATCGCCGACAGGACCGAGATGGCCGGCGTGATCACGCCGTCGCCATAAAGCAACGCCGCCCCGATCACGCCGATCAGCACCAGAATGGAGAACTTGCCGTAATGATGCTTACCGGCCACCAGCGCGACCAAAGCGAGGATGCCGCCTTCGCCGTCATTGTCGGCCTTCATGACGATGGCGACATATTTCAGCGACACCACCAGCATCAGGGCCCACAGAATCAGGCTGACGATGCCGATCACCCCGGCCGGTTCGGCGTGCTCGCCGCCCAGGGCGGCGACCGAGGCCTGCATGGCGTAAAGCGGCGACGTGCCGATATCACCGAAGACCACGCCGAGGGCGGCCATCGCGCTGATCGCCAGCGGGGTCTTCGATGCGTGGTACGGGGAAGCCTCGTCATGCATGGGGTTTTTCTCCCAGGGCGTTCTGGCTGGCTTCCAGAACATCTCGGCCGGCACTTTCGATCACATCGAGGTCGCTTTCATAGCGGCGGAGCCGCTCGATCAGACTGCGGCGCTGCTCAAGGGTCATGCCGGCAGGGTCCTTGCCATAGACATGAAGATCCTGCCAATCGGAGAGGCCGCGACGCTGCACATCGACGAAGATGCGGAGAAAATCGTAGGTGACGGCGTAGAGATGTGCCCGCTCATAGGGGAGTTCGCTCAGCGCCTGGGTCGCCATCGCCGTATCCCAGCTGGCGGTGGCCATCGGATTGAAATGTATGGCGGGGTAATCGTCCATCTCGTGAGGCGAGGCCGAGGATAGATCGACGACCCAATCCGCTATCTTCTGGCGAACCCTCGGATTGGAGGCCAGTACCTCCTTGAGATCGGCGGTGTCGGAGGTCAGTTCGCGACGGAACCCTTCGACCGCCTCATGGGCCAGACGCGCGCGGTGATGCGCCTCGACCAGCTGTTCCAGGCCCAGCGCGATCAGGATGCCGATGGTGACGATGACGATATGGAGCAGGAAGTCCTTGATCGAGCGGATCGGTCCCTCCGGAACATGCAGATCCATCGCATCCGACTCCCTTCTGGCGTGAAATCGGCGACAGCCTGCGGGCGCGAATTTCCCTTGTCAACCTAAGCTTTAACGCCGGCCCCGGGCAATTTCGTGGCATCCGGATCGAGCGGCCAGCGCGGGCGGGGCGCGAAGTCCAGCGAGTCCGGCGTCGGATCCGTTTTCCAACGTTCCAATCCGGCCCAGGCGATCATCGCCGCATTGTCGGTGCACAGCTTCATAGGGGGCGCGACCAACTCCGCACCCTTTTTTTCCGCCAGGGCGGAAAGACGGAGCCGCAAAGCCTGATTGGCCGCCACGCCGCCGGCCAGTACCAGCTTGGCCGGACCGGGATGGCGGGACTGGAAGCCGGTCAGCGCGTTCTTGACGCGATCCGCCATCGACTCCGCCACCGCCATCTGGAAAGCGGCGGCGAGATCGGCGCGGTCCTGGTCGGTCGGGTTCTCCAGCGCCGTCCAAGCCAGCCGCACCGCGTTCTTGAGGCCGGAGAAGGAGAAATCGCAGCCGGGCCGGCCCTTCATCGGGCGTGGCAGGGAGAAGCGCTGGGCATCGCCGGCCTTCGCCGCCCGTTCGACCGCCGGGCCGCCGGGATAGCCGAGGCCCATCAGCTTGGCGACCTTGTCGAAAGCCTCGCCCGCCGCGTCGTCGATGGTGGCGCCGAGACGCCGATAGCGGCCGACGCCCTCGACCGACAGGAGCTGGCAATGGCCGCCCGATACCAGCAGCAGCAGATAAGGAAAGTCGAGACCGGGATCGAGGCGCGCCGACAAGGCATGCCCTTCGAGATGATTGACCGCCAGGAACGGCTTGTTCACCGCCAGCGCAAGCGCCTTGCCGGTAGTGACGCCGACGATCACCCCGCCGATCAAGCCCGGTCCGCCGGTCGCGGCGATCAGATCGACCTGATCCAGCGTCACATTGGCCTCTTTCAACGCCGCCTCGATCAGCCGATCCACATGGTCGAGATGGGCGCGCGCGGCGATCTCCGGCACCACCCCGCCATAGGCGCGGTGATCCTCGAATTGCGACAGGACGCAATCGGCCAGGATGGTGCGATCGTCGCGCACCAGCGCGGCGGCCGTCTCGTCGCAGCTGCTTTCAATGCCGAGAGCCAACACCATGGGCTTTCGATACCCCCTTTCCATCTGCCGATCCAGCGCCTAAAACAATCTAATGACTGCAATTCCATCCTTGCGTATCGGCACGCGCGGCAGCCCGCTGGCTTTGGCTCAGGCGGAAGAGACTCGTCTTCGCCTGGAACAGGCCTTTCCCGACCTGATTGGAGCGATCGCCATCGAGGTGATCCACACCACCGGCGACAAGATTCAGGACCGGCCGCTGGCCGCGATCGGCGGCAAGGGCCTGTTCACCAAGGAAATCGACGAAGCCCAGATGGAAGGCCGGGTCGACATCGCCGTCCATTCGATGAAGGACGTGCCGACCCTGCTGCCGGATGGATTGTGCCTGGGCGCCCTGCTGCCGCGCGAGGATGTCCGCGACGTGCTGATCTCCTCGAAGGGGCGCAGCCTGGCCGAACTGCCGGAGGGCGCCGTGGTCGGCTCGGCGTCCTTGCGCCGCGCCGCGCAGATCCTGCGCCGCCGCCCCGATCTGTCGGTTATCCCCTTCCGCGGCAATGTCCAGACCCGCTTGCGCAAACTGGCCGAGGGCCAGGTCGACGCCACCTTGCTGGCGATGGCCGGGCTCAACCGCCTCAATCTGATGCCGATCGAGGCGGTGCCGCTGTCGATCGAGGAAATGCTGCCCGCCGTGGCGCAGGGAGCGATCGGCATCACCTGCCGCGCCGACGATTCGCGCGCCTTGGGCTACTTAGCCGCCCTCGACGACGCTCAAACCCGCTGCCGGGTCGTCGCCGAGCGCGCCTTCCTGACCGTACTGGACGGATCCTGCCGGACCCCGATCGCCGGGCTGGCCGAGCTGGATGGCGAGCGGCTGACCCTGACCGGCATGATCCTGCGTCCCGACGGCACCCAGGCCTATGACGTCGTCGCCTCCGGCCATTGCACCGATCCCGAGACCGTCGGGGTGCGCGGCGGCCAAACGCTGCTGGACCTGGCCGGGCCCGGCTTCCTGGCGCCCGTCTCTTGAGACCAGGCGTCCTCGTCACCCGACCTTCCGCCGAGTCGCACGACCTCGCCCAGGCCTTGGAAAAGCGCGGCTTCGCGCCCCTGGTCGAACCGATGCTGGCTATCCGCTATCTCGACTGCGCACCGCCCGACCACGCCCGCTATCAGGGCGTGTTGGCGACGAGCGGCAATGGTATTCGCGCCCTGGCCCGATTGGTGAGCTGGCGCGATCTGCCGGTCTGGGCGGTGGGGGACGCTTCAGCTCGGGAAGCTTATGGCCTCGGATTTGTCACAGTGCACCGCGCCGGCGGCGACGTCGCCACGTTGGCCGATCTGGTGGCCGGCCGCGCCGATCCCGCCGGCGGTCCGCTGCTGCATGTCGCCGCGCGGCATCTGGCCGGAGATCTGGCCGGCGCCTTGGCTTCGCGCGGTTTCGCGGTCGAGAAGGCGGTGCTCTACGAAGCCGAGCCGGCCACGGATATATCGCCGACCCTGGTCGCGGCCTTGGCCGAGGGCCGCCTGTCGGTGGCCCTGTTTTTCTCTCCCCGCACCGCCGCCACCTTTGCTAGGCTGGCCGATCAGCACGGTTTCGGCGAAAGCCTGCGCCCGATAAAGGCTTTGGCCTTGAGCCCGGCGGTGGCCGAAACCTTGAAGAAGCTGCCTTGGGGCGCGGTGGCGGTGGCGGAGCGGCCGGACCAGGTCGCTTTGCTGGCGCTGCTCGACGGAGAGTGATCGTGGTGAGAGTGATCGGCTATGGAATCCTGCTGGCGCTGCTGGTGGCGGGCGCGGTGTGGCTGGCCGACAATCCCGGCTCCGTCGAGGTCGATTGGCTGTCCTGGCGTCTGTCCACCAGCGTGCCGGCGCTGCTGCTTTTCCTGCTGCTCTTGTCCGGCGCCCTGTTCTATGTGCTGCGGCTGATCAACGCCGTCGCCAGCTTTCCCAGCGCTTTTTCCGCCCGGCGCCAGGAAAAGAAGCGCCATCGCGGCTATCGTGCCCTGTCCGATGGTTTGGCCGCGGCCGCCGCCGGCCACACCAAGCAAGCCAGCAAACTGGCGACCCAGGCCGAGAAACTGCTCAAGGATCCCAGCCTGACCCGGGTCCTGTCCGCCCAGACCGCCCAGCTGACCGGCGATGAAAGCGCCGAACGGCGCCATTACGAGGCGATGCGCGACCGGCCGGAGACCGCCCTGATGGGCACCCGCGGCCTGTTGGAGCTGGCCCTGGCTCAAGGTCAACGCGACCAGGCGCTGGCGCTGGCCACCGAAGCCCGCAAACTGGCCCCGGGCGACGGCGCGCTCGCTGAACGGCTATTCACCCTGCTGATGGAAAACGGCCAGCTGGCCGAGGCCCAGGAATTGCTGACCGACGCCGGCAAGCGCAAGGCGCTGTCCCGCGACCAGACCGCCCGCCGCCGCGCCCTGGTGGCGAACGAGCGGGCGCGCCGCGCCGAGCGCGACAGCGACGCCAAGGACGCCATCGCCTATGCCAAACAGGCTTTGGCCGCCGATCCCTCCCTGGCCGACGCGGCGCTGCGGCTGTCCCGCCTGCAAGCGGCGCAGGACCTGGCGCGCCAGGCGGCCGGCGTTCTGGAAAAGAGCTGGAAGATCGAGCCGCTGCCCGAGATCGGCAGCGCCTACGCCAATCTCGTGCCGGAGGAAGCGCCGCTGCAGCGGCTGCGCCGGATGGAGAAATTCGCAGCCCTCCAGCCCGAAGCCTGGACAACCCAGCGACTCCTGGGCGAAACCGCGCTGGCGGCCAAGCTCTGGGGTCAGGCCCGCAAGCATCTGATCGCCGCCGCCGAGATCCGCCCGACCGCCGGGCTGCTTGGCCTGCTGTCCCGCCTCGAACTCGAGGAATATAAGAACCAGAAAGCCGCCCAGGCTTGGTTGGCCCGCGTGCCGGCCGCCGATCCCGACTGGGTGTGCGGCGCCTGCGGCGGCCATTCGACCTCCTGGCAGCTGGCCTGTCCGAGCTGCGCCGCCCTCGACCGCCTGGTCTGGGAGGCGCCCCCTCCAATCACTGCTGAGGCCAGCCCCCGCCCAGCGCCAGGAACAGAGTGACCTGATCCTGCGAAACCTGGCTGTCCGAGGCGGCCAGGGCCTGCTCGGAGGTGGTCAGGGTCTGCTGCGCCAGCAAGCCGGTCAGATAGGGCGCCCGCCCGCCTTTATAAAGGGAATCCGCCTCTTCCGAGGCTTCCTTCGCCTTGTCGCGGGCCGCATGCAGGATGGCATTGCGCTCCAGATCGCGTTGATAGATGGCCAGGCTGCTTTCGGTTTCGCGCAGCGCGTTCAACACTACCCCGTCGAAGCGGGCCAGCGCTCCCTTGGCCGCGGCGTCGGCCGCGTCGACCCGGGCTTGCTCGCTCTCCAGCGGAAATGTCCAGGAGATCGTGGGGCCCCAGGCCCATTCCTCGGCCGAGGGCATGCCGAGCTGGGTCAGCAGACCGCTGGAGCCGGCCGCGCCGCCCAAGGTGATGTCGGGATAGAGGGCGGCGGTAGCGACGCCGATGCGCGCCGTCGCGGTGGCAAGGCCGCGTTCAGCCTGGCGGATGTCGGGCCGGCGCCGCAGCAGCGCGGCCCCGTCGCCGACCGGGATCGGGCGACGGATGCGCGGCAGGTCGGTGCAGGTCTCGAGATCCTTGGGAAAATCGGACGGCGGCTTGCCGGTCAGGGTGGCCAACCGGTAGAGCGCGACCTGGCGGCGCCCGCGTAAGGACGGCAAGGCGGAGCGGACCTGTTCCAGCTGCGCTTCGCCGCGGGTAACGTCGATCTTCGAGCTGCGGCCGGCGTCGCTCAGGCGCTGGGTGATGTCATTGGCGCGGCTTTGCAGGTCGACCTGGCGCATGGCGACGGATAATTCATAGCCGGCCGAGCAGGCATCCACATAGGCGCGCGCCACTTCGGCGGCGACGGTGATGCGGGCCAGCTCCTGGGCGGCCGCGACCGCCTCCGTATCGGCGGCGGCGGCCTCGGAGGCGCGTTTCAGCCGGCCGAACAAATCCAGCTGATAGCCGATCTTGACCTCGCCATCGCCGAGCCATTGGCTGGGCAATTGTTCGGGCACCAGATAGGACTGGCCGGACAGCTGGCTGCGCACGGCGGAGACGTCGGCGCCGCCCTGAATGCTTTGATGGCCCTCGATTTCGACCTGGCTCGCCTGAGCCCTGGCTAAGTTAGCCGCCGCGACGCGCAGATCGGTATTGGCGGCCAGCGCCTGCTCCTCCAGCGCCGTGAGGCGCGGATCGTCATAGAGCCGCCACCAGCCATCCGGCACCGGCGCATTGGCGATGGACTCGGACGTGGCCGCGTGGAAATTGCCCTGAGCGTGCGGCGTGTTGACGACCGCCTCGTCGGGCACGTGATAGTCAGGCCCCATTGTGCAGGCCGTGAGACCGAGCACCGTGAGCAGAGAAAGCGCTGTCTTCATTTGGTCGCTTCCGCCGAAAGTCTTCATTTGGAGGCCTCCGCCGAAAGTCTTCATTTGGAGGCCTCCGCCTCCTGCAAGGCCGTGACGCTGGCGGTTCGGCCGGCGATCAGGCGGATGCCGGCCGGCACCTTGTCGAGCGCGATGCGCACCGGGATGCGCTGGGCCAGGCGCACCCAGCTGAAGGTCGGATTGACGTTGGGCAGCATCGAGGCCGAGGGGCCGCGCTCGCGGTCCTCGATGGCCGGCGAGATGCTCTGAATATGGCCGCGGATCGGCGTTTCCTCGCCCATCAGCCGCACCTCGACCGCCTGGCCGATATGCAAATGCGGCATCTTGGTCTCCTCGAAATAGCCCTCGACGCGCAGGGAGGCGGCATCGACCAGCGCCATCACGGCTTTACCGGGCGCAACATAGTCGCCGACTCGCACGGTCACGTCGGACAGATAGCCGTCGGTCGGGGCATGCACCTCGGTCCGATCGAGATTGAGGGCCGCGACGCTGCGCGTCGTCTGCGCCTGAGTCAGCGCGGACTCCGCCTGCGTTTCCGCCGCTTCGGCCTGGATAACCGCCGCTTCGCCTTGGGCAACGGCGGCCTGCTCCTCGGTCACCTTGGTGTGGCTCTGCTCGATCACTTCGCGCGAAACCAGCGAGCCCAGCCCGTCATTGCGGTTCGCCTCGCGCTGAGCCTCGGCCAGGGCGGCGCGATGCGCGACAATGGCCGCCTTGGCTACGCCGATCGCCGCCTTCTGCACATTTACGGTGGCCTGGGCGGTAACGATGACCGCGTCGGCCTGCTGAAGCGCGAGTTCATAGCGCTCGCGGTCGATGGTGAACAGGAGCTGGCCGCGCTTGACCGTCTGGTCATGCACCACGGAAACCGACGTCACCAGACCCGCCACGTCGGGGGCGATCTCGGCCACGTCGGCCCGCACCCGCCCGTCGCGGGTCCAGGGCTCGACCTGATAGTGGCGCCAGACCAGGCGGCCGGCGAAGAGCGCCACGATCACGACGATCAGGGTCACCCCCACACGCAGGGCGGACTGAAGAAGCGGCTTGAGGTTCGGCATGGTCAGACCTTCAGGGGCAGGGCGATGACGACCGCCCACAGGATGAGGAAGAGCGCGGCATCGAACAACGCCGGATGCCAGATGAATCGGTAAGCGCCGGCCGACCCCAACAGTTTGCGCAGGCACCAGGTGAGGAACAGGGCGGCGATGGCGGTCGGCACCAGCGTCGAGAGGAAGATGCCGGCAATGTCGATTTCGGGGGTCATGTCAGGGACTCGGCGAAAGCGGGAGCTTCGGGAAACATGTTGCGGCGCAGCCCCACCAGGGCGGCGATGCCGGAACGGCGGACCTCGCTCTCGGCCGGGACGGCGATCGAGGCGCGCAGGCAGGAATCGAGGGCCGGCAGGATGGCGCTGACCGGCGGCGCCTCGCCACCGGCGTAAAGCGCCGAGAAATGGGCGCCGACCCGCTGCAAGAGATCGGTCAGCACAGCACCTTCCCCAGTGGGCAGAGCGGCGCGGTATTTCTGGATCAGCGCGATATTCATGCCGATTCTGAGATCGGTCAGCACGTCGGCGCCGGAAACGCTGGAGGATTGCGACGCCGCCAGCTTCGGCGCCAGCAGACCCAGGCGATCGACCAGTTCGGCGGCCAGTTCGGTGGCGTCGACCATGCCCGGATTGCGGGCCAGCGCCGCCAGCTGCTTCCAGGTGCTCGACAGCAGCCTCTGCGCCGCCGTATCGACACTGATCGAGCGTATCGAGCGGGTGACCACCACGGCGATGAACAGCGAGACGAAGATCGCCGTGTTGGAATTGAAGAAGGCGGCGAAATCGGCCGAATAGGTCTCCTGCAGCGCGATGTCGCTGGCGAAGCCGATCATGAAGGCGGTGGCCGGCCCGCCCGTGCGCCGATCGACCATCAGCATGCCGCCGATCAGGAACACCGGGGCGATGAAGAATAGCAGCAACGGCAGCCCGTCGATGCCGGGGAACACGGCGAATTCATAGAAGGCCGCCACCGGGGTGGCGATGGCGAACATCAGCCCGAAGCCCTTGATCGCCGGGGCCGGATCGTCGAGCGAGGCGAACAGGGCGCAATAGACGCCGGCCAGCGCCGCCGCCGA
>Ga0116227_10017232_pt1 | contig 10135 bp, 10 predicted proteins | sample S1TSphgellanicum_FD_89693 | JGI IMG/M metagenome (GOLD analysis project Ga0116227, IMG submission 89693) | Host-associated microbial communities from peat moss isolated from Minnesota, USA - S1T2_Fb - Sphagnum magellanicum MG | ecosystem: Host-associated > Plants > Peat moss > Unclassified...
GGAATTCGATCTGGCCGCCTTTGGCCGCCTTGATCGCTTCGACGACGTTCGGGGTCACGGTGCCCAGTTTCGGGTTTGGCATCAGGCCTTTGGGGCCCAGGATCTTGCCCAGGCGTCCAACGATGCCCATCATGTCGGGCGTTGCGATCACGCGGCCGTAATCGACATTGCCGCCCTGCATTTCTTCGAGCAGGTCTTCGGCGCCAACGCGATCGGCGCCGGCCGCCAGTGCGGCCTCGGCCTTGTCACCGCGTGCAAACACGGCGACTTTGACGTCCTTGCCGGTACCCGAAGGCAGCGTGACCATGCCACGGACCATCTGGTCGGCATGGCGCGGATCGACGCCCAGGTTCATCGCGATTTCGAGCGATTCGTCGAACTTGGCGCTTTTCAGATCCTTCAACAGCGTGATCGCTTCGTTGACCGAATACAGCTTCTGGTTGTCGCCCAGCTTTGCGGTGAGGCTCTTGGCCTTTTTGGTCTGCTTTGCCATCGGATCAGCCCTCCACAACCTGGATGCCCATCGAACGGGCGGAACCTTCGATGATCTTCGCGGCCTGATCGATCGAGTTGGCGTTGAGATCCTTCATTTTCGACTGGGCGATTTCGGCCAGTTGCGACCGCTTGATCGTGCCGGCAGAGGCTTTGCCCGGGGTCTTCGAACCCGCCTTGAGGCCAAGCGCCTGCTTGATGAAGAACGTGGCCGGCGGCGTTTTCGTGATGAACGAGAACGACCGGTCCGAATAGACGGTGATCACGGTAGGCAGCGGCGTGCCCTTTTCCACTTCCTGAGTGGACGCGTTGAATTCCTTGCAGAAACCCATGATATTGACGCCGCGCTGACCCAGTGCGGGCCCGATCGGCGGCGAAGGCTTGGCTTCGCCGGCTTTGATCTGCAGCTTGATATAGCAGTCGATCTTCTTGGCCATGATGGCCTCCTTGTCTTCCTGTTGGGGTTGCCCCCGCAGAGTAAGCGGTCAAACAGCGTGGTCTGCACCATGCCTCCCGCAGCGGAATCACCCCGGCAAAAGCCCGAGTGAAGTGCGCGCGCATAACGGTATGCGCACGAAATGCAAGTTTTGCCTGTTAGGGCATGTCGACCTCACCTCATTCGTCGTCCCGGGCTTGATCCGGGACGACGCGAGGCGGGTGGGCTTTACTTGACCAGCTCGACTTCTTCGAACGCGAGTTCGACCGGCGTCGCACGGCCAAAGATCGACACCGACACCTTGACGCGCTGTTTGTCGAAATCGAGTTCCTCGACCACGCCGTTGAACGACGCAAACGGGCCCGCGTTGACTTTGACCGAATCGCCGATCTCGTAATCGACCACGATCTGCGTGCTCGGTTCGGCGGCGGCGGCATCGCGTGCGCCGAAATACCGCTGCGCTTCCTTTTCGGAAATGGGCTGCGGCTTGTTGTTGGTGCCCAGGAAGCCGGTCACTTTGGGGGTGTTTTTGACGAGATGGTAGATATCGTCATTCAAAACCAGCTTGGCCAGGACATAGCCCGGCATGAACTTGCGCTCGACCTGGACCTTCTTGCCGCGCTTGACTTCGGTCACGGTTTCGGTCGGCACTTCGACCGCTTCGACCAGTTGGGTCAGGCCTTTGCGCTCGGCTTCGGAGACGATCGCTTCACGGACCTTGTTTTCAAAGCCGGAATACGCGTGAATGATGTACCAACGGGCCATAGTGATTTCCTGAACAGAACGGACGGCCAGACTGGTCGCGTGCGAGCACGCGACAGCAATCAGGCAAGCTGGAGGAGAAGCCGGACGGCATACCCGAACAGGGTGTCGATACCGAGGAAGAAGATCGACAATATCAGCATCATGACGCCCACGAAAATCGCGGTGGTCACGGTTTCCTGACGGGTCGGCCACACGACTTTGCGTGCTTCGGCTTTGACCTGGTTAAAAAACTCGCTCGGACTGGTCCTGGCCATGGCTCTTGTCTTGCCTTCAACGAAAATTGGTCACGAGTTCCGCCTAGGGGTCATCGCCGCCCCGGACAAGTCCGGGAGGGGCAAGTAACACTCCAAATCTGCGGGGAGAGATTCGCATTTAGGCGGCGACAAAGGAAAACGCAAGAGAGAGCCATGAAGACCGCACCGGCCCGTTCCCCAACCCCATCGCACACACACATATTCTGCTGGGCGGCCGGGTGGGGGAGCGGGCTGGCGCGGTCTTCCCAAATTCGCTCTTTCGCGAATTTGGGCAAAGGAATCCGTCAAAAACTCACCCCCGGAACATCGCCCGCACGCCATTGCGCCCCGATCGTTTGGCCTCGTACAGCGCCAGGTCGGCGCTATCGAACAGCGCCTCGCGGGTCATGCCCGGGCGCAATTGCGCAATGCCGCATGAAATCGAGGTCAGCACGCGGACATTGCCGATGACCACGATCGGCTCGGTCGCCACCACCCGCGTGATCCGTTCGCAGACGGCCTGCGCCGTTTCGAGATCGCAGCGGAACAGGATCGCGAATTCATCCCCGCTCATCCGCCCGACCACGTCATCCTGGCGCGTTCCCGCGAGCAGACGGCGCGCAATTTCAACGAGAGCAGCATCGCCGGCGGAATGGCCATGGGTGTCGTTGATCGCCTTGAAATGATCGACGTCGATCAGCGCCAGCGTCACTGCGCGCCCCGGCATGGCCGCCGTCGCCTCGATCGCGCGGGTAAAACGCTGGCGGAACCCGGCGCGGCTGAACACGCCGGTCAGATCGTCGATTTCGATTCGCCGCGAAATCGCCACTTCGCGCGCCTTGCGCAAAGTGATGTCACGCAATGTGATCACCGAGCCGACCGCATGCGCGTTTTGGCCATCGGGCGCATGCCGCGCCGAACGCAGCGACGCTTCCAGCGTGACCTGCGGCTGATTGGGCGACCGAAATTCGACGGTGCGCAGCGCGTCGTCATCGTCATCTGGACCATGAAGGATCTTGTCCAGATCCACCCCGGCGCGCGCCGCCAGTATCCTCAGCGGCACCCCGACCAGATCCTGCGGCGCCAGGCCCAGATAATCGCGCACCGGCCCATCGGCCCAGCGGCAGATGCCCGCGCCATCAAACCCGAGTATCGCGTCGGGCGAATGCGTCATGATCAGCCGCAGGAATTCCTCGCGCTCTGCCAACAAAGTGCGCGCCTCGGCCCGCGAGGCGACAATCGCTGCCACGGGCAACGCGGTGCACATCATCACGGCGAGATAAAACTGGAAAAACAGCGACTGGAATACGGGTCCCTCGTGCGTCAGCGCCATCGGCCCGGCCATGTGCTCCGATGCGACCGTGCCGATCACTTCGACCAGAATGACCCCCGCCAAAGTCGCCAGGCGCCCTTGCCCGAACGACAGTATCAGCAACGTCGAAAATGGCAGGAACAGGATCGGCAATCCGGTCTGCGCAAAGACCAACGCAGTCGTCAACGCGTGCAACGCATACAGTGCCAGACCCCGCCGCTGCCCCCCTGGCGGCTGTACCTCGATCGCGCGGACATAACTGCCGTCAAACAGTGCCTTGAAAAATGGTGTAAAAATGACCGCGCCGAGCGCGGTGCTGCCATACCAGCTCAGAAACGATGGCCCGAAGGCCGAACCGTATGTCATCGCCGATACCAGCGACCCGGCCGCGGCGCCCAACGTCGGTGCGAGCAAACCCGCACCAAACAGGAACCGCGCCGTGGTGCGCCCGTCGGCCAGGATATCGTCCCCCAGCCGGGACTTGCTCATGATCCAGGCGGCCAGCAGCGTCTGGCCCATGTTGACCGCACCGTAAAACACGATGCCGCCCGCCCACCCGCGCGCCACCCCGTTGGCCAGCAGATTGGCCACCCACCCCGCCAGCAGCAACGCGGTCCAGTCGCGCCGTGGCCGCGTCAGCAGCAACGCCAGAATGACCGCGTCGGCGGGCCAGACCGAAGCATGGGTGCGGCCATTGGTGGTATAGACGATCGTTGTTGTCGCAATCAGGAAATAGGCCAACGCGCCCACCAGCGCCCACAGCAAACGATCGCGCAAAGCGCGGTTTGCGACGGCGTAATCGTGCAGGACGTTAGCGCCCAAAATTCCAGCGTCCAGCACGTCGGCAGGCAGTGCGCGCGCCGATGCCTGGACTCCATGATTTTGCGCGTCGATCATAAGCTTACCATTTGGCAGGACGTGTTAACACGAGGTTGCAGTCTGCGGCCAAAACGGGGGGAAATGCGCATTCGGGCAATAAGATCTGTTCAAGCGATCGATTCGGAGCGCCAGCGCGCAGCGACCGTCCTGAAATGGCGCAAAACGCCGGACAGCCGGCATTCATCCCGAATAGGCGGGTGACCCCGTAGCGGTAAGTCTTATGAAAAAATGGCAGGAGTGAGGGGACTCGAACCCATGGCCCTCGGTTTTGGAGACCGATGCTCTACCAACTGAGCTACACTCCTGCGTCCAGCGCTTGCGCACTGGAAGAAGGCCGCCCTTAGTGGGTTGACGAAACGGATGCAACCGGGGAGATCATCAAAATATCCTGTCATGGCACGCGAAGACCCCCAGATCATCCCGCCCGAGCTGCTGCTCAGGGCCTATCGCGCCGGGATCTTTCCGATGGCCGACAGCCGTGACGATCCCGAAGTCTATTGGGTAGAGCCGCGCATGCGCGCGATTCTGCCGCTTTATGGCTTTCATCTGTCCCACTCGCTTGCCAAAACGCTGCGCCGGGACAAATTCCGCGTGACGTGCAATGCCGCGTTCGATGCGGTGATCGACCACTGCGCCGCGCCGCGCCCCGATGCCGCCGAAAGCTGGATCAGCATGCGCATTCGCGACAGCTATCGCGAATTGCATGCCCGCGGCGCCGCGCATTCCATCGAAACCTGGATGACCGGGCCCGACGGCGTCGAACGGTTGGTGGGCGGGTTGTATGGGGTCGGCTTTGACCGCGCGTTTTGCGGCGAAAGCATGTTTTCACGCGCTACCGATGCGTCCAAAGTGGCGCTGGCCTGGCTGGTCGCGGCCTTGCGCCGCGGCGGGGCCGAATTGCTCGATTGCCAGTTTACCACGCCGCATCTGGCGTCGCTGGGCGCGGTGGAAATGCCGCAATCCGAATATCTGGCGCTGTTGAGCCACGCCACCCGGGCGCAGGCAACTTCGCTGGACGCCGCCACGCGCTATTGCGGTGGCGCGACTTCCGCAGGTGTGTCGTCAGCATCATCGGCGGCCGGCGCCGGCGCGCTTTTGACTTTGGGCTTTGCCGCTTTGGTCGATGCGGCAGCGGCGGCGGGGTCTTCTTCTTCGCCGGGGAATTTCATCGCGCAGTCTTTGACCCAGACGTCATAGACCGGGTGTTCGACCACGTTGAGCGACGGCGTGTTCTTGAACAGCCAGCCGGAAAACACTTTGCGCCACGCCAGCCGATTCTGCGTGCTGGCGCGTTCTTCGACAAAGACCTGGACGAATGCGCCGGTTTCCTGCGGGTCTTCCCATGGAGCGGTGCGCTCGCATGTCGCCAGCTTGATGATCACATTGCCCACCCGGCGCGATTCGCCCGGTTTCACAACGACGTCCTGCGTGATGTTGTTGCGCTTGTTGATCAGGCCGATCGTGGCGACGCGGTCCTTTACCGGGGTGCCAAAATTGTTTTCATCGACGCCGCTGGCCAATGCCGATGGGCCTGCCGCCTCGGTCGCTTCGGGTGGCGGCGGCGCCTCTGTCCCCCGATTACACCCCGCCAGCGCCAGAACGAGACCCGCGGCGATGGCGATCAGCGAGACAGAAACCTGGCGTTTCATCGGATGGGTGGACGAATGCGCGCGCGTCAGGGCTGGTCGGGCGACCAGGCTTCGTAATCGCCCGTCGCCGCCGCGAGGTGCCCACCGCGTTCGAGCGCGCCGGCCGGACGATAAGCGTCCGATGCGCCCGTGGCATTCGGGGTATAATCGACTTCCCACACGCGCGCCGGCGGCAGGTTGCTTTCGGGCACGCTGACGAAACTGCCGTGCAACCAGCCATGCCATTCGGGCGGCACGCGGCTGGCATCATTGGCGCCGTTGTAAATCACCCAGCGCCGTTCGCGCCCGGCAAACGGGTGCCCCTTGGGATACGGCTTGACCGCGCGGTAATAGATGTTGCCCTGCGCGTCGTGGCCGACTTGTTCGCCATTGCGCGCGCTGTCGAGCCGGGTGCCAATGGTGGCGCCGTTCCACCAGGTGAATATCGTGCCGAGAATGCTCATGGGCACTGCGCTTAGCGCCTAGTGTGGGGGTGAGGCAAGGACGTCGTGCGGCTTAATTACCAGCTAACGGAATCGCCCTGGGCGATGCCAAGCTGCGCCGCCCGGCCCGCATTCAATTCCAGCACGCCCGACACTTCGCCCGCCGATGGTAGCGGGGTTTCGTCATAGGGCACCGCATTGGCCGCGATGTTCAGCACTTTGTGATCCGCGCCGATATAAATGATATCGAGCCCGATCACCGTGTTCTTCATCCAGAACGCGGTACGCTTTGGCGGGCTGGAGGGAAAAATCATGCCCTCATCGGCGCCCATCGCGGTGCGAAACATCAACCCGCGTTCCTGTTCGGGCCCGGTCGCAGCGACCTCGACCTGAAACACGTGGGGGCCTTTGGCGGTGGTGACGGTCAGCGGGATCACCGCCAGACCGGAAATAGCGTGGACATGCGGCGCGGCCGTGGCTGCCGACGTGGCCGTATCACTGGCCGCAACCGGCGAACAGGCGGCCACCCCTGCCAGCATTGCGCCTGCGGCAACAAACCCGGTCAGGCCCGTGAACATTTTACGAATCATCGGCTTCATCCACCCATTCCTGTGCCGCAGTACCATTCACCGCTTCGACCATCGCGCGAGCCGATGCAAGCGGATGCCCCGCGCGTATCATTGCCGCGACCTGCCGTGTCCGTGTGGCAGGATCAAGCCGTATCGGTGCGCTATCGACCTGAGACAATGAACCGCGCCCGAATGGCCCCAGCCGCCGCCGCCGCGCAAATTCCAGCGCAGCGGTGCGCCGTTCAAGTTCGTTTCCGCCAGCTTTGGCGATCAGCGGCGCATCGATGCCGTCGCGGGTCAGCGTTTCGGCAATCCGCCGCGCGCCGTACCCCCGGCGCATCAACCCCGCCCCGCGCGCCTGCGCAAACCCGGCATCATCGATGTACCCCAGTTCGACCAGCCGTTCGACCACGCGCGCCAGGTCGGCAGGCGTTTCGCCGTCCCAGCCGCGTTCCCTGATCTTGCGCTTCAGATACGCGGTCAGCCGGCCCGCGCTCGTCGCAAACCGCGCGACATAGCCCAGCGCCATTTCGTCGATCTGGCGCGCATCGAGCGGACGCACGACTTTGCGCTGTTTCTGCTGCCATTTTTTGGCCGAAACTGGCTTTGTGTCATCACCGTCCATCATCGCGCCTTATTCGTGCCACAGTCCCGGATAAAGGAGGATCTTGGCCCGATGTCCATGTTTGTGCGTTGGGTCCGCCAATTGAAACTGCAAATTGACACTGCAAATTGACCCTGGGGTAGCAGATGACCGTTTCCGAAGCCGATCGCCACGCGACGGCACTGGTGCCAACGCCGAATGATGATGCGCAGCCACGCCGTTATGCCGACTTTGCGACGTTTTGCGATGCGCTCGATTATGCGGCAAATGGCCAGCGCGGGTTCAATTTCCACGACGCGCGCGGCACGTTGTCGCGGGCGTATCCGTATTCCGAATTGCGCGCCGATGCGGTAATCGCGGCGCGTCGCCTGATCGCGCGCGGTATTGCGCCCGGCGACCGGGTTGCGCTGATTGCCGAAACCGGGCCAGAATTCGCCGCCCTGTTTTGCGGCGCGATTTACGCGGGCGCCTGGCCGGTGCCGCTGCCGCTGCCGACCAGCTTTGGCGGCAAGGACAATTATATCGACCAGATCGCGGTGCAACTGGCCAGTTCCGACCCCCGGATCCTGCTGTTTCCCGACGAAATCGGCGGGATGTGCGCCGTCGCGGCCGCCCGCCAGGGTTGCCCCGGGTTAAGCTGGAACGACATCGCCGCAGTCGAACCGGCGTCTGCCGATCTTCCCCCTGCCGACCCCGACGCGATCTGCTATTTGCAGTATTCCAGCGGATCGACCCGCTTTCCCCATGGCGTCGCGGTCACGCACCGTGCGCTGATGGCCAATCTGGCGGGGCATTCGCACGGCATGTTGGTGCAGGATGGCGATCGCTGTGTCAGTTGGCTGCCATGGTATCACGACATGGGGCTGGTCGGGTGCTTTCTGTCGCCGATCGGCAACCAGGTTTCGGTCGATTTCCTGCGCACCGACGATTTCGCGCGGCGCCCGCTCGCCTGGCTCGATCTGATCAGCCGCAATAAAGGCACCACGTTGTCGTATTCGCCAACCTTTGGCTATGACATCTGCGCCCGCCGCATTTCCAGCCAGACCGATGTCGCGCAGCGGTTCGACCTGTCGCGCTGGCGCGTCGCGGGCAATGGCGCCGACATGATCCGCCCCGATGTGATGCAGAGTTTTGTCGATGCCTTTGCGCCGGCGGGTTTCCGCGCCGCCGCGTTCCTGCCCAGTTATGGCCTGGCCGAGGCGACTTTGGCGGTCACGCTGATGCCGCCCGGCGAAGGCATCCGCGTCGAACTGGTCGAGGAAGAGCGCCTGTCGGGTTCCCCGCGCGATCTGTCGCGCCCCGCCCGCTATCGCGCGATTGTCAATTGCGGCCTGCCCGTGCGCGGCATGGAAATCGAGATTCGCGGCGAAAACGGCCAGAGCGTCGCACACCACCATATCGGCAAAGTGCTGTGCCGGGGGTCTTCGGTGATGCACTCGTATTTCCGCGATCCCGAATCGACCGCGGCGGCGATGACCGGAGGTTGGCTCGATACCGGCGACATGGGGTATCTCAATTCCGACGGGTATCTGTTCATTGTCGGCCGCGCCAAAGACATGATCATCATCAACGGCAAGAATCACTGGCCGCAAGATATCGAATGGGCCGTCGAACAGTTGCCGGGATTCCACCAGGGCGACATCGCGGCGTTTTCGATCGAGACCGAATCGGGCGAAGAAGCCCCTGCCGTGCTTGTCCATTGCCGCGTGTCCGACCCCGAGGAACGCCTGCGCCTGCGCAACGAAATACGCGACAAGGTCCGCGCGATCACCGGCATGAACTGCGTCGTCGAACTGGTTCCGCCGCGTACGCTGCCGCGCACCAGCTCGGGCAAATTGAGCCGCGCCAAAGCCAAGAAGCTGTACCTGACCGGCGAAATCGAACCTTACGATCTGGCTGCGTAAGCGCCTGATCCGGCACCGGCCCGCGACGGTCAGCGGGCGCGCTTTGCCTTCCACGACGCGGGGTCGGTTGCGATCCGCATCACCGCCGCAAACACCGCGTCGTCCGCCGGGTGCACATCGTCACGTTTGCCCGGCGGCTCGTAATATGCGGTCACGGCCAGTGGCGCGTGAAAGTGGCGATCGCTCACAGGGGGCAGCACCAGCGCGAGGTCGTTGATCTTTGCGGTCGTGCCGGCTTCGGCCGGCGCTGCATTGAACCAGGTGCCGGTCTTGTCGCCTGCCTGCCAGCCGGCCGGCAAACCCGCGCGCAATCGGCTCAGCCCGGTCGACGCCGATTTCATCCAGGCCCACAGCCGCGCCCGCGATTCGCCCGACAGGCTGTTGCCAGTCAGCAAGCGCGCGACTGTCGCGGCCATTGCGGCCGGCGTGGTCGTGTCGGGAAGCGCGCCTGGACCACCCCGGTTGAGTTCCGGTTCGTTGTGGTCCAGCCGGCTGACCCCATCACCCAGTGCACGCCAGAACGCCGTCACCGCCGCCGGGCCGCCAAACCGCGCCAGCAGCACGTTGGCGGCCAGATTGTCGCTGCGTTCCACCGCCGCCTGCGCCAGGGTAAAGATCGGCATGCCTTCATGGCCCGCCAGCGTCTCGTCCGCCGCAATCCGGGTGGCCACCGCCCCGGTCACGGGCGATGCGGGCAGCACGTCGAGCACGGAAAACGGCAGGACATCATCACCACGCGCGTGGCCCGCGTCGATCTGCGCCAGAACCAGCGCGGCCAGCGACAGCTTGAACGTCGAACAGTGCGCAAAGCGTTCGTCCTGGCGCCAGCCAAAGCCTTGCCCGGTTGCGCTGTTCAGCACCATGACCCCC
>Ga0116227_10017233_pt1 | contig 10134 bp, 7 predicted proteins | sample S1TSphgellanicum_FD_89693 | JGI IMG/M metagenome (GOLD analysis project Ga0116227, IMG submission 89693) | Host-associated microbial communities from peat moss isolated from Minnesota, USA - S1T2_Fb - Sphagnum magellanicum MG | ecosystem: Host-associated > Plants > Peat moss > Unclassified...
AAAAAATAAAAAAAAAATTAAAAGAATTATCCAAAAAAAAAGAAAAAAAAACAGAGAAAAAAACCCTTTGATTTTTTAGGTTAGGGGGGGGGGGGGAATTTTAACAGAAAATTCAAGTTTTTCATTACTATAGGAACCATGGCTAAACACGTTTTAGCTTTTGTATCTCTAAAGGGATCTGCTCCAAACTTCAAATAATATTGACTATTTTTGTGACCCTTATTATTATCAATAGTTGTGATTTTTGAAGCTTGATATCAGACAATACCCATAAATAGGGAGTTTCTTCTCTACAATACTATTTTCAAAAACATTAGTTTGAAATAAAATAGGGGTCTGAAAATCACTTTGAGTTATATGTGTATTATAATAAATAGTAATGTACTCTAATATATTATATGTACATTAAAAAATAAAGTAATAACAGGATACCAAATATTTTTAAATCCTCAAAGTAATGCCCTGCAAACCAATTAGTCTTTTTGACACACGTATCATAAATTAATACGGAGTGTATCCTTGGGCCAATTTGGCTACCTAGATATACGATTGTCCAACAATATCAACCTCCTTGACCAATCCTTGGATGACTTCATTTTCACTACTGGACATGTGTTTCATTCCCTGGGTGCATCAATTTGAATTCATCATCTCCAACATGTATGTATGTATATATACATGTATGTATGTATGTATGTATGCATGTTTGTTTGTTTGTTTGTTTGTTTCGAGCCATTGATGAGACTTTGCAGAATCCACGAGCCCTTTATAAAGCAACCCTGACTATCCATTTTGCTCATTGCCATGCTCAGAAGATGCCAGAAGTGATCCATTGCTAAAGCCCTACGGTGAGGGCATTCCAAAAATAAGGGTCCCGAGACCAATTGGTACAAGACTCAGGCCCTGCATTTTTGTGATATGTCCCTGACCTTTAAGCTCTACTCATCACAAAGCACGAAACGAATGTTTTATCATGAACTTAAGCATCCATAGATCATGAGGCATACGAAGGGGATGGTTCTTGTGCCTACTCCTTAAGAGTTGGAGGGATCTTACACCTATAAGTAGGCATAATTTCCCTCTCACTCTTTAAGGATTAGGTATAAGATCCCCGCCCCCCCCCCTCCTTTCTATGCTTGGAGGAATATTTATGGGTGTAAGGGTATCCTCAAAAATACAATAGGAATGTTGAAATTAAAGAAAATAATGATCTAATGCAAAATCCAATGATGAAACCTATGGACACATGCAGTTGTAGAGGTGAAGATGGGAGAGAATTTGGTGTGCAGATTTCAATAAAGTTTTTTTATGGTTTGGTTTGAGACAAGCTTCATGTGCTTGGAACATCGAATTCAACCAATTTCTCATTCAATACGATTTGAAACCTTCAACTACAGATCCTTATGAATGTTGCTGAAGTTCAATTTTAGTGAGACATGTGTTGTGGCCACACCAATGGATTCTAACGTTCAATTCCAACTTGCAAATGAAGTTTTAACAATGAGGGACATGATTTTCATTACTTGGGAATGGTGGGTAGCATCATGTTTGTAATCTTGGGAACACATTCAGACCTTGCTTTTGTAGTTGGAATTGTAGCCAAGTTTTCATCAGGACCAAAGCATGTTCATTGTAATGTTGTCCTGAGAATCCTGAAGTATCTGAAAGCTACAATGCACTACAAGCTTTGTTACTATGGTGGAAACAACAACCGCACTCTCACTGCTTTTGTAGATGCAAACTGTAAGAGTGACTTGGATGAGAGAAAGTCTGATAGCAGCTGCCTTGTCTTCTCAAGAACATACCAGTAACTTAGATAAGTGGTGAGCAATAGTGTGTCGCTAGCTCCACAACAGAAGAAAATATGTCTTGTGCACAAGGAAGTAACTCAAATTGTAAACCTGCTTGCAAAAGCCGTACTAGCAGATTAGCTTCAAATGTTTTTGATCAATAGTCTCTTTTGTTGTAGACTAATTAGTGGGGGGAATTCTGTTCCTTATCTAGCTCTTAATAGTTGCTTTGCATCTCCTTACCAATAAGCATGGAACATCTTCATTGCTGTTGTTGTGACTTCTTGTCCTTGTATAGCTTTTTCTGTAATAAAAGAATTATTCTCTAACCTCATAATGTGAGACCCAGTTGTCTCTTACAATAAAGAGAAATTCTCCTAGTGTATCTCAAAGAACAAAACCTGGGCAAAGAGAGAGAGAGAGAGAGAGAGAGAGGAAACAAAAGACTAGAATGACTCTGCTAGTTGAATTTGTGGACAAGGATGAACAACAATGCTCGTGGACTGATATCAAATTATTTGGGCCCAATTCAGGGGATTGAAGAAGCAAATTGTGACTGGCATCAAAAAAAAAAGGTAGAATTTCAGAATAGTTGAGATTCGAGGCCCAATTCTCAAATTTCTGGCAATTACACTGAACAAGAGAATGCCAACACTCTTACAGGTCATCTTCTTTAAAAAGCAAGCTGGATTTTAAGAACAAGTGCAGCAATTTGCTACTCACAGCATGACAAAATGCAGCAATTTCTGCAGAGTTGATACTCACAGCATGACAAACATGCATTACAATACTCGAGTAACAAGCTAGAGAAGGTTAAACAAATGGAAGGCCACAGCACAATCCACAGGACTTGAAACTCCAAACAAAAGAAAAAAGTATTAAAGAGCTCTTTTTCCTAACAAAGAGCTGAAGATAGTGGTCTTTAGCTGAAGACAGGAACTTCTAAACCCTAAACCCAATAACTGTTTGAGGAGCTCAGGAGCAACAGACATAATAGGGACAAATCATATGGCGATGATGGGGAAAGAACCCAGGCATACCCACCAATCAAGGAAATCCTGGGCAGAGCCATGGAGATGATGAAGAAGCTGCTTCACATTCAATTGACTACAAAATTTACTTGTGGTAGATGAATCTTGATCTTTCAAGGTCACAATGGCAAACAAGAAATCTTCTTTTGGATAGCAAATGAAGGCTGAAGGTTTTTACAGAACCTTCCAAAGGAGGTCAGTTGTACCCATGCGTCTAGATCTTTTCCAACTATCCTTGATCCCAGATGGGAGGTTAGATGGAATGATCTTAACAGAGGGTATAAAAAATATGTCAATGTCTCTAGTCTCTACAGATGGAAATGGAAACTGGAAAATCAATAAATGCAGCAAAACAATGGAATCCAATCATGGATAGAGAGGAGAGAAAACAAATCATTTAACTTCTTTTGGAACTTTTGGGCACCCCTGAACTTGGAACTCCTAAAACAACAAACAAAATGTAGAGTGTAGTAGTATAGCCAACACACATCATCAAATTTTGCATTACTGTCAGGGACTACAAAGATGGGTTTCTTTCTGTACAAGGTCCTGTCTTTCAACAGTACTCTTGGAAGTTGGTATGTTGGGTGGCCTTCGCATGCTCTACTGCCTCCTGCACAATGGATTTTTCAATGGAGATATATCAGTGATAGATAGGTAATCAGCTTGAATGAGAAATAAAAGGTAGAGGAAGAAGAGCACTACTAGCCTTGAATAGAAAGAAGATTTTGTTACCTTTTCACCCACCACTCCTTTCTGGCAGACACTGCATCGCAGTGTAAATTTGCCTGTATCTGTATATTTTCTTGCCCTGCATCCCCAACATGCATCTATCAAGTTTTTTTCAGTAAATCCTAGCTCAATTCCACTGTGATCAAATGCTGATCCTTGTGGCCTGATTCATTCATTTCATAAGCAGAGTGCAGAAATTTCAAAATGGTGAAACATGCGCCCTTAGATGTCAGATTTCATTTCTCAGTCAAAAGACAGACCTGATGGGAGCTCAGCATGAAAATGACAGACAACAAATACATGAAGAAATTCTCTTGAAACAACCAGCTCAAATCACACACGTGCTTGCTGGAAAACCTTGGGAAAAGGATTTCATGATGAGAGCACAACAAACCTGTGAGCTTCTTGGACAAAATTCGCTGCCAAAGCAGCCGTGCTGCCAATGCTACCCGACTTATCAACATTGAAGATTGTCTGATCCACCTCTTCGGGTGCATCAGCAAAAGGTGCTACCTGTACTGTTTTGCTATTAGTAGAATTCAGGAGAAAATGGAATGCACATGAGCAACATTTTTTGCTGCTGGTCACACAGCAACGTCTTCAAAAAAGACAACTTGCAGAGATAAGTTAAAGAAGAAGATGGAGGTGGAAAATGAAGGGAAATTGCATCAGGCTGGAGGGAGCCAGCAAGAGAAACCTGTTCCTTCATGATTGCCTGGCTTGATCAACAACCCTAAATGTCTTGACTCAAATTGAAGGCACACCTAATACACTTGAACACACATAATGGCAAGACCCATTGCACATGGAACATAAGGCATAAGGCACATGGGTCACTTACTGCAAGTACATCATAATGTAAGCCATCATACAAAAGCATCACACGCTCAGTGAGACCTTTTCCCTGGTTCCAAATTACAGCATTTCAGTTTCTACATGTGGGCAATGCAAAACAAAAAGATAGCTTTGCATAACAAGGTTAAATGCTGTTGTGCAGATGATAAAATGAAAGAAAACTGAAGTTACAGATTCTTTTACCTGACCATAAAGATCACAGCGCATTGTCTGGATGTCATATGCTGCAATCTCACGGGCATAATGGTCACATAAGATTGACAGTTCTATCGCACCTGCACAAAATCAAAAGAGCCCAAAATGCCCAAAAAAACTCAGATTGTTACAAATAACTCCTAGAAATTCAAAACAGAAAAAAACCAATGCAGTGTTGTCTGCAACCACAATCAAGCATCTCTGTGCCCTCGGGTCATTGCATCATCATCATCATCAGTGGACAATTTATGAACGATCATAACTGGGATAGTAATGTACGTTGCCCAGATTTGCCTTCAGGGTAGGAGGCAGTGCCAATTGTGGGAAGCCTCTGGTGCTGTTGATACTGGAACCTCTATCATAGCTTTCTGTTACTAGGGTTGATGCACCTAATGAGCTCTGAATCAACAATTCATCTGCAGAGCTGGAAACAGCATTGGTATCTAGGCTTTGTGATCAATCATCTAGGGTGGATCAAAATCAAGGGTGTGGGGTGGCAAGAAATATTGTGCCATCAAAGAATTACCCACCTCCCCATTTCTCAGGATTGAGAATCCACTGCACATACTCCTCGTTCAACTTGCCAAGAAATGCCTCATTGTAGGTCACAGGATCACTCTTCACAGTGGCTGCAATCACCTAACATAAACACTTCCAATACACAGCCACCACATCCCACTAAGTACATGTTGTTGTCAAAAGAAAAAAAAAAAACAAGGTGATGATGATGATGATGATGATGATGATGTAATCAGAGATGCAATCAGTTTGGACAAGAGTTGTTGATTTGACATAGTGACAGAGTTATAAGGAACTACAAAACAAAACAAAAGACCTTCATCAACATCATCTATAGGTTTTGCTGAAATTCTAGTACAAATTGACAGCAGCAAAATTCCTGTGATCATCATACACGGTGGGACCTGCAATGTGTAAAATCTCTCAGGAACAAAGGAAAGAAATCGGAAAAGGAAGAAGAAGAAGAAGAAGAAGAAAGCTCACCGATCTCAACTCGGATGCCTTCTCCTTGTTATGCTCCATTGCATATCTGTAATCCACCAGAGCACCCAAACCCAAACTTGAAACCAGGCTAAAAAATCAACATGGGTGAATCAAAGCATACAATAGGAAAGGGTTTGCCCCTCCTCCTCCTGCTGCTGCTACACAAAGCAACAAACCAGCAACAACGATGACGGAACATGGAGGTGATTTCGTCGTTAGTTTATAGTGACTGTCTCTTGTTGTCAGCCTTCAACCATGTGCAAGATGCTGATTCAAATCTCCAGCAAAAACAAATAATAATAATCGCACACAAAGCTCGACATGTTTCCTACCACCCAGCAGATCTTGGTGTTTTTCTTCCCATGTTGCAGGATCCGCTGCGGGAAGCGAAGCGAAAGACAAGACAAAAGACAAAAACAAAAGATGCTACCAAAAAAAACATGGGTACCCGACTGCGTTGAAGAGGCAGCTGTTATCAGCAGGGATGACTCTTCGCACAAGCACTCCACCGTCCTCCATATTTATAGCCTTCTCGTCCTCTGCCCTCGCAGTTTTCTCTATCTCCTTTGTGCTCCTCGCTTACAGAAAATCTATTTTGAAGAAAATCACAGATTGGGCTATCCAACAACAACAACAATCCCTTGTGCTATGCAACAACAGCAGCAATCATTTGGGCTATCTATGCAACAACAACAAGAGCAATCCCTTCTTTTTTTCCTTCTTCTTCTTCTTCTTCTTCTTCTTCTGCCGCTGCTTTATCCTTCTTCTTCTTTTTGGTTCTGTTTGGAACGATGAATTATTTGACGTAATCAAGGAGCTTTCCAACAATTCCTGAGGAAATCAAAAACAAACCCACCAGCAGCATCAATCTCTCGCTCCTTCTGGATTCCTGAATCCCTGTTCCGGAATCCCCCTTTCCGAATCCCCAGCGCTTTGCCCCCCAGAAAGGAAAGAAGGAATCGAACGAGCGAGCGAGGGGCTGCTGCAGCTGCTGCTGCGGCCTTCCAAGATGGTCGGGCTGGATGAAGCAAAACGGACAGTTTTCATCTACGGTCGGGAACATGGTCGGGTTGGAAGAAGCGAAACAGACAGTATTCATCCACAGGTCGGGAACATGGTCGGGTTGGAAGATGCAGAAAACCAGACAGTTTGCATCCATGTTGTGAATGGAAGAAGTCAAGTAGACATTTTTCATCCATTTTTGCAATTGGAGGAAAGGAAACAGTTTCTATCCATCCATCCGTCCATCCATCCATCCAAGGGCCAGCCTAGCCTAGCCTAGCCTGCCACGCACAACAAAGATGACCTTCCCATCGAAGTAAACGAGGAGCCCAATTTTAAACTTGACGGTAACTGTAATTAACTGTAAAACTCAACAGTTACTAGGTACGGAATAAATTTTCCCGGATTTGCCTCTCTGAGTTACAAAGGCCAGGATGAACCAGCACCCCACCGGCGGGTCGGTTTTCTTACCGGTTCTCAAAAACCTGTTTATACCCGTCAGTTTTCGGTCCTGAGAACTGGACTGGGAACCGGGGAAGGGAGCGATAACCGCCCAACACTGCTCGGTACATACGTTGGTACCTTCTTCACCTTTTCGAGTGAGGCCTTTTAGGGCCAGAGTGAACCAGTCCCCATGACTGCACCAGTTGGCCGTTCTGTCCATACGATGGGCTGGATGATTCGCCTCTTTTTCATTCACCTCTTTACTTTACGTTAACCAACATTCTACCACAGTCAATCTTTTTTGACTGCTGACCTTTGACCATTGTTTTTTTTCATTGCCAATTTTTTCCCTACCCTGACTTCCATACTACCCACCCACCTAGCTACTCTACTGGCCTAAATCTTAGCCCTGCCTATGAACTAATAATTAATCCTTTACTTACCTTAACAAAACTTTTATCTCCTCTTGGCTAAACCCATATTTCTTCTTGGCTAAACTTCTATCTCTTGGCAAAACCTCTATATTTTATTGGCTAAATTTTATTTTTTTGATTAAACCTATATATTTTACTAGCTAACTTTTATTTCTTGGCTAAATCTATATTTCTTCTTGATTAAACTTCTATTTCTTGGCTAAACCTATATATTTTATTGGCTAACTTCTATTTCTTGGTTAAACCTATATTTCTTCTTGAGTAAACTTCTATCTTTTGGCTAAACCTATATATCTAACTAGCTAACTTCTATTTTTTGGCTAAACCTATATTTCTTATTGGCTAAACTTATATCTCTTGGTTAAACCTATATTTCTTTTTGGTTAAATTTATATTTCTTGGCTAAACTTCTATATCTTGATTAAACCTATATATCTTACTTGCTGACTTCTATTTTTTGGTTAAATTTATATTTCTTATTGGCTAAACTTTTTATTTCTTGGTTAAACCTATATTTTTTCTTGGTTAAACTTATATTTTACTGATTAAATTTTTATCTTTTGGTTAAACATATATATCTTATTGGCTAACTTTTATTTCTTGGTTCAACTTATATTTCTTATTGACTAAATTTCTCTCTCTTAGTTAAACCTTTATTTCTTTTTGGTTAAACTTATATTTTTTGGTTAAACTTTTATCTATTGATTAAACCTCTATTTATTCTTGGTTAAACTTTTTTTTTTCTGGCTAAACTTCTATCTTTTGGTTAAACCTATATTTCTTATAGTTAAACTTATATTTCTTGGCAAAACTTATATTTCTTCTTGGTTAAACTTATATCTCTCGGTTAAACCTATATTTTTTGGCTAAATTTATATCCCTTGGCAAAACCTATATATCTTTTTAGTTAAATTTATTTTTCTTAACTAAACTTAAATTTCTTCTTAGTTAAACGTGTATCTTTTGCTTAAACTAATATTTCTTGACAAAATTTATATATCTTATTAGTTAAACTTCTACCTAATTCCTACTCCAAAAATTAATTTTAAAAATAGATACATTTTTCAGTAATGCCACTTTAATTATTTGCAAAACATCTATTTATTAGTAAAACCTACCTACCCACATGTCATCATACTTACTTATGCACTTGCAAATTGTGGATTTCGATTACAAAAATTATAATGTAAAATGTGGGTATTAAAATTGTGAAATGTTTTTTGGCAGTGATCCTCTACCTCCATTTTGGACCATTTAATGCAAGATGTATTTAATTTAATTAAGGAATAGGCTTGATAAATTAAGAGTGAAAAAGACATTAAACATTTATGAATATTTGCATAATTTTAAATGATAATCAAAATCAATCCTAGGTTGGATTTTAGGGGGGAAATTTAGCCAAACCTTCACATACAAATACTTGCAACAATATTCATTTTATCTCTTTTGAAGGTGAATGAAGAAAGTATCAAATCGGGCCTTCAAGTTGAAGTGACCACATTAAAGGTAAGAGAATAAACTCTTATTTCATTCCTTTAATTTTTTCTTTTCATTTTGTTTCAATTTTAATTCATCACTCACTCTTAAAAGATTATTTTGTATGTCATTTGTATAGGTTTATATACATTAATTTTTATGACATTTACCATTGAAAAATTGTAGGCTTATATATAAATATTTTGGGGTAATTGGTTTTAAATTCTAAGGCTAATGCTTCCATTCATTATAATTTTTAATTGATCAACTTTAAAATTCAAAACATAGTTGTTATAAATGTTTTTTATATTCCATTTGTAGTTTTGTTTATATAATCATAAGGTTGAGAACATTTACCATTAAAATTATTTAGAGTTTTAAACTTAAAGTTTAATGAAATGTGTATTGATTCATTTAAGTTGTGTTTTCAAATCAAAATACAACTCCTTTGAATGTGATATCATCTTTTAACATCAATGGTATGATTTTTTTTCTAAATCATTTTCTTTTTTTTATTGTTTTATTCCTAATTTAAGGAAATCAATCTCCTTGGATGGTTTTAATATGGTCATCAAATTTCACTAAAAATGTTCCATGTTTGATATATGGATTTAACATTTTGGCCTCCCATAAATAGAGTGAATTTAAAGCTCATAATGCTAATATTACACTTTGCCCTCACATACAGTTTGCATCCTTAAATTGTCATGCAAATATTGCATTTCCCTCTCCCATATATAGTGTGGATTAGGGTCATAATGGGGGTATTGCACTTTGCCCCCACATACAATTTGCATCCTTAAATTGTCATGTAAATATTACATTTCCCTTTCCCATATATAGTGCGAATTAAGGTCATAATGTGTGTATTGCACTTTGCCCCCACATATAATTTGCATCTTTAAATTGTCATGCAAATATTATGTTTCCCTCTCCCATGTATAGTGCGAATTAAGGTCATAATGTGAGTATTGCACTTTGCCCCCACATATAGTTTGCATCCTTAAATTGTCGTGCAAATATTACATTTCCCTCTCCCATGTATAGTGCGGATTAAGGTCATAATGTGGGTATTGCACTTTGCCCCCACATATAGTTTGCATCCTTAAATTGTCATGCAAATATTATGTTTCCCTCTCCCATATATAGTGTGGATTAAGGTCATAATGTGGG
>Ga0116227_10017234_pt1 | contig 10133 bp, 6 predicted proteins | sample S1TSphgellanicum_FD_89693 | JGI IMG/M metagenome (GOLD analysis project Ga0116227, IMG submission 89693) | Host-associated microbial communities from peat moss isolated from Minnesota, USA - S1T2_Fb - Sphagnum magellanicum MG | ecosystem: Host-associated > Plants > Peat moss > Unclassified...
GTTGGGGTGTGGGGGGGGGGGGGGGGGGGGGGGTGCGAAACTTGTCTTGGTTGAAAGAACTTCATTTCTTTGACAAATTGCAAGACTTGCTTAAATGACAGCCTATTTTCTAAGGAAGCCTCATGAGGTTTGGCCATTGATATGCTGTTCATAGCTACATAAACATAATTGTTATGTTTCAGTCAAGAATTTGTTTTCACATTCAATGTTTCCACAAAGTCATTCTCTCTTCTTGGATCAATTTTAGGTTCAGGTAACCAAAATTCAAAAGTATTTTCTTCAACTCGTGCTCTTATCTCGTGCTTTTATGTTGACGTCATGAATATCATCCTTTGAAAACCTAGTGTTGTTCAATGTCGGAGCATAAAACACGGGCACAGGAAAAGTACTCCAATTAAAAAGGGCAGTACAAGCTACAATCTTAGAGGGAAATTTTGAAACTCAGTGGGACCTCTGGCTCCTTCATCCACACAAGCGGGAACCACCCGCCCCCCCCCGCCCCCAACTCCTTCATCCTCAGCACCTCCCCATTCTTCATTTTCACCCATGAGACTTCCTGCTTTTTCATCCTGGGCTTTATGCCATGTAAAGCCCACAGACCAAGGCTTTATGTGCAAGGTAAATGCCTAGGGTTTTGAGAATGTCTACCACCCATGGGCTTTACCTATCATAAATCATGAAGCAAAATTTATCATGAACCAAACTTATATAGATCATGAGGCATATGAATGGAAGGGTTCTTACACCTGAAAGTAAACATAATTCGCCTCCCACCCTTGAGGAGTAGGCGTAATGTCCCTCCCAATTACTAGGAGGGAAATTCATGGAAATAAGGTGCCTTCCACGTACATTACAAATTTTCTCGGAGTGCGGTACAACTTAGCTCTCGCCTGGGGGATCTGTTATATCAGTAAAGCCTTGGTCTTAGGGTGTTTTACCCTACACATCTAAAATTGAAACCGCCATGAAATATCTCATTTTGACTACCCATTACAATTTGAACATATTTGACACCTATGCCTTGAACCTTTATCCTGTGCTTTCTTGTTTGAAAAATGCATCCATGATAAAAGTAGGTGAAAATAAAGATGTCTGTTGTTTCCACTTCATCTCAAAATAGCCATATTTGACCCCTATGCCTTGAACCTTTATCCTGTGCTTTCTTGGTTGAAAAATGCAGCCATGATAAATGTAGGTGAAAATAAAGATGTCCGTTTTTTCCACTTCATCTCAAAATAGCCATATTTGACCCCTATGCCTTGAACCTTCATCCTGTGCTTTTTTGGTTGAAAAATGCATCCACGATACAAGTAGGTGAAAATAAAGATGTCTGTTTTTTCCACTTCATCTCAAAATAGCCAAGTCCAATGTTTGTGCAAATATAATGACATGGCTATAAGACTAACAGAGTACCATGGCAACTTCAATACAACTTATATTATTTTCAGAAATGCTGAAATTTTCACAATTTTTTTCATTGAATAAAATATTATAAAGGAAAAATAAAGAGTCTTTTAAAATGTTCTAGAATTTTTGTTTTTGGAAATTGAATCTTCAAAATAAGATAATTATTCAACACTAATATATTGAACTTGCCATGGTACTATGGTAATTTAGGCATGAATAGCGTGTGGGATGTGGACTAGTATTGCCAATACAACTTGCATTCTAATATGTCCAAATTGTGAAATATGTATATGATAGCGAGTCTTTCCATTGTACATCAATAGAGGAAGTAGAGAAAGCTGCCTTGCCCAACGCTATGACAAGGTGAATGGCCCCATGGCATCATCTAAAATAATTAGCTAATGAAGGTCCCATCCCCAAACCTTTGGAAGATTGATTAGGCAACTGATTCATATCCAATGGAGAGAGAACAAGTCCTCTTTTGCTAGATTTGTCTGAGGTAATTTGTGTTGATTCTGATTATTTTGGGAAAACCTCCCAAGCAATGGTTTTGTTTAATCATAATGTTGAGACTGCCAAGAGGCAGAAGGCCAACAGGACTGGCAATACCATACAAGCACATTATGACTCCCTCAAAGACAAAAAGAATTTGTTGGGATGATACAAGTCTCATTTTGAAAACAATAAAATGAAGATGAAAGAACCTTAGTTTTAGATTTCTTTTTCACCATACTTTGAAAAAAATTTGAAAAAATTTGCCAAAATTTGACCTAGGCACTAGATAGGTAGCTAAAAATATAGAATGCTTGAAAAATTGACAATAGAGTTATATGTAAAGTTAGGCAAACACGGCACCAAAAGCTTGTGTTTGTTGAATTCATTATAACAAAAACATATCCTTTTCATCACTTGAAGTTTGATTAATGTGATTCTATATCAAAAAACATTTATTGACATGCCTAACCATGTCCATTTTGAATCATTGCAAAAATAGCAATGTTTGTTATGGTTTATAATTTTCACTTTAATCAAAACAAACCTTATGAGTGACACCTGGAACATGGAGGACCTATGTGAAATTAAAAATGTTGACATGATTATTCTAAATTAATGTCATGTCTTTACATTTGATATAAATCAAATATAATTATGAAATCAAATACATGTGAAATTGATCACAAACTTTGGTGTCTAATAGGTGCCTTCATGCTTGAACATATTATCAATCGCTTGCTTACAGAGATGTTTATGATGTGGTATCAATCAAGGTTTGCAAAAGATTATGGGCAATATTGTGCTATGGTATGCCCTTGAGATTGTGAAATATCCTTATGTCTCTTACCATTGGACAATCGTAGTAGCCCAAGGATTTCTAAGGTGCTCTTTCAAACAATGATTATAATTTGAAATCAAACGTCTAAAAGTTTTCTTGTTAGATGACCCTGACAATTGACATCCCATATGTAAATCTAACCATGTACATAATGCAATTATGCAAGCAATTGAATTTCATTTCAAGTTGGGAGGTCTAAAGTTCATTTGGCATATGCAATATGATGTATTTTGGTTCTATATGTACTTGTTTGAACTTGTTTGAGCCTTGGGAGGTTTCATGCTCATTTGGCATATCCTGCATTAGCCTATATTAATCATTAGCATATATAGCTCCTACAGCCCTTGTATAAACCCCACAACCCCACAACCCCTATACATAGTCTCCATATTCCTTATAGTCCCATAGCCTATAGCTTACAAGTTAAACGACGTATAAAGCATAGATGAGGTGGGCAGCCTGTAGTCGGACTATTTTGGGGTTGATATTCCATTAGGGGATCTTGTGCTGAGTTTGTGAAATTGGTCCCTTGTTTTGATGACTTTACAGATAACAACCAGTCAAAGTGGGCCCGACAAAGCCACCACTTTAAGAATAACTGTACTGTCTACGAATGTCTAGCCAATTAATGATCATTTTTGTTGGAAACGCTCACCAGTGAGGCTGCATAAAAAGAAGTGAAGTAAAGCATGTCTCTTCCGTTCACTGCAGTAAATAAAATAAAATTTTTGCATGTTAGAAATTAGAGTATTTGAAATATATTCTCCAGAGAAAGGCAAGGATAAAGAAAGAATCAAGTGTCATGATATGTCCTTTGCCCTTTTGACTTGTACTCAACTGTAGCCTGGGGCCAGTACAAAAACTTGGCATATGTCTCTTGACTTGTATCGGCCTAGGGCTATATGCTAGGAACAGCATATTTTTCCACTGCTATTTTGGTTTTCATTTGACTGAAAACGGTGTTGATTAAATTTGCTTTTAATTCATAAGGATGCAATCTTTCGAGACTTCAATTTTCAAGCTGGTTCAAGAGATAGGTTCAGAAAACTTACATAAGGCTTTTCATATTGTGGAGATATAGTGATCACTACAAACCAGCACTTGAAAAATGAGGTGTATGGTATTGTAACACTAAGAGGTGTTAATTGCACATGTGGGTATATGCATAATCATAAGTGTTAACCATCATCATATAGTTATAAATAAGAGTTTCTTAACAATATATGAGGATTTCCTCATAGACTATGCACATTGGAATCTTTCAAATACCGTAGGATTTATGTTGAAAGATCCAAGCTTAAGAGGTGATTGTTTTCCAAACGGAGGTGAGTTGTTAATCTTATTATGGTTTTATAACATACTAAGCACAAATGGAAATCAATTAGGTTGACTCATATATTCCAAATGTGTTAAATTATAAGGTGAAGATGTCAAATGATATAAAGTCTCATTCATCATGTGGATGGACATTTTGGAAAAGTACTTGTTGATCTAATTTGATGTGATTAGAAATGATATCTTGATGAGGAATCATGAATAATAAAATTTAGATGTGCATTAGGCATATTTGAAGAATAGAACTAATCATCCATTTCCTTCAAATATTTAAAGAGGTTATGCAAGCACCAATTTTTCATTTCTTCATTCAGATTTGGGTGAAAATATGATAAGTAGAACAAGAAAATGGCATTTCAAAACCTAGTTTTTAAATGAAATAATTTTTGACATAAACATAAGAAAATACTTATTCAAAAAGAAAAGCTCCTTATGAAACCATTGCTCACCCAATTTGTGTAACATGGATGGACACTTTTTATAAATGAAAGATGTGAAACAAATTGATACCATGCTCATAAGTAAAACCTTTAATAAATTGAAATGTGGGATTTACATGGATCATGAACTATAACATTTTTTGTTGAAAAACAACTTGCCTTATAATACCTTTTAAGGATGATCATTATGTGTTAAATTTTGACCTTACCTGAGGCGAAAAAGGTATTGTTTGGGGGCTATTATTTAACATAAATTTAGCTAAAATTTCTACCTTATTCTTATCTAAGTTTATAACATACCATTTAATCCTCCCTACACTTAAATTAGATTTTATTTTATAGTTGAAATTTTGGCAATGTAAAAATTTGTTTTAGTTGAAGCCACAAAGAATATGAAAAATTCACAATTTGTCCACATGTTTGTGTGTACCCAACAAACAACTTGTGAACAGAAAGACAATCAATCAACCTAGTTGTCAAGGAGGAATCCTAAGCAGCATTCACTAATTCATCCAGGAAACTTCCATAGCCCCTTCGTGATACTAGCCTTCCAACCCCCACCCCCCCCAATTCAAAGTATTGAATTGAATTTTAAAATTCCTAATTTTTAATACATGGTTCAATACATTCAAAATATAGTGCATGCATTACAATTTTAACACATTTTAATGCATATGTTAATTTTGAAAGTATACATGATCCCATTGTAGAAACAATAGAATTATAATTATAAATTTAAACCAATGGCCACTATATAGGCCCATCCTCTTCCCCCCAAGAAAGAGAAATGCACAAAAGTTTTCTTAGATTGGCTAAAACTTAATTATCATTTTCTGAAATGTCTTTTTGACATTCAAATTATGTTCTAGTTAGAAATTTAAAAATGGATAAAAAATTGCATTTCCACAATTAGTCCACGTGTTTGTGTATACCCAATAAACAATTTGTGAACAAAAAGACTATCGTGTAAAGACGACCTGTGAAATGAAAAAAATGGATCATTAATTTTGAGTACAAAGATTTTGGAACTTGGCATTAAATAGTCAAAACTAGTACATCACATGAATGAAGACAAAGTTGAGATCTAAGAGAAAAATTCAATATGATGATGTCAAGCAATTGAAATTCTAAATTACTTCATTTTGAGGAGTGTTAACTTCTAAGTTGCTTCATTTGAGGAACCAGAAATGACTTTGAGAGAAGGACAGTCATGAAACTATTCATCAATTGCGATGACAGTAATATAATAAATGTAGAAAACATATTTAGAAACTAAGAAATGTGGGTTCCTCGAGATTATGATGCAAAATCAAGAAGACTCTTTACACATGAGGGTTTTTCTGAACCCTTTTGCAGTGATATAGGCCTACATGATTCAAATAGCAGTTAATGCCTAAATAACCTTGTTTACTTTGAATATTGGATATAATCGAACAGGTACACATTCAAAATTTGGAAATATATTCAAAAGAGAATCAGATTTGGATGTGTTTTGTCAATCCATTGCACATATAGAATTTCCCAAAATCAATGAAAGAAGAAGAAGAAAAAATTCACTGCAATCAAGAAGGTACTCAAGAAGATAGTATCATTTCAAGACGTCATAGAGAATAAAAAATATCGAATCCCTTGTACTTATAAAAAATGTCAAGTAACAACAAAATTAATTAGATGAAGATTCCTTTGAAAAGGATTGACAAGATTTCTGAGAATCTAGATAAAGTTAAATAGTATTTTACATGAGAATATATATAATCTAACCATAAAATATATGAGCCATGGCCTCATTTTTAATTGAAGGATTTGACACTTATTATTTTAGATTTTGGTAAGGAATAAAAGTAGTGGAAGTCTACGATTTATTATGTTATTATGTAAGCATTTGTAAATGTACGTAAGCATTTGGAAATGCATATATGGCCTCATTGAGATCCAATTTGATGTTTGAATGGCAAATCAACCATATTGGTTGATATGTGCAAACACACATATCAAAACAAGTACACAAAGTCAATCCTTGTGATTTTCCAAATTACTGTAGGCAAAAAAGGTCATTTTATCCAACAAATATTAATTTAAATTGTTTTAATATAAACATCTAAAGATGATGAAAAATATTATTTGAACCCATATATATTCAAATTAAAAATGAAAAGGGTTCTAATTTGTGCTGTAATGGTTGTTCATTGCCACAACAATCTCACAGATGGTTTGAAAGCTTTTGTATTTTGCACTACAACAACACTAATTTGCTCCCACACTCAATGATGAAAAAGGAGATTATCAACATAATTATCTTGATTTTGTTCACATGATTATCAAGATAATTCCAGTACAGATGATTTCATCACAGTTGGTTTAGGTGGGATGGGCTATAGTCATAGGTCATAAAAAAAAAGACAATTCCAAATTGCAAATTTATTAGAAGTCCATTCCAAACCAATTTTTTTTTTAAATAAACATTTTACAAATTGTAATGTTTCAAAATGTCCTTATGTATCCTAAGATATTGAAAGAAAAAAAAAATTTAATCTTTTTCAACGATTTTTGGAATCTTTATGTCTTTCCAATTTCATACAAATGTAAATATGTGTTATTTCATTTGAATATGTTGAGATTATTTAAGGAGATTAACAATTTTTTTCTTTGAAATTAAAATAGTTTTCAAAAAAACTTCTCCCTTAAATACTTAATTCAAAGATTTAATCCTGACTTGCTTAGCTGACTTAATGTTTATTCATCCTAATGGCTTTCAAAATTTCACTGAATTAATAACAAAGATGACTAATTAAATCTCCCTTTGTATGATAATTGGACAATATTTTGTATAATTTGAATCTTATATATATTTTAAAATAACAAAGTTTTCAAATGTAAATCTTATTTCTTTTTGGTCATTTCATCGTATTGGTAGTGCGTAGCAACATGGAGCCCAAGATATCTAGACAATATCATTGGGCTTCTCAAACCTTGTTAAACAACTATAATTAGAATTCTTAGAAGTTGAACAAATATTTGAAAATTTATGCTAGGTGTGAAACTAGATTATAAGCAGTTTATACAAATGAATTAAATCAACACATCTTAAAAACTTGGAATAAGAGTGTGGGTTCAATATGCCAAACATGACATTGTCTGATTGTAATTCAATATCAGGTATTAGAGATGAATTTGATAGAATCAAATTCATTGGATGGAGGGCAAGACAAATTGACACTATGTGGAAAGAGGAAATTACAATCCACTTTCACACTAAGATACGTCTTAAAATCTACTTCTAATCAGATTTTAAGTTAGTGATTTAAGTGGATTATGTAGTTTAGTGTAAAATTAACTGAATACATGATGTGATTAGAGAATGAATGTACATTCTATAAAAGAGCTTAAGTGTTTGCTCCCCAACCTATTTACGCTAGATTTTCTGGGATTGAATTTTAGCTTCACTACACGCACCTGCATGTAATGGCATCATCAAATCTTACCAATGGCGAGTCTCCAATTGTAAATCATCTCTCTTGAGATCACTATGTCCCCAAATCAATGACCCGGCCATTAGCCAGGCCAAAAATGGTGACAAACAATTTTGGAAATAGAAATTTCATGCAGCCAATGGGAAGGCTGAGCATGCACTCATGATGGGCTCTGGTTTTTTCATTCTGAGAGGGGGCGGGGGAAATTCCTTGTTCAATCTCCGCCCCTGCCATTAGCCTAGGCCAAAAATGGTGACCAATAGTTTTGGAAACCAAACATACATGCAGCCAATGGGTAGGCTGAAGCATGCACTCAAGATGCCTTGATTTTTTTTCTTTTAAGTTTTGGGTGGGGGGAGGATTTTTTTCATTTGTTCCCTCTATGTTCCCTCCAATTCCCAATATGTTCCCCAAGGGTGTTCCCAATAGCACCTCGCTTCCATCCCATATATTTTGCCCAAAGTCCTCCCCTTCTCACCTATATAGGTGGGCCAAAGGGGGAGGCCCTCCATCTTTCAATAGAATCTTCTATTTTGGCGAACTTTCCATAGTTGCAACTTCTTTTTGCAATGGACCAATTAAAATAACTCATTGCAAAAATAAAAGTTGGACTTGTGAGGTACCCCCAACTAATTAATATCATACACTATATTGATATTTAAATCATCTTTCTCACTTATTCCAAGGGAGAGATTCTTGATCAGGGTCCAGGTTGACCAAATCATTCGTGATTCAGAAGACAAGCTCACGTAAGTCATTTTTTGAATAATTACTGCAATAATGTGTAATCTTACTGCACTTTGTTGTGAGAACATACTAGTTTCTAAATTTGAAATTTAGGACACACCCCTGAAAATACTAAATAGAAGATTGCACCCCAGAATAAAATTATAGCTCAGTTCTCTCCTTTTGGCCCTACATAAGGTTATGAAAGTCAAACCTTGGGCAAAGGTTATGGGATACTAGGGTGTGTTGCTATAGGGAGCGTCTTTTGGAACTCATTGGGAACTTTGAGAAAATGTTAAGGATGCATTGGGAACCTGGTGGGAACACATGAAAACTTGATGTGAACTTGGTGAGAACACACCGCGAAATCAAAATCCAAAAATATTACCACCCACTTGGCCTCTTGCAGATTGCATCACGTCATTGGCTGAATAGAACCACCCCCGCCCCTCCACACCTCACTGTGATCACGGTTACCTGTTAAGGCACTGGAACTTTTGTAATTTTTTTTTAGCAAGATTGCAAACTGATTATTGGACCGTTTCCAGCACTGAGGAGATGTTGCAAATAAAGGCGAACAGAACTAGACCCATAACCATTCATGTCAGATAATTGGTAGATAAGTGGCAGTAGCAGAAAGGGCCATTCAAACGAGCATCATTGGTTAGATCTCATCTTATTGCCTAATGAGACCCATGAGGGTGTAACAATACATTGCCTTTCTGCGCCTGATTGCAAATTTTGTTGTTGACGATCTGGATTTGTCAGTCCTTTGGTAACACTCATCTAGAGACTGCGCCTGCATGTCAATTTGTAGGTTGCATATGAACTGTTCGACCTCAGATGACGTTTCACGTTCGTAACCATACGTCACTGTTGGAATAATATGGCTTTTTCTACTGCGGTACAGCTGCCTGCAATTACGGCTTTGGCCATTCCATCGGTTGGATGTGCAACTAGGCATCCAGATTTACCGATACTTGCAGGTGGTAGCGCAAAAAACGAACGCTCTGGTTGCTACTTTACAGAGTGGATCTGAGAGGTGCGCTGCTTGTTCATGAGAGGATACAAGCTGAGCTCACAATAAAGCGTCTTTTGTATGCAGGAGTGGGTACTAGATTGACAGGTGAATCGTGGAGTGACAAGGTTAAGATTGTCTGTGATTTGTGGTCTGCATCCGTGGACAAGCAAATGGAAGTCTGGACGGCCACATTGATTTTGATTGCAGTACTGCTGGAAGCTCTAGCTTGCAGTCTCTCCACTGTTCCAGGCGTGTCGGCTCAAGGTTTGTGGCCCGTCCATACAAACCGTCTCTGATTTGTGCACCCTTTTGCAGTATGAACTAAATATCGCTCGTGTTCCACTTTTGAAAATTTGCTAGCTCTCAATTCCCTCGTATGCCCACGTTTCTTTGAATATGAA
>Ga0116227_10017236_pt1 | contig 10133 bp, 4 predicted proteins | sample S1TSphgellanicum_FD_89693 | JGI IMG/M metagenome (GOLD analysis project Ga0116227, IMG submission 89693) | Host-associated microbial communities from peat moss isolated from Minnesota, USA - S1T2_Fb - Sphagnum magellanicum MG | ecosystem: Host-associated > Plants > Peat moss > Unclassified...
ATAAAGAAGCGCTCGCCTCCTTCGACCAAGCACTGCTATTTCAACCTGATGACCACCAAGCTTGGGACGGAAGAGGTATTACCCTAGGGAATTTAGGCAGGTATGAAGAAGCGCTCGCCGCCTTCGACCAAGCACTGCTATTTCAACCTGATGACCACCAAGCTTGGGACGGAAGAGGTATTACCCTAGGGAATTTAGGCAGGTATGAAGAAGCGCTCGTCTCCTTCGACCAAGCACTGCTATTTCAACCTAATAACCACCAAGCTTGGGACGGAAGAGGTATTACCCTAGAGAATTTAGGCAGGCATGAAGAAGCGCTCGCCTCCTTCGACCAAGCACTGCTATTTCAACCTGATGACCACCAAGCTTGGTACAACCGAGGGATTACCCTAGAGAATTTAAGCAGGTATGAAGAAGCGCTCGCCTCCTTCGACCAAGCACTGCTATTTCAACCTGATTTCCACCTAGCTTGGTACAACCGAGGGAATGCGCTAGAGAATTTAGGCAGGTATGAAGAAGCGCTCGCCTCCTATGACCAAGCACTGCTATTTCAACCTGATGACCACCAAGCTTGGGACGGAAGAGGTATTAACCTAGGGAATTTAGGCAGGTATGAAGAAGCACTTGCCTCCTTCGACCAAGCACTGCTATTTCAACCTGATTTCCACCTAGCTTGGGACGGAAGAGGTATTACCCTAGGGAATTTAGGCAGGTATGAAGAAGCGCTCGCCTCCTTCGACCAAGCACTGCTATTTCAACCTGATTTCCACCTAGCTTGGTACAACCGAGGTATTACCCTAGAGAATTTAGGTAGGTATGAAGAAGCGCTCGCCGCCTTCGACCAAGCACTGTTATTTCAACCTGATTTCCACCTAGCTTGGTACAACCAAGGTATTACCCTAGAGAATTTAGGTAGGTATGAAGAAGCGCTCGCCGCCTTCGACCAAGCACTGCTATTTCAACCTGATTACCACCAAGCTTGGCACAACCGAGGTATTACCCTAGAGAATTTAGGCAGGTATGAAGAAGCGTTCGCCTCCTTCGACCAAGCACTGCTATTTCAACCTGATTTCCACCTAGCTTGGGACGGAAGAGGTATTACCCTAGGGAATTTAGGCAGGTATGAAGAAGCGCTCGCCTCCTTCGACCAAGCATTGCAATTTCAACCTGATGACCACCAAGCTTGGTACAACCGAGGGATTGCATCTGGACGATCAGTTAGTTTTAATCAGCTACATAGCTTACTTCTTGGCATAGTTCAGTCAAATCCTGAACTCAACAAACGTGGTTATGAGGGAAAACTAGCAAGTTATCACGAGGGTTTGAAGTATTGTCCCCAAGATACCAACCCAGAGGGTTTTGGTAGGTTGCATCAAGCCATAGGTGATGCTCACTACTTCCAAGGTAAAGCATCTAGTTATCGCACTGCCTACTATAACAAAGCTGTTAGCAGCTACAACCAAGCACTAAAAACCCTGACGGAAGCAGATTTCCCCCAGTTACATCTAGATGTGTTGCGAGACTTGATTAGTGTGCAGTTGGATTTGGGTGAATTGGACCAAGTTCAAGAACTTCAGCGACGGGGGACTGATTTATTACGTCGGCTCCTAGATGGGTGCCAAACTCCCAGGGAGAAACAACGACTGGGGTTGAAATTTGCTGGCTTTCAGCAGTTGACTGTGGATTTAGCTGTACAATCTGGGCAGATGGTACAGGCGTTGGAGTTGGCAGAACAGGGGAAAAATGCCTGTTTAAGTTGGCTGTTAACTGGGTGGAGTGATACGTCACTTAGTTGGGAGGAGATACAACAGCTACTCAACCCCAGCACAGCCATAGTTTACTGGCATCTCAGCCCCTATGCTTTACATACTTTCATCCTTACCCCCAATGCCGAACCCATTGTCAAACCTGGGGACAATCGCCTTGATGATTTTGCCGCTTGGGTGAAGACGTGGAACAATCAATACAATCAGGGGAAAAAAGAAGATCAACAACCAACGACTTGGCGGGTTGATTTGTTGCACAGGTTGCAGGAATTGGCTCAAATTTTGGACATTTCCACCATTGTTGACACCATCAGAAATTCCCTATCCCCAATTCAGAATTTAATCCTCATTCCCCACCGGGATTTACACCGCTTCCCCATCCATGCACTGTTTCCTGATGATTTCACCATCACCTATTTACCTAGTGCCCATATGGGGATTAGTCTCAAAGGTCGGCAACAACCCCATATTCAAGCAATTCCTAACTTACCCCTACTCAGCGTAGAATATCCCAGCAGTAGAGGTTATCCACCCTTGGAGTTTGCTGAAGTTGAATCAGCCGCTATTACCCGGATGTTCCCTAAGCACACCCGCTACCCGTCGGCAGAAGCTACTAAAGCGGCAGTCATGGCAGCTTTACCCCAAGGCTACGGCATTTTTCACTTTACCGGGCATGGAACATATAATTTCCGCAATCCAACTTTATCTGCGTTGATGTTAGCGGGTGACGATAGGCTGACGTTGGCTGATATGGAAAATCTAGATTTGACAGGTTATGAACTTGTGACTCTTGCAGCTTGTGAAACGGCAATCACAGGGAATCAAACCATTACGACGGAATTTGTGGGACTTACCAGTGGTTTTATGTGGTGCGGGGTGTCTCATGTTGTCAGTACACTGTGGAACGTGGAATCGGCTCCTAGTACTATACTGATGATTCAATTCTACCATTTACTACAACAGGGCAAGGGTGTTGCTGTGGCTTTGGCTGAAGCTAGTCGATGGTTACGGGATGTGACAAATGCTCAGTTGGCAGAGTGGTATGCTGGGGAAATTGCTAGTCTTTCACCCAATGAAGAGATGATGGAAAGATTTTTGTCACGCTGTTTAGAAAGGCTTCAGCAATCATCACAACCCAACCATCAGCCGTATAATGATCCTTATTTCTGGTCAGCATTTACCATTACTGGCATTTTTCCCCATGAACCCCATAGCAGCTTCTGAACTAAAAGCATTTATTTTCGCTCTGTCTCTGCTTGATGAACCACTACCAGATGCGGTGCAAAGGGAGATCAATACAGTTAATCTACCCACAGATATTGTTAAACTAAGTGCGATCGCTCAAACTCATCCTCCCCTAGCTGCATCATATCACCAGGTTCAGGAATTTTTAGACAAGAACACTGAAGTCCGGAGTAAAGGTGTGGATGTTATAGCTGATCCTCCCTCGGATTCATCGAATGAGGAAGTAGAAAACACTTTGAGAACAATTAACCGTGAGCTAATCGAGTTAGACAAGGAAAATTGTCAGCCAATTCTCAAAGCTGCAAATCCAGTCCAAGCCGCGAAGGATTTTATCCAAGGGTTGTTAACTAAAACCAAGAATCATATATGAGCGAAGTTTCCGTCAAACCTATAATCACAGTCCCCATCCACCAACCCCTGGTGAGGGTGAGGGTTGAATTTGGCAAAAATTACAGAGGAATCCTCTAGCTTAGTCATCTAATTTATGAATCAATCCCATCAGTTAATTTACCCCACTCTAGATTTATTTCTCTATGACATCAAAGAAAGTTTAGGAGCAGAGGAAGAACAAATCAACGTAAATCGTGAACGATTTTGGTGGAAAATATATGGCAGTAATTTAGGTGATAAGTTAGCAAAACTCAAGCTAGGGGAAAGGAATGATTCTGATTATATTGAGTTACTTGGTCATCAGAAGATAGAAAAGTTTGAGTCTCCTTTGGATGGCTATTACTTACCTCTGCAAATGGGTGATACCTATGCACTTCAAGTAGATGCTACTGCTAACAACAACCCTGATAATAAATCCTTACCCCAATCCATCACCTGCTTAGGGAAATTGCAAGCTGATATCCTAGATCATATCCATCAACAAAAGGGCACCATTGGTCAAAGTTGGTTAATGTGGGGACAGTTGGCTGAAGATAACCAAAATGCTACAGAAATGGCTCAGGAATGCTTTGCCCAACTTAAATTAACTACTAATCAAAACTGGGATACTGATTTAAAAGGGGAGGGGAAGTTTTTAGGTGGAACTATATTTGAATTATGGTCCCTACCCTCCCCATCACAACCAACTCATGAGGGATATCACCTGTTAATTTGTCTATTTCCCCAGCAAATTAAACTAGAAGCAATTCAAAAAAATATGCGAAGCCTATACCGTGAACTGAATTACTTATTCAGAAGCCGGAATAAGGTGATTTGGGCTTACTCTCAAAGTCGGGAAATTAAAGTATATTTAAAAGAAGCTGATAAATTCGTGCAGAGATTCGCTCAAGATATTGTCAATTATTTGAGTCATAAAAATATTAACAAATTACAGGAATTATTAAAATCTACACCGGAGATTCTCTTAAAATATACAAATAACTTAATCTATCTGGATGACCAACGACGCACCATAGATACCAATGTGAAAAATTATCAAAAACGGATGCAAATAATCACCGCATTAGATCATCAAAGCGATTGGCAATTTTTAGCAGTATTTGGGGAGTTAGCTACAGAAAAGTATTTAGCCCAAATTGAAACAGACCAAGGCAATTTTAGCCCAGGTTTGACGTTGATGGAGAATTACATCAAGACCATTCAGGGAATTATCGATATTGAGCAAACTAAAAGCGATCGCACTTTGAGTACGACTATCGCGATCGCTGGTATAGGTCTAGCTACTAGCCAAATAGCTACCTCCGTCATCTTAGCGGAAATTCCTAAAGGTAAAAATCCTCTAAATTACCAAACTCTAGTATTTTTCGAGAGTTTAGGTATAGGCTTGTTTTTTGCGGTGCTCACTTACATATTACTTCGCATCTTTCGTCAATTAACTAGGTAACAGTCGTGAAACCTTGAAATAATAAGGGTTTTAGCGTAGGAGAAAATTCTCAATAAGCAAACTTTAATGAGAATAACTGACAATAGGACTTTGGGACGAGGGGTTGTAGTAAGAGATCGCTCAAATAAGAAGATAACGGGAAAAGTCAGGTCAAAATAACAGCTTACAAAAATTTGGGTAAAAACGACAAAAAGACTAATACATAAGCAAGCCTCGTAAATTAATTCAAGAATCAAGTTGGCTTTCTATAGGAATTTCAATCACAAATTCCGAACCTCCATCAGGACATCTGTAATAAGTCAGACGACCCTTATGTATTTCTGTAATCACTTGGGAGCTAGCAAATAGACCTAAGCCGACCCCTTGTCCCACTAATTTGGTCGTAAAAAAAGGTTCAAATAGATGGGCTTCATGCTCCTGGGAAATACCGATACCATTGTCTTTAATACTAATCCTAATTTCCTGTTGCTCTGTGGTGCGCGTATCAATCCAGATTGTGGGTTGAAATGAGCTATCCTTGAGTGTACATTCTCTTGAATCTAGCGCATCAATTGCATTTTGCAGCAAATTGAAGATGGCTTGATTGAAGAGATTCGCATAACCTAGACATCGTGGTACATCTTCATAGTTCTTCAGAACAGAAATCCTTTGTGTTCCATCCTGAAATAATAGCTGGTAGCGCAATATTACTAAGACACTATCGATATTTTCACGAATATCAAACGGTTTATTACCTGACTCATCAAAACGAGAGAAAACATGCAAAGCTTGGACAACGGAACTTATGCGTTTTGCTCCTTTGTGAAGGGAATTAATAAGTTTAGTCAAATCTGATACTAAAAAATCTAGTTCAATTTCTTTAATAAACTGGTTAATTTCTGGACTCCCATCTGGAAATGTTTGTTGATAAAGCTGAACGAGTTTGATCAGCTTCTGGCTATATTCCGAAGTAGGTGTTAAGTTACCTAAAATAAAATTTAGAGGGTTGTTAATTTCATGGGAGACACCAGCAGAAATTCGACCTGCGTTAGCCAGTTTTTCTTTTTGAACGAGTTGAGCTTGGGTGGTTTGTAGTTCTCGCAGTGCATTTTGTAGTTCCTCGTTGCGACACTTGAGTTGTTTTTGCAAGTATTGCAGTTTTAACTGCGTTTGTACCCTGAGCAAAACCTCTTCTAACTGAAATGGTTTGGTAATATAGTCAATGCCTCCAACTTGAAAGGCCTGGACTTTATCAGAAACTTGATTACCAGCACTCAAAAAAATGACGGCAATTGAACTGGTTTGGGGATCTTTTTTCAAAGCTGTACAGACTTCGTACCCTCCCATCTTTGGCATATTTATGTCCAGTAAAATCAAATCAGGAGGAAGTGCCTTGACAGCATTTAGTGCTGCCTGTCCATTGATGGCTTTGCGTACCTGATACTGCTGTTTTGAGAGAAAGTCTGACAGCAGTCGAATATTCTCTAGTTTGTCGTCAACAATGAGGATATCAGCAATTAATGGCTGATCTTCTTGAGAATTCATAGTAGGGAACAGGGATTTTGGATTAGTAGCGAGTAATAGGTAGTAGATAATAGGTAGTGGGCAATAGGTTCTTCCAAATACAACCAGTCCCCAATCCCTAGTCCTGAGTTGTCTGAGTCAGTGCTACGAGTTTATCAAACTGATAGGTTTCAATCAACTGGGTTAAAGCGTCAATTAGGGTAGTGTGCTCAGGGGGAATTTGGGCAATTAGCTCGAAACAAAGGGTATCATTACCTTGGGTAGCCATTAAGTGTAACTGGTTAATCCATTCCCTGGGCATAATCTCCAGTGCTGCTGGACTGAGAACCAAGTCTGATTGATATGGTACCAAATTATTACTGTCTTCATATAAGTACTCTGCCTGTAGATATCTGGCTAGAGTTTCTTGAATTTCCTTCAAACGAAATGGTTTACTGATAAAGTCATCGCAGCCTGCATCTAGGCTTTCTTGCCGCTGTTCTATAAAGGCACTGGCTGTCAAGGCAATGATTCTTGTAGGGGTAAGCCCTAATTCTCCCTCCTGTTGACGGATTTGCCGAGTGGCTTCATAGCCATCTAGGACTGGCATGTGCATATCCATAAATATTAAGTGGGGTTGCCACTGTTGCCGCAGATAAATCGCTATTTGTCCGTCTTCGGCTTCTTGGACTTCAAACCCTAAACTGCTCACTATCTTGTTCAGGAGTAGGCGGTTGGCGGGTTTATCTTCGACAATCAAAATCCGATAGGATGGTTGTCCAGGAGCGAGGCTAATGGCTTGGTGGGGGCTAGATGGTGTGGTGGGGAGGACTGCTGTGTCTGTTAGATCAGCCTGAATACTAAAGGCAAAACAACTTCCCTTACCTAATTCGCTGTAAACTGTAATGTTTCCACCCATCAATTGCACAAACTTCTGACTAATCCGCAGTCCTAAACCTGTTCCTTCGTAGGATTGCTGCCCGGTGCGTGTTTGCTGGAAGGGGAGAAATAATTTATCCATTTCTTCCAAGGCAATACCCACCCCGGTATCTTCCACCTCAAAAAATAGGGTACAGCATTTAGTTGAGGAAAGAACCCCATTGACCCGCAGAATCACCTCTCCTTGCTTGGTGAACTTGAGGGCGTTGCCTAATAAGTTGATCAATACCTGACGTAATTTACCGGCATCGGTTTTGATATATTGGGGGAGATCAGAGTTGCACTCAAAGCGCAGGTCCAACCCCTTGTCCACAGCTTTGATTTGCAGCAAGGCTTCCAAGTTATTTAATAAAAGATGCAAGTCAAATTCGGTGGGGCTGAGTACGGTGCGTCCAGCTTCGATTTTGGACATTTCCAGTACATCATTAATTAGGGACAACAGATGTGCTCCACTTTGATTGATGATTTCCACATACCCTTGATTAGTCAGATCCAGGGATTTATCTCGCTGCATCAATTGGGTAAAACCCAGGATGGCGTTGAGTGGAGTTCGTAACTCATGGCTCATGTTGGCTAAGAACTCACTTTTAGCCAGATTAGCAGCATCAGCGGCTTCTTTGGCTTGTTTAAGTTCCTCTGCCTGTTGCTGTGTTTGGGCAAATAGTTCTGCCTGTTGTACGGCAACTCCTAACTGATTACTGATCTGGGTGACGATCTGTATCTGATGATTTTGCCATTGACGGGGACCACTATTTTGGTACACTGCCAACAAGCCCCAGAGTTGATTACCACAAAAAATTGGGGCAATGATGTAGGCTCGGGCTTGTAATGCTTCTAGAAGTTGGAGATAACAAGGATCCAATCCTGCCTCATAGATGTCAGCAACACAGTAACAACTCTGTCTTTGCTGATAAATGCCCCTAGCATTTTCTTGCAAGTAGGTATCGCGCAGTAGCACATCTGAATTGCCAAAATAAGTTGTGATACAGTCTGGTTGATTGATGGCTACTTTAGTCAGTTGAGTATCCCCAGCTTGTTTGGGGAGCATTTTCTTCCAAGCAGGTACCACTGACTCGGCAACTAACTCCCCACTCCAATCTGCGTTGAAGCGATAAATGAGAACGCGATCGCAGGCTACAGCCTGTTGTAACTCCCCAGTTGTGGTATTGAAAATAGATTCTAAATTCAAGCTCTGACGCATTTGCTGAATGACGCGATTCGTGGCTTTCTCCCGCTCTGCCATCACCCGCATGGCTGCTTCTGTAGCAGTTCTTTCTCGAATCTCCCCTTGCAAGGAGTTATTTACCAAGACTAGTTCCGCTGTTCGCTCCTGAACCCGCAGTTCCAATTCTTCATTCACGCGGGCATTCTCATCCTCAGCCCACTTGCGTTGCAGTTCAGCAGCAGCTCGAGCGGCAAAGACTTTGAGGAGGGTCTTGGTGCGTTCATCGGCTACGAAGGGTTTAGTATCAAGAATACAGAGGTTGCCAATGACGACCTGATTAACACTGACCAAAGGTACACCTACGTAGCTTTCGGCACCTATATTTTTTAGGAGTAAATTATTAGGAAATGTTTCCTGTAAGCGGTTAGGGTAGGCATAGAGTAAGTTCATCCGCACTACATTCCCGCAGGGAGCGTTGTGCAATTCATACTCAATATTTGGCGCTAAATGGTCTTGATACCACAGGATAATAGTACGTAGCTTTTCCCAGGAATTATCAACGGTCTCCGATACCATGACGTAGGCTACACCCAGCGCCTTGGCTAGATTTTGGACTAAAGCGGGAAAGAAATCTTCCCCTGTCACCGAGGCAGTGCCAGCAATAATCATTTGCAGAGTTTCTTCTGTTCGTTGCCGTTCTGCTATTTGCTTTTTTAATTCCAGGTTAATGGTTTCTAACTGCTCTGGTGTCCGCAGTGCCAAGAATTGAGGTAGGAGTTCCACCATCTGGAAAGCGGTGTAACAAGATATTAGGGCGGTAAATCCCCTTTCAAAACCTGAGAGCCAGTAGTCGGGATGCCAAAGTGTCCAGATATCAAGCAAGTGCCCTGTGCCACAAAGAATAATAAATGTGCCAAATAGGAGAAAGACGCCGGAAAACGGAATATCACTTCGCTTGTTCACGAAGTACACTAGGGTGATAGGGATGGAGAAGTAGGCAATGGCGATGAGGGCATCACTGACTACAAATAGCCCCACTAAAGGAGTTTGCCAAAGGTAGCAATGTCCATGGGGCATATAGTAACTAGATAAAAAAAGATTTTGTAAATATTCAAATAGGAATTGCATAGTTTTAATTTGTTTTTATCTGGCAGAGGCCTAACCTTGGACGAATTAATTACACAAAACCTGGGCTGGATCCCTTATCCAGTCTAGATATTAGTTTGTAAATATTTCTGTTCGGTTACTTAAAGAATTAGTCAATAACTAAGTTGGGATTTCTGAGGGTTAAAATATGTAGTTATAATCTGCACGGTTTGGTGCTTTACTTTTAAAATCGTGGTTGAGGTTACAGGCAAAGTTTTTTTGCCTGGGCAAAAGTCCATAAATCAGCAGTTTTTAGTATAGGTTTATCTATCCTATCATGCGATTATATAACGTGGTTAAATTAGGTAGGGCTAAAAAATCTGGTTTTTAATGCTAAAGTTGTCCGTAAAAATCCTGAGGGAACTTGTCATTTCACAGTTAGTGCAGATTGAAAGTGGGCGGTTACTCCACCCACCTATCTGCATTAAGCATGGCTAGAATCATTTAACCAACTACAGCCTCGGTTTTTACCTCTGACTTCTCTGGTGTTGGTGAGTAGGGTTTTTCTGGACCTTGGGCTAGATATGCAGCTAGCTGACTTTCAATTTGCTCACGC
>Ga0116227_10017238_pt1 | contig 10130 bp, 6 predicted proteins | sample S1TSphgellanicum_FD_89693 | JGI IMG/M metagenome (GOLD analysis project Ga0116227, IMG submission 89693) | Host-associated microbial communities from peat moss isolated from Minnesota, USA - S1T2_Fb - Sphagnum magellanicum MG | ecosystem: Host-associated > Plants > Peat moss > Unclassified...
GGAGCTAAAAAGTGGCGTATCGCAGCAGATGCAACGGTAAAGCCCTTTGTCATGGAGATTCCAATACTCCCCAGAGTAAGGCCGTTCCGTGCCAGCCCGCCGTGTGATCTCATACGCATCAGGCGAAAGCTGCTGCTTCCACTCGGCATCGGTCTTGATGATGACCGGCACGACAACCGCATCCTGCCGTTTCCCCGAGACGGAGAACTCAACGATCTTGACGGACTTAGGAGTTCCAGTCTTCGCTTCAATCGGCTTGATTCCATATAGATGACTGAGGAAAATTGCCGTCGCTGCACCGCTTCCCGCAATCAGGAATGCTCGCCGACTTAAGTTGCCATCTCGCTTTTGGATCATGATTCCCCCTGTTGCCTTTACCCGAATGTGAAGGAAAACGCCTGTACTCCAGTCTCCTGGAACTCGATCACGAAGAGATGGTCTTTCACATCGCCCGCCTGTCGTACAAGCTGGTACAAGCGGTCGTCTGTCACGACGCCGTTGCCTTGTGCGTCCGTATCCACCCCATGATTCGCTCCGGGTGCCTGCCCGTCGATCGTCACCCGAAAGTGAACCGGTTTACCGTTGGCCGTGGGACCAAGCACGAGGTGCAGGTCACGTGCATGAAAGTGAAAGATGATCTTGCCCCCGGCAGAGCCGAGTATTGCAACCTGCTGATGATCGGTCCATTTGCCGGCAAGACCCCACTCGTTCAATCGAGGCTGCGTAGGCTCAGTATAGAGCTGTTCCGCATCGTGTTTGATGCCGCCTGGCGATGCGAAATGTTCAGCGCGCGCATACCCGATATAAGTCTCCGGTGAGCGAACATTGTTCATATCCGCCGCTGCCTGGACTCCCTGCCCATGAACACTCACGCCGCTAGCCAGCGTCGCCTTTGGATTCGCCTCTTTTAGTAGCTCCTGGATCCACTTCTCGGATTGGTCATAATCACCCTCACCAAAGTGTTCGTAGCGCACCTTTCCTTTGGAATCGATGAAGTAGTGGGCAGGCCAGTATTGATTGTGGAACGCATTCCAGATTGCATAATTGTTGTCGAGGACCACAGGATAGGTGATCTGAAACTTGTTGACTGCCTTCTGGACATTCGGCATCTGTTTCTCGATATCGAACTCCGGCGCATGAACGCCGATCACCACCAACCCACTGTCCTTATACTTCTCCGCCCACGCACGCACGTAAGGGATGGCGCGAATGCAGTTGATGCAGGAGTAATCCCAGAAGTCGACGACGACGACCTTTCCCTTGAGCTGCTTCGCCGTCAGGGGCGAGGAGTTGATCCAGCCGGTGCCACCTGAAAGACCATAGAGGGGAGCGCTGCCAACAATGCTTGGCGGATCCTGCGCTTCGAGTGAGGGCGCGCTGATGACCATCCAGCAAAGGGCAGCGGCGAGCGCAGCCACAAATGACACCCTCATCTTGATCCGGTAAGAAACCACAGGCATTTGGTCGGCCCCTCCATTGGGCTCCTTAAGTATAGTGAGGTACAAATCCCGTGCTCCGCGGGATCGATCGATTAGACACACGAGAAGAGAGAAAGGTTACAGAGCTCCGCATTGCACAGGATAAGGCGGGGCGGCTCTTTCATGAGGTGGAAACGCAACGCTGGTCCGGCTGATAAAACAGAAACTTTACCCAACCAAGATCTACGATCTGGCGAAAGCAGCGTGCGGTAGATAAACCAATCTAATTCTTGCGTCTACATCCCTATTCCATACCATCTACAGCGTTACGGGTGTCGAAGACGAACATTTGCTTTGGCTCAGAGAGACCAATGCCGAGCGATTCACCTGATGCAAACATAGCCGGGGCATCGTCCTCTGGAATCGTCTGAGAGCAATGCGAAGTCGATTCCGCATCCACTTGAAAGTTGCTCAGACCGACACCGATCAGCCGGAAGAGCTGACTGGGGCCGAGCTCCACTCGTTCGCGCAAGGATAGCGCAACGTCCGTAAACTCTTCGATGGAAGTCGGCATCGCCTGTGGCGTCAGACTGCGGGTCAGAGTGTTGAACTCCTTCGTCTTCAGCTTGAGTACGATGGTGCGCGCCATGCGGGCATTCTGCCGCGAAGCAGACCAAACCTTCGCCGCCAGTTTGCGCACCAACGGTTCTGTCTCCGCCAAGGAAATATCTTGTTCGAATGTGTCCTCTGCAGAGACGGATTTACTTGACCGATTGGGAACAACTGGATTCTCGTCGTTACCACGCGCAAGCTCATAGAGACGACGTCCGTATCTACCAAAGTGCTGGTCCAGAACGGAGAGCTCCATCGCATAGAGATCGCCAACTGTTATGATTCCGACCGCCTTCATGCGTGCCTCCGTCACCTGGCCCACCCCAGGGATGCGGCCGACCGGCAGCGGAAGAAGAAAACTTTGCACCTCGTGAGGTTGAATGACGAACAGGCCATTCGGCTTCTTCCAGTCGGATGCGATCTTCGCCAAAAATTTATTCGGCGCAACGCCTGCGGACGCCGTTAAGTTCAACTCCTCACGGATCTGTTCGCGGATCATCTTGGCGACACGGGTCGCAGTTGGAAGCTGCAGCTTATTCTTCGTTACATCCAGATACGCCTCGTCAAGAGAGAGTGGCTCGATCAGGTCGGTATGTCGCTGGAAGATCTCACGAACCGCAAGCGAGACCGCCTTGTATCGAGGAAAGTCCGGCGGAACAAAGATGGCGTTTGGACACATCCGCTCCGCCGTCACCGCCGGCATCGCGGAACGTACACCGAATCGCCTCGCCTCATAGGAAGCGGCGCAGACAACAGACCGCTTCCCCGTCCACGCAACCACAACGGGCCTCCTGCGCAGTTCTGGATTGTCCCGCTGCTCAACCGAAGCATAAAAGGCGTCCATATCTACATGGACAATCTTTCTCCCCGCAGAACTAGCCGCCTGACCCCGCTCAGCCGTGATCTCCTCCGCTACCATCGCTTGGAAACCTCTCGATCGGATTCGAGTTCTAGTGCGCTTCTTCTTGCAACCTGAGTATAAGCGAATAAATGGCGAATATCAACGAAGAGAAGATACCTACACTCAGCGCGGGGGGAGGGGCACCTCTACGACCTTGATGCCGCATGAGGCTGCTCAGGCTGTGACACGTCTCCTGCGGAATGTTACGAAATGGCTGCTTCTGCTTCAATGCGTCGGCGACGGAGGATGTCTTGAGATTTTTTACCTTCCAGGTATCTCGTATGTCATACCGGCTTGCAGTTCTTAAATATCGTTTATCTGAATCGTAGAAGGTGAACATGTTAGCCGGGAGAGGAAAGCTCGCCTATCGATTCTCTTGCAAAAAAGAAGCGGCGCCGACTGGATCACTCAGTCGGCACCGCTTTCACCTCAAGCTCCTAGTTCTTCTTAGGAGAGAAACCAAAGGTGACTGAGAGCATGAGGCTACGGCCAGGCATCAGTGTCGGGTTGTCAGCCAAATTCACTCCACTTGCAAAGCCGGGTGAGGTAGTGGTCGTAGCGTGGAAGGGATCGGTATAAGTAAGACCACCCGAGGTAATGGTTTGGTTGACCAACGCCCCACCTAACGTATCGCTTGTCTCGTAGTGAGAGTTGAAGAGGTTGTTGACGCTAAAGCGAATCTTTGTCTGATTGAAACGCGATTCGTTGTGGATGGTGTAGTTGATGTAGGCATCGGTTCCGGAGAACGGGTTGATACGCTGCTGGTTATGATAGGCCCCGTTGTCTTCCCATTGAGAACCAACTCGCTTATTGAAGATGCTGACATTCCAGTGATCGTTCTGATACGTAACGCCTTCCGCCTCGGTATCCGAAGGAGCGCCTGCGACCCAGAGACCGGATGAGGCCTGTACAACCAGCGGATTCGACGTAGAACTCGATGGACTATATACGGTTAAGCTGCCCGTGTACGTTGCGTTGCCGCGTGTCGCATTGAGATAGGCACTCAGACCAGCGCCGAGATAAATGGTGCTCTCAAACTCCACTCCCTGGGTTACAGAGTCAGGCGAGGCAAAGTAGATCGTGTCTCCAAATGTCGCATCGCTTGAATTGTTATCGGTCGTCGACGAGTAACCGTTCTGGAAATCAATATGGTAATAATCAGCATCCATCGTCACACGCTTTAGCTTCAGGACAGTTCCTGTCTGGTAGGTCGTATTCGTTTGGGGCTTGGGTGGGACTGCAACCTGGCCACCAGATACATCGAACACGCTAGTGGGCGGAATCACGCTGCCGGTCGCATACTGCCCATAAACTGACCAGTTCGGCAGAATCCGATAGTTTCCGTCGACCGACGGAAGCCAGGAATGATAGTTGGCATGGTTATAGATAAATGGCTGCCCACCAAGACTACCAACCTTACCCCCGTTATCAGCATATTGCTTGAAACCCATCGTGTAGTACGCAAACTTGAGACCACCAGTGATGCTCAGTTTCTTGGTCGCATGCCACTCATACTCCCCATATGGCTGGAAGGAGTTGGTTTGGTACGTTTCATTGAAGTTCGGTAGCACATCATCAACCTTAGTGAAAGGGTTCGAGGGCGTCTGGTGACGGTTTGTGTTGGCCCACTCGTACCAAAATCCAGTCCGGAAGACACCCACCTTAGAAGTCTGACTGATCGCGGAGGTCTCACCGTACTTGCGGTAGCTGTTGTACTTGTCGACAGCGCAAGGGCTGATATCTTTGTTCCCGGTCGCAGTCTGCGCACAATCGGCTACGGTTATACCGGCAGCCTGCTTCGGCTGCTTCGCGTAAAACTCAGAGTTATCGTAATTGTAGGTATACGGCTTTACATCTAATCGCCAACCGCGACCAAGATCCGAATTCACACCAACATATTCGAAGTCCGTGGGAACATGATAGTAGTTGTAAGGATAATAGTTTGCCTGTGTCGGGTCTGTCTTTTGCAGCAGATAATTAGCGCCTTTAGTAATGAGCTGCTGCCGCGTCGACGATAAGTTCGGCGTATTGGCGTCTACCCATACGACACCACTAAATCCGGTTAGAACGGTTTTGGCAGACAGTTGGTACTGATACTTCAACGATCCTGCATTTCGTGTCTGATAGTTGAATGTTTGGTAGCCATCCGATGAGGTGTGGTGGACGTCTACAAAGAGATTAGACCGTTTATTATTGCCGCCGAAACTGCCGGAGTTGTATTCCCCATCGAAGAGAAAGGTATTGAAGGATCCGTAAGAAACTCCGCCACGAATATTCTGCTCGGTAAAGAGATCCTTTGAGAGTAAATGAATGGATCCACCGAACGGCGTGGGTCCGATCGTCGACGCTGAACCAGGACTCCGGTCAAAATCGATCCCGCCAATCCACTGCGTTGGGAAAAAGGCCCATGAGTGATGGCTCGGGGTATTGGTGTCAAAGAATGGAATGCCATCAAAGTCGATATCGAAGTCGCCGTCCGGAAAGCCACGAAACGTCGTCGTACTCTGTCCCAGACCGACACCGTTCTGGCTCTGTGTGAAGGTTCCCGGGACCATCTGAGTCAGTTCGCCAAAGTCAGCAATCGGTGAAGTATAGTTCTGGATATAGGTGGAACTAATTTCGGTTCGTGCCGAAGTCGCACTCAGAAGCGCATCAAGTGGCGCATGCTGTGCGGCCAGAGAGTTCGATGCATTCGCCTCAACAGTAACCTGCTCGGAGACATTCCCCATCACGAGCGGTATAGATAAAACCTGCGACTGATCTTCGGCTACCTGTAAGCCCGTCCGAACAGCAGTCTCAAAGCCGGATGCCGTTACCTGTAACGTGTACCTTCCAGCAGATAGGCCAGCGACTATGAAGTGACCTTGATTATCCCCAGTCACTGTGCGAACCTTCGAACCCGCCTCGCTGCTGAGCGTGATGGTTGCACCAGAAACTACGCTCCCTTTGGGATCGAGAATAGTGCCAGAGACGCTGGCGGTTTGCTGCGCGATTCCATTGCTGGCAAGCAGCCCGAGGAGAACAATCCATGCTCCTCTTGTCACAAGCTGCTTCAACGATGAGAGATGAGTATGCTTCAAGTGTTCCTCCAGTGCAGATCGATATCTTTCGTTTTGACAAAGCGATGGTAAGTTCACTCCGAGCAATATGAGTTACTCGCTAACTTCAATTGCTGTGTCACTCGGGATTCGTGGCGGTTGACGCTAGACCCAAATTGGTGCGGGTCTCTTCGCGTGCAGCGTTAAGTTCCGTTTGGAAACGTGGATTGGTCAACATCGAGCCGAACATGAGGTACGCAAGTTCGCGGCCTGCCTTCAGGTCACTCGGGTAATGAACACCGCAAACAATGCGGTTGTTGGCATACTCATCGGCTCTCTGCAGAATTTCAGTCTTTTTCTCCGGAATAATCTGCACCAGCGTGAAGGCAAGCAAATAGCCGGAAAGCGTATGTCCACTCGGAAAGGAATTAGGCTCAGTGGTCAAGGTGCAGACAGGCCTCAGAGTCTTGTCGACTTGAAACGGTCTTGGCCGTGCAAACAACTTCTTGAACGACTTGCTGGTAGCTGCCTCATCGTCGTGAATATGGCTAGAAAGCGCGGCAGCAAGCGGGAATCTATCCGCCTTGAACCCAGAACCCAACACATTTCTGAAGATAAAGATGTCCTGTTCCCGATCGTCCTCGCGTGCCGCTATAACTTGCTGAGGAGTGCGCGTCAGCTCAACATGATGAATGACGGCTAGCTCTTCCTGCGTGCTCTGAGATCCGGAAGCTGGAGGAGCCGTCAGAGTTGAAGCGACATCGAGGATTGAGGGATCGATAAAGTATGTCGATATAGTGGAATGATTCGCGTCTCTGCTCAAAGCGAGACTAGACTCTTTTGACTTTGCCTTCGAGGAAAGAGGCAGGAGCAAAAAGAGTAGTGTTCCCGCCAAGTAAGAATGTCTCATAGTGAGACCGAGCGTAAGGTCGATTTGTGAACCGGAGACTTATAATTTGTTACAACAAGATCAATATTGATAATTTTCGACACAACAGACTATTTTATTGTTGAAATTAAGCTCAACTTAAGGACTATTTCAGGCTTTATTAAGCTTTGTACATCGCTTTCCTTTTGAAGAAGAGCTATCTAGCCAAAACTAATGTCTTGAACTCATAACAAGTATTTTTCATTCGTTGCATCTGAACTAGCGCGGGGAAGCTAATGGCATTCAAGGAATCGACGCTTTGAATGGAAGATCTGACTCGAACGGAAAAGCGATCTGGAATACTGATCCACTGCTGGATGTGCTCTCAACAGATAGATCAGCTCCATGTGCATCGGCAATCCACCTGCCAATTGATAGGCCAAGTCCATTGCCAGCCTGAGACTTACGCTCTCTGAGGTCCGCCTGATAAAAGCGGTCGAAGACGCGCCGCCGCGCATCTTCTGACATCCCCACGCCAGTATCCCGGACAGTGACTACGGTTGCATCCGGTGTAGCGAATACCTCTGCGCGAATCTCCCCATGCTCAGGCGTGTACCGTATGGCGTTGTCCAGTAATATCCCGAGCAGCCGCTGCAAGAGCAGTTCATCCCCTTGAATGTATATCGGCGCTGGTGGCAGATGCCAATCGAGAATGATCCCGCTGGACTCCGCGAGATCTTCCACACGTCTACACCCGCTGACGACCAGATCGCAAAGATTGATCTCTTTGAATGCGACCTCATGGATGAAATTATCGCTTTGAGCGAGAGCGAGTAGAGCATCCAGCAGCGTAGATGCGGTGCGGCACTCCGTCACAATCTTACTGAGATTCTCCCGGTATTCCTCCTCCGAGCGGTTTCGGTGAAGAGATAGCTGCGCGGTAGCAAGCATAACTGTAATCGATGTTCTTAGGTCGTGGGAAGCATCGGCCGAGAACCGGCTGAGACGCGTGACAGCTGCTTCCAGTCTTGCAAGCAACTGGTTCCACACCATAGCGAGCTGATGTAACTCGTCTTTCGCAACCGGCACCGGAAGCCTTGCTGAAAGATTTCCGATGCCTATCCCAAGCGCGGCTTTCGTCATTCGACTAACTGGTCTCAGCGCTAAACCACTAAGGAAATAACCGCCGACCGAAGAAAGAATCAGGAGTCCCGGCATGAGCAGCAGAAGTGCGTTTCTGTACTTCCGCAGAATGTAGACCTCTTCATCGAGCGATCCTCCGATGCGAACGACCGCCATGATTCCATTGACCGGAATAATATGACACAGAGCCATTGCGGGCTGTGGGTCAAAAATAACAGAACTATACACTGGCTGGCTGCAGTCTTTGTTCTTAGGAAGGCTCCAGGCATGATCGATCTCTACCGACGGGAAGATGAGTGCGCCATCCAAGCTATGGATATCGAAGAGATTTCCTTCATGAGTAACAAGTGCATAGTTTCTTAATTGATCGCGGAGAATGGACGGACTACTCGTCGTTTTATTCTCGTGAAGTAAACTGATTAGCCGGTCTTCTCTACCTTGCAGATGTGTTCTTTTCCCCTGTAGCAGCGCATATTGGAGTGCACCGTAGCTCAACGAGCCAAAAAGAATAAGCCCCGCAAAGGTAACAGCGAAATAAAGAAGCATGAGTTTTGCACGAACGGGCAAGGTATACATCGACTAACTCACCTCAAACATGTAACCCGTCCCGTGAACCGTTCGGATCAATGGAGGATCTTGATCGGATAGACCCTCCAGCTTTGAACGTAACCCATGTATATAAACCTCGAGCGTATTCTCCTTCACCTCAACGCCGCCTCCCCAACCAGCCTCGATGAGTTGGTCGCGAGAGGTAATCAGCCCTCTTCGTTCCATCAAAATATTTAGAAGTTCGAACTGCTTTCGCGTTAAGGACATTTCTCTTCCATGACGGCTGACAATACGCCGGCCTTGATCGAGCGTGACACTGCCAACACGGATGATTGTGGATCCCACCTTGGTGGCCCTTCGAGCAATTGCTGCTACCCGCGCCAACAGTATTTCGAGAATGAACGGTTTGACGAGATAGTCATCTGCCCCCAGATCAAACGCCTTCAGTATCTTCGGCACCGCATCGACAGCGGTCAGCACGAGAACCGGTGTCATGCAATGTTGCGCTCGAACCTTCCGCAATACCTCAAAGCCATCGATTCCCGGAAGTAGGATATCCAACAAGGCCGCATCGAACTGTCCCGCCAGCAGTTGGCTAACCCCGGCTCGGCCATCATGGGAGAGGGTGACATGATGCCCGTCCTCTTTCAGAGCCCGTTCAACGAGCTCCGCAATGCGGACATCATCTTCGATAACTAATACCTTCATTTCCTGCTATCTAATCTGCGTGATGTTAATAGAGCGTTACAAGGAACAGCCTCCTCACCCCATCACACGATGAGACGAGCTCGATCTCAGACCAATTCCTTTGTCAATCAACAGAGGTTGAATGGAGGGTTCTCGGCTTGAAGTTGCACCGCTTGGCTGCGACGAAAGCCGGGTCTGAATCATGATGCTTGCCTCACTCAAAGTGCCATGGCGAACCACGAAGGCGATGCGAACCTCTTTGCGAAGAAAAGCGTCCCTCGATAAAATCTGCCATTCAGCAGGAGCTCGACGCAACTTCGCACAAAAGTGGTAGTAGATTCTGTCCACAAGTAACCCTTCGCTGGCATAGTCTTACGGAGCTAAAGAAAAATCTTAAAACATTAAGCCAGCGAGGCAACCAATGTATCAAGGACTCAATCAATCAGAGCGCAACAGGTCTTTCTACCGTAAAGCTTCTTTTCCCGTCGTCACGCTTTTCCTCCTGTTAGCGATATCTTTTGCTCAACCCACGCTCTTCGCTCAGGATGCACCCGACGCCGAAAAGCGCGCCCTTGAGCAGCGCGTCGAAAAGCTCGAGAAAGCCCTGGCCGCCGTACAGGCGCAGCTCGCCGCGATGCAGGGTGCAGCGGCCGCACAGCCCGCCCCAGCGGCTCCAGTCGCTCCCAGCCAAGCCGCTCAGGCCCCACCCGCTCCTGTGAACGCCCAGGCTGTACCACAAACTACACCGGCAACCGCGCCAACCACAGCCGGACCACAGGTCGCCCAGCAACATCCTGCTCCCGCGACCGTCCCCGGCTCGACTACGCCCTCCTCCTCAGGAGTCTTTCCCGAAGCCGTCGCCCTCCAGACCCTCGGCGAGAACCAGCCCACCACCGCCGAGATGCATCAACACA
>Ga0116227_10017239_pt1 | contig 10130 bp, 10 predicted proteins | sample S1TSphgellanicum_FD_89693 | JGI IMG/M metagenome (GOLD analysis project Ga0116227, IMG submission 89693) | Host-associated microbial communities from peat moss isolated from Minnesota, USA - S1T2_Fb - Sphagnum magellanicum MG | ecosystem: Host-associated > Plants > Peat moss > Unclassified...
GAACAGCTTTGGAAATAACACTCTATCCTTTGGGATGAACTTTCTTGTGCCTGGGAACCCGTAAGGGATATACAAAGCGAAATCTTTGTAGAATCCCACTCCTAGAAGGAGTGGGAGTGTCAATTAACCTCGCTATCTATTCAACAGAAGTACTGGTTGTCCAGCGCTGTCCATTGATTAGCCGATCGCTCAACCATGCAAAAGCCCTCTCAACATCCTGCACCTGTTCCCCTTGCGGAATAGTCGGACGGCTCACCATCACTACCTTTACGCCTAATTCCCGTGCTGCAATAATTTTGGCATAGGTGGCGCTACCACCACTATTTTTAGTGACAATTGTATCAATCTCATGTTGTATGAACAACTGCTGCTCTGCCGTAAGGTCAAACGGTCCTTGGGCAAACAGCAGTAACCCTTTCGGTACGACAGCATCGGGTTCGGGCTGATTAATCAACCGCATTAGAAACCAAATCTCATGAAGACGGGCAAATAGGGCAAGTTGCTGCCTGCCAATGGTCAGAAATACCCGTTTTGCCTGCCCTTCCAAGGCATCTGCTGCAGCTGCAATACTATCCACGTCGATCCACTTGTCCCCCGGAACTGAATGCCACGCAGGACGCACCAGCATGAGTCGTGGCATTCCCAATGCCGCCGCCGCTGCCGCCGCATTGAAGGAGATTTGTGCTGCAAACGGATGGGTAGCATCGATGAGTAGATCGATTGCCTCATCACGCAAGTACTGAGTTAAACCAGCTACACCACCAAAACCCCCAACCCGTACAATCCCTGCTATAGCTAAGGGTTGACTAGTGCGACCAGCGAGAGACACCCTCACTTCAACTCCTGGCAGAGTCGAAGCTTTTGCCGCCAGCGCAGAGGCATCGCCTGTTCCACCTAAAATTAATACACGCTTCATAATTTTTTAGAATTCAGGAGTCAGGAGGTTATGTGCTGACTCTTGGCTCTTGACTCCCAAGTTTATCTGTTCTATCGCCTTAACATCCTGAGTGATAATTTGACCTTTGCGGTCAAATAGAATCACCCCCACTGGCAAAAAGACATTCGCGTATTTTTTGACATAATTTTCTGCTTTCTGACTAATTTTTGCAGCCAAAGTCCGAAATACAGCATCTGCCAATCCAAGTTCTACAAGTATTTTATGTGCTGCATCCGCAGTCTGAGCCTGCAAAACGGCATGAACTGGCTGGATATCCCCTCCGACCTCAGCGACAGCCGCCGCAATAATTTCTAATTTCGCATCTGCTAAGTGACTTGATGTGTTAAAAATACCACCTGCTAACTTAATCAATTTTCCTTGGTATCCCAACAAAAGTACTGATTGAGCATTATACAATCCTGCTTCCACAAGCAATGCACCTAGCCAATTCCCAGTTGGGACAATTGCTTCCTCTAGAATGGATAAGCGCTGTGCGACTTGCTGACCATTGCTACCGATACAAAAGACTAAGTTGGGATGGGTTTTCACCTTTTGCTGTAAGGTGGCGCGAAATTCTTCTAGATGGTCAGCAGCACTCATCGGTTGAGAAATGCCACTTGTTCCCAGTAACGCCAGACCTTCTAAAATGCCAAACGCTTCATTAGATGTGCGTTGGGCGAGTTGACGACCTGCAGGGAGGATGATCTGCACGGTTACAGTTTGATCAGCCGGAATTAGGGGCAATAGGTTCGCTTCAAACAGACGACGAGCGTAATTATAGATAGCAGCTTCTCCCATCACTGTCTTCCCCAGTCCCATACCAGCTTCCAGGACTAATGCTTGGTCTTGCCGCTGTGATGTTTTTACCCACGCCCAAATAGGGGTATTTCTCGTGAGATCCAGGTTATCTCCAGGGTCACTCAGGGTAATTGCCAAAGCGCTAGTTGTTTCTAGAGTGGCGACTTGATGGATAGGAATATCAGCACTTCCGGGTAACAAGTCAAGCACTATCGACAGCGGCGGGTCTGTGCTGTTTTGCAGCCTGACCAAGGCTGCTTTTGCTGCCGCTACGGCAAAAACGGGTAGGGTGTAGCCTGTACGCGCCATGAGAAAACCAAGATTAGTAGGTGATCAAGCTGAAATTAATGGGTCCGTAGTTGCGCTGTCTTGGCTCTCCCTTGCAACTACAAACCGATTAGGGAGATCCAATAAATAAAATGCCCAGCCGTGTCCCAGCCCTTTGGGCTGGGACACCCACCGCGACCAAGTATCGGTTAACCGATCATTTAGACGGCTGGGCATTTTATTTTCTGGAGGTGCCTTAGTCAATTTTGACAGACGACTCGTAAACAGCATAAGTCCTAATAACTTATGTTACGACTCGTAAACATGCCTTACACCCTTACCGATGACGATCCTAACCAATTACGTTTATTTGTGCCGACCTACTTAGCGCTCTTTCATCACTTTTATCAGAGAAAAAGACAAACCCTTTATCCACAAAATATTTGACCGATCATGTGATTTCATGTGGCTCATTTTTTTGACCCCCCCGTGAACATTGATGCTGAAGATTCTTTTTTCTCTCGTTATGCTCGGAATTCAGATGGAACATTGCAACGCGGTCGAATTTATGTAGGTGTTCATGGGCTTGGTTTGAGGTCTTTGCAAACTGTACGACGCAGCTTTGCCTCTCTCCTGCAAGCCCCAGTTCCACTTACAGTTGAGGAACGAGATCCTTGGTGGACGTTGCTAGTATTTTTTAACAGCCTTAGGGAATTAGGAACGACTTTATCCCTATTGCAGTCAGAAGTACCCGATTACTTAAAGGTAATTAAAAACCGATTAGGTTTAGATTGGGAAAATATACGTAAGCTGTGGCATATTTTAGAGTTAACTGGGCGGATACGCAGCGATCAAGTTCCTGAAGCAATTAGCAAACTAGAAATCAAATCCGACAATAACAATAATCAACCACCCGTTGATGTCTGTCTTGCTTCTAGCATTCTTGAAGTGGGAGTTGATATAGATAGACTATCTTTGATGGCAGTAGTTGGTCAGCCAAAGTCAACTTCTCAGTATATTCAAGTCACAGGGCGTGTTGGGCGTCGGTGGTGGGAACGTCCCGGTCTAGTGATGACAATATATAGTCCGACAAGACCACGCGATCGCTCCCATTTTGAAAAATTCCGCAGTTATCACGAGCGACTTTACGCACAAGTTGAACCAACGAGCGTCACCCCATTTTCACCACCAGTTTTAGATAGAGCGCTACACGCTATTATGACAGCTTATGTCCGGCAAGTTGGAGAACAAGGCGTAGCACCTTACCCGTACCCAGAAAATCTGATCAAGCAGCTGCAATCAATTCTCCTACCACGCATAAAATTGATAGACCCAACTGAGGTGGAAAATTTTGAGCAGGTTTTTCAAAAGCGCTCAGAACAATGGCAAAGTTGGCAACGCACAAACTGGGAAAGAAAAGGTAAAGATAATGCTGATATACCCCTCATTAGGGTAGCGGGGGATTACGCCAGTAAAGAATCGCAGCGTTTGTCCTGGACGACACCGATGTCAATGAGAAATGTAGACGCCGAATGTCAAGCAGAAATTACAAACCTTTACTTGAACACAGGAGTAGAAGCAGATGCCTAAAGGTCCGATCAGACGCGCCCAGTTAATTGTACCTTTTGGCGTTGGAGCGATGGTGGTGGTGAGGGATCGTACTTCTTTGATCGCAGCTGGACTCGACCACTGGTACAAACGTGAAGACGGTAGCGAAGCTGATGACCTCTCAGAATTTAAGGTTGAGGAATGGCGTTTGGCACATTCTTTAGGAGTGGATCATTTTCGCCTACCACCCGACTTTAGAAAAACCAACAAAGGAGACGGGGTTGCCAATGCTTATCTAACTGTCCCGTTTTTACGCTTTCCTCAATGGCATTCGTGTACTTGGTGCGATCGCTTAGAAAAGTTTCCCCTCACTGCCCGTGGTAAAGTTAAATGCCCGCAATGTGAAGGCAAGAAAAAGACGAATTACATGGCGCAGGTTTCGATTATCGCTATGTGTGATCGCGGTCATATCCAAGATTTTCCTTGGAGAGAATGGGTGCATAAATCAGTTAATCCGACTTGCAACAAACCGCTACACTTATTCGGAACTGGTAGTGCAACTCTAGCCGGCTTGAAAGTGAAGTGTGAATGCGGTGTAGAACGTAACCTTGGGGGAATTACTGAAGTTGATGGTGATGAAACCAGATTAAGTAAATCCCTCGAAGATGGTGATTCTCGCTTTCTTTGCCAAGGTAAACGTCCTTGGTTGGGTACAGAAGAGAGTGAACCCTGCTCTTGTCAGCTAAGGGGTGCGCTGCGAAGTGCTACCAATGTTTACTATGCAAAGGTTCAAAGTGCAATTTATCTACAACGGGGTAATAACAGCGAACTGATTACCCTTCTTGAGGAACCACCACTTTCAACCCTTATTAGCATGTTATCAAGCGCTGGTGTTGAGATTAAACCTGAATTTCTTAAAGGGCAATATCCCGACTTACTGCAACCTTTTTCTCATGAAGATATTAAAGCCAGCTTGAAAATTATTCTGTCTGAAAAGGATGCCGATAGCAATATAGATGATGTTGAAGATGATGACCCCAACACAAGTTTTCGGCGAGAAGAATTCAACGTACTGCGAATTAAGCGCCATGAAGAGAATCTAAAAATTCGAGCGAGCAACATGAGCGATTATGAATCAGATATAGCTCGTTATTTTTCACAAATAATGTTAATTGATAAGCTGAAGGAAACTAGAGCTTTAACTGGATTCACCCGCATATGTCCGGAAACAGACCAATCTTTGCCAGATCTACAATCCTTACTGCGACAGACTCCGCCACAGGATTTATGGTTGCCTGCTTATGTGGTTTATGGTGAAGGTCTATTTATTGAGTTCAATGAGAATCGCCTACAGGAGTGGTTAAAGATACATGGGAAGGAAATTAGCTGCCGAGTTCAACCACTGGTAAAACGCTACCAACAGATGCAGAAGCAGAAGCATTTGCGGCAACGTCCTATCACACCGCGATTCATCCTTTTACACACATTTGCTCACTTGCTGATGAATCGGCTGACGTTTGAGTGCGGTTACAGTTCAGCGGCGCTGCGAGAAAGACTATATGTGTCAGATGACCCTAAACAACCAATGGCAGGAGTGCTAATTTATACGGCTGATGGAGACTCCGAGGGGACAATGGGAGGTCTGGTGCGGATGGGCAAGCCTAATAATTTTGAGCCTGTGGTGTGTGCGTCACTGGAGACTGCTAGATGGTGTTCCGCCGATCCTGTTTGCATGGAAATTGGCTTGCAAGGACCAGATTCGTGTAACTTGGCAGCTTGTCATAGTTGTACTTTAGTACCGGAAACCGCTTGTGAAGAGTTCAACCGCTTTTTAGATCGGGGACTTGTGGTAGGCGATATTAACAACCGACGCATGGGATTTTTTACTTATGATGACCCTGTGTAAGCAATTTGGTAGTCAAAATTCTATCAGATTAGCCATTGTTCGTTTGTGTCAAGTACGGTATTCCTAGTCAATTCAGTACGGGTTTGACTACCCACCTGCTTGTGTTAACCAATTGCAATAATTATTTACATAGTGTTATATTTATTTACAGATTGATAACTTAAGGAAAAAACCATGACAGCACGCAGTTATGTAGTTGAAGAAGGGAACCGACTAAACAACTACGCAATTGAACCCAAGATGTACGTGGATGAAAGTAAAAAATTTGGTTTCACTGAGTATGCGGAACAGTTCAATGGGCGTCTGGCAATGATTGGCTTTGTCTCACTTATGGCACTCGAAGCCATCACAGGACATGGTTTAGTTGGATGGTTGACCAGCCTGTAAGCATAAAGCTGTATTTCCAGATATATACAAATAAAATTTTCGGAGAAATAAAATGAGAACTGACTTTGACTTTCCCAAAAAAGACCTGCTTGGACCTGTCGTGTTTAGACCTGATTTCAACAACTTTGAGAAAATTAATGCAACTCAAGCTTGGTCTTTGTTTTTCACCGCTGGTAAGGAAGATAAAGTACTAGGACAAAACGCTGAATTCGGTAAATTTTTCACCAACTTACTGATTGCACTCGGAGTGGCAGGGTGTATCTGGGGAACAGTTTTTACTCACCTTACATAAGTAGGGGCACAAGGCATTATTACGACGACAAATCTACCCAAGGAGAGCTTAGGACTGAATTGCGTAAATCCGGATCATAAAAAAAGGCTTGTAGTTGCGCTCCAGAGAGCTAAAGCGCAACTACGAACATAGAGCCCCACGAATTTATGCGCTCGTGTAGTTAGCTCTACTGAACTGGTGGAACGGTAGGTAAATTAGGATCTGGGTCAAGTTTACTCAGATGATCGGCTTTAACGTCACCAGTCGTGAGGAAGCGGAAAGTCTCCTGATAAAGGCTCTGCCAAAAGTGATTGCTCATGTTCTGGCTGACTTCCGTTGGGTCTACCATTGGGTGCGGCACCAAATCTGAGGCAGGATATTTGTAAAAGCGATGCCCATTTTTCTCACTTCCTATATTCTTAAAGAAGTCTTTGTTAGTCTGGATATCAGCAGCATCTTCGTTCTCGGTTAGCACCATAAACGTAGGGATATCCTGTAACGTAGCCACATTCTTGCTATCCTGAACAAAGCCTCCAAAGCAATCAGTAGCAGTAGACGCCCCTAGAGGAAATTGCAGATTTGGGTCCCAACCTGTTTCGCGGATGTCGAGTGGTCCTGCCAACAAAACGTACTGCCGACGTCTCTGGTCATAAATCTTCAAAAGCGGTGCATAGGCTACAACTCCTTTAACCCGGTCGGGTCGGTCTGCCGCTAATGCTAGCGCCACGGCTCCCCCAACCGATAGCCCCAAAGTATAAATTGGTCCCGGCATCGCTTCCAGTTCTGCAATTCTGGAATGAGCATCGGTGAGATAATTCATATGAGACGAGATGAAATACTTGTTAAAGTCTGGATCGTCCTGCTTCTCAATTGCCTGAATAATATCCATGAGACGTGGCTCTAGGACTAACAAACGGGCAACCAAGGCAGCCTGCTGGGCGGGATTGGAACTATTCAAGCTATTAACATCCGCTGTTGCCATATTTGTAAAGAAATTTTGCAGAACAGGGTCTTGCTGCACCTTTTGCCGTAATGGATCGGCAATTTCTGGCTTCATCTCAACTCGAGGCCAGTATTTATCTGGTGGAATCAAGACGTGACCTGCAATAGAGGATTGATAGAAATTAAACCCATTAGAAAATAGGTAATCTGCCAATCGCCACATTTGGTGAGGACTAGCACTGAAACCGTGGAAGATGAGTACAGTCCCACGAATGGGTTGTCCTGGCTCATGGAATCGGTAGTAAGGGTAAGCACCAGATCGATGGTTTGGGTTAGCATCAATGCTGTGAATGTAGGTATCAATTGCTTCCTGGGTCTTTCTAACTTGGTCAGCGTTAGGGATGATGCTAGTACTGAGGTTTGCGATCATAAAATTGATTGAGTGTTAATACAGGGGTTTGCAGTTGAATACAATACCACATCCAGTAGATAAGGCATATGCATTACCTAATGTAGACGTGTATTTCAGTTAATGGAAAAGTTTTAAAATAAAGCAATAATTAATACAATTAAGAATAGGACTTGAATCCAATACTATTAACCTACCCTCAATCTCTGTAGAGACGCGATCTCCTTCCTGATAGCATTTATTCGGATCATTTCGGTACAATCAAGCCAGACGTGAGTTAATCTAGGTGTTTCATGACTGCACCAACAGAAATTCGGAAAAGGGCGATCGCCCTAGTTGAGCAATTACCAGGAGAAAGCCTCACCAAAGCTCTTGAGTTCTTGGAAGCTTTGAGCCATGAAGCAAGCAAGGAGAGTGAAACTGCTCCCGTCGAATCACAAGAACAAGCCTTGCTGCAAATCATTCAACGCCGATTGTCAACTGAAGACCAAACCCGACTAGCTTATTTGCGCCAGCAGAACGAGATGGGAGAGATCACTGAAGCAGAGCATCAGGAACTGCTAGCTTATGTAGACCGTGTAGAGTGTCAAGATGCAGAAAGAGCCGAAGCTTTGATTCAATTAGCTAAAATCCGCAAAGTAGACCTAAAAACTTTGATTCACGAATTTATGCCAGTTAACAAAATGCCCTATGCCATCTGAACGGGTTAGGGATGCTAAGTAATCGGACAGAAATAATTACACATTAGGTTCTAGGCTGGATAAGGTTTTCAGGTCAAAGTTTGTGTAATTAATTTTGTCTTAACTACTTATTAGGCAAATTGTTTCAGCGTGAGCGCAAAATTACTGTGAGTATTGCCGATGTCCAGGTGAGTTTGCAACGTCTCTAAAAGAGAATAGTGCAGAAGCGAAAGCCATAGAAAGACTCAGAGATACAGAGCAAACAGAATGGATAACAGTATCAGAGCCAGAGAAACCGATTAATATAGATAAGATTAACGCTCGACTAAAGCAACGTGGATACAACATCCAAATTCCATGTGAGGATTCACCCTAAAGTTAAGAGTGAAGACTTACCAAAACTATCTAAAGAGATGCAGGAAGATTTTTGGGAAATCTTTGTACCAATTCTAAGTATTGACCCACATGGATGTAGTAGGTTTGACAGTCATGAATTAGTAAGGTATTTAAAGGGGTGCAGGGCGCTTGAATTTGAAGAAGAAATAGAGGGCTTTAAAGATACTTACCGATTGATTTACAAAATCATAGATACTCTTATCCTCACAATTAAGTCAACTCACTGATGCATTAAGATTGCGTCGGCAATGAAGGCCCCTCGTTCTGCCATCGTGTATAATCCAATGTGGTGAGTAACGTTTTGGGGATGAATAGCAGTCTTCGGGAGTCCCTGCGCGGCTGCGACTTCTGCCGGGAGATCATAGGTAGAACAACCTTCCGTGTAGACAGCAATGTCTTTGAGAGACGGAACCAGCCCGTGATTGCGAACCGAGAGCATGGTGACCACAAAGTCCATCACACATATATCAGTGCAAATGCCCACAACCACTAAGGCTTCCAGGTTGTGTTGGTTGACCCATTCAAGTACGCCATTGTGCTTAGTATGAATGTCAATGGAGCCAATGAAGCCATTGATACAGTCTTTCTCAATGAGTGTCGCAAGGGGATGAGTCAACAGCCACTTAAGTTCATCAACCAACTCTTCTTCCCCAGATCCTCTTTCACAATGAACAGGATAAGGTGGTTCGGGTTTACCTGGTTCGTGGATATCTAGAAAGGCAAGAACGGGGAAACCTTTCTGCGTGAAAGCTTTGGCAACGCGAGCACTTTCCTCAACCATCTTGGCAATTGGTGGGTTAGGTTCGGTGGGAGCTGCTGAACCATAGCCCACGGTACAGAAGCCATTGACCACATCCACCACAATTAATCCTGTGGGACGAGATCCCACTGTGTAGGGTCGAGGGTCAATAGGTAAAGCAGCTGCGATCACTGCTAACGTAGGGTCAGGTGAGATTACAGTACCAATCAACGAAAATGCTCCTTTTTTGATCTAAAATCCAAGGTTTTAGGACTTACGCATTGACAGAAATCATCAGATATGATGTAGAAATTAAGAGCGCCTCAACGTTCGATTTTTCCACGAATGAGAGTGTTCCAGTCTACGGTAGGGGCGTATTGCAAACGATTGAACATCGTAGCATTAGGGCTGATTTCATTTTCGCTCCATCGGATCAGGATGGGTATCATGCCAAAAATCCATACAGCAGCAAAAGTAGCAATAATTGCTGCTGTTACTTTGCTATAAGATTGCTGCTGAGACTCTTCTATTTTTAACAATCGCACTCCTATCACCCTCAACGCTTAAGCTCTATTCTTTCCACTATCTCTTTGACGCTGGCTGGAGTTCCTTCCCAATCGGAATCAGAGATTTCAATTCCGTAAGTGAGACAGTTTTTATCCATATCTCTTAATCTACCATCTGCACGTACCTATTTTTCACAGTAGCAAGATAAGTCCTGTGAACGGTTACAGCCCTTCGGGCAAGGCAGAAGGCAGGAGGCAGAAGGCACTTATGTGGATGTGACGGTTTATACGAGAATGGAATGCCTTCTGCCCTGCCTTGCCCATGACGGGTCAAAGCCCACGGA
>Ga0116227_10017240_pt1 | contig 10130 bp, 8 predicted proteins | sample S1TSphgellanicum_FD_89693 | JGI IMG/M metagenome (GOLD analysis project Ga0116227, IMG submission 89693) | Host-associated microbial communities from peat moss isolated from Minnesota, USA - S1T2_Fb - Sphagnum magellanicum MG | ecosystem: Host-associated > Plants > Peat moss > Unclassified...
CATCAGTAACGCCATCACCATCGGTATCTTGTACTTGTGCAGTGCCGTTACCTTCGGTGTTACAAGCTGTTTTTGCAATGTAAACGCTATGATCTGAAGATGATGCACCTGAGTTAATTTTGCTAGCGTAAGCAGGAGCAACACCTTGCACTGCCCAAAACTGAACATTGCCAGTTACTGCACCTGAGTTGTTAATTGTAACATCGCTAGTACTCACTTTATATAATGATGTGCTGCCATTTCCAATTATCTTACCGTTAATAGCAGTAGCATTACATAAAAACTCGGCACCGTTATATAAATCTAATTCTACGTTATCATTCAAAGTAGCTTTTGCATCAACTCTAATTAAGCTGTAATTTTTAACTGTACCTTGATCTTGGTTGTAGTTATTTTTTACCCATAATTTACAGTTGTTGATAAACGGAGTTTTGTTGGTTTGGAAGTTTGTACCAACTGTCATACTGCCATCATTGATAGCAGTAGTTGAAGTACCACCTTGCCATCCACCGGTAATTGTTAAAGTACCGCTGTTATAAAAAGTAGCAGTGTTACCGTTCATGTTGCAATCGCCATTGATTGTACAAACACCGTAGTTATAAAAGTTACCGGCATCGGCCCTGTTGTTAGGGATAGTTAAAGTACCAAAGTTAGTTACTGATGCGTTGTTATTATTCATGTTACCGGTAAAGGTTACGCTACCGCTTGTGGTAACAATTAAAGCACCGTTACCGCTTAGGTTACCGGTAATAGTAACGTTAGTACCACAAACTTTAATGGTACCGCCGTTAACGTTACGTAAGCCAACTGTGATATTGCTTCCGGTAACGCTGTAAACATCGCCGCTGTTCATGTCCAAATCGCTTTTGTTAGCGGTAATAGCAGTACCACCGCTACAGTCAGGACTAGTAGGGGTGCTTAGTATTTGTACATTACCAGCTGGTCTGCTTGTTACAACGTAAGAAGGATCAACCGAGCCAAAAGTTAAGTTAATATCTGCAGTACCAGCTGCAACTTTTTGCATGATAGTTGATTTATCCGGAGATGTTTTAACTACATATAATTGAGTAATAGTAGTTGGAACATAAATTTTAGCGGTAAAATCGCTTGAGGTTGTTGCACCACCTTGTGTTAGCAAATGTCCACCATTATAAGGATCGCCATCATAAACGCCAATGTTATGAACTGATGTAGCGCCAAAACGGGAGTCTGATATTTTTACATCTACATTTAAATTTCTTGAGCTTTCCCAGGTAAAACCGGCAGGGACTTTAACATCATTGAGAGATGTAACCGGGATTTGGGTGTTGTCTTGATTTTTTTTACAAGAAACTACTGCAAATGAGCCAAATATTGCAGCAATTAGTAAGGTTTTTTTCATGTTGAATTATGTATTAATTTTTCTTTGGTATTGACAAGTTTGTGATATACGAAGTCTGAAAAACAAAAGTTGTACCGAAGCATAAATAAATGCTTAAACATGCATTTAAAGCCGAAATACAATAATTTGAGTTATCAGACAAAAATAAAAAATTCCCCAGTTTGGGCAATTTTTTACTCGCTGATTTGTGTTTTTGCACAAATTTCCCCAATGTTAGTAATTTTTAGTGGTTTTTAATACTGTTAATCAGGCTTTTGATGCAAAAAATGTGGATAACTCTACACGGTTGTAAGGGTTTCCAAGGTGGTAGAAATCAGTTTATTCATTGTAGTTGTTGCATCTTTTGAAAACTCGCCTGTAATGCGGTTTGCCATAATAGCATTAAGGCTAAGCAGCTGATGACCCATCAATTTCCCCAAGCCATAAAGGCCCGCGGTTTCCATCTCAAAATTGCTGATGATGTTGCCTTGGTAATTGAAATGTGTAAGACTGTCAATAAATCCGGGGTTGCTTAAACCCAAACGTAGCACCCTGCCCTGCGGACCGTAAAAGCCCGGGCAGGTAACCGTGATCCCTTTATGGAAACCTTGATCAAACCGCTTTAATAGATCGGCACTACAAGCGCTTATATAAGGTGCCGATACTTTGCTGCTCAGTTTAGTTTGCAGGGTAAAAGCCTCCAGTATATCCAACTCTGTTTGGGTGGGGTGATTATCATAAAAATTGAGCAGGTTATCAATACCCAAACCATGGGTTGATACCAAAAAACTATCTACGGGGATATCTTTCTGTAATGATCCGGAGGTACCGATCCGTACTATATTCAATTGCACCAGTTTGGGCTTTACCTTACGGGATTTGAAATCGATATTCACCAAAGCATCCAGTTCATTCAGTACAATATCAATGTTATCGGTACCAATACCTGTTGATACGACTGATAAACGCTTGGTGCCAATGTATCCCGTATGGGTAACAAACTCACGGTGCTGGCGCTTAAACTCTATCCTGTCAAAGTGCTGACTTACCTGGCTAACTCTATCCGGATCGCCAACGGTAATAATATCAGTAGCCAATTCATCCGGATGAACATCCAAATGGTATATAGAGCCGCGCTCGTTAATAATTAGTTCTGATGCTGCTATTTGATCACTCATAGGTGTAGATGTAATTAACGTCATCCCGGATTTATTTCGGGATCTCACTTGATTAGTTGCAAACTTTGTAATCGCCTACTTGTCCTGTTGAATGCCGAAATAAATTCGACATGACGAGGGAGTAAGTCTTGATTCTATATTCTCTTCTAATTTTTTTCTTCCCAAATTTCGCCCAAATGCAAAATAGTTTCAACAGCCTTGTGCATATCCTGTACCGATACCCACTCCTGCTTACCATGAAAAGCGTGTTCACCTGCAAAAATATTAGGACAAGGTAATCCCATAAAAGATAGTCTTGAACCATCGGTACCCCCACGAATGCTGCGTAACCTTGGTTCCATACCCGCGCGTTTTAGCGCTTCCATTGCGTGCTCAACAATTTGCGGGTGCTCATCCAGCACAACCTTCATGTTACGATATTGGGCCTTTACCTGGAGCTCATAGGTAGCTCCCGGAAAGCCCAGCAATACATTATCAGCTATTTGTTTAATCGTATTAGCGTGCTTCTGCAATTTATCTTCGTCAAAATCGCGGATGATAAAATCAATACTGGCCTGCTCAACCTGGCCTTCAATGCTAACGGGGTGTACAAATCCTTGTTTAGCCGATGTTCCTTCCGGTGATAACTCAAAAGGTAAAGCAGCAACAATGGCACCTGCAATTTTGATAGCGCTTTGCATTTTACCTTTGGCAAAACCCGGGTGCGCGCTGATACCGTTAATGGTAAGCTTAGCGCCATCAGCCGAAAAAGTTTCGTTTTCCATGGTTCCCGCACTTTCACCATCAATGGTATATCCAGCATAAGCCCCCAGCTTTTTAATGTCAACCTTATCAACGCCGCGGCCAATTTCCTCGTCGGGAGTAAATAAAATACGGATAGCTCCGTGTTTAATTTCGGGATGATTCATCCACTGGTAACAGGCATCCATAATTTCGGCAACGCCGGCTTTATTATCCGCGCCAAGCAAAGTAGTTCCGCTAGCGGTGATGATATCGTTACCTACCTGGTTTTTCAGGTCGGGATGTTCGTTTAGACGCAATACCTGGCTATTATCGTCCGGTAAAACCAAGTCCTGACCCTGGTAGTTTTTGTGGATAATTGGCTTCACATCAAGGCCGCTGCAATCGGGCGAAGTATCCATGTGCGAACAGAAACAAATTATAGGTACATTTGGCTTTGTAGTATTAGCCGGAATGGTTGCGTAAACATAACCAAACTCATCAAGGTGAGCATCGGCAACACCAATTTGTAAAAGCTCATTAACCAGTATCTGGCCAAGGTTTTTTTGTTTTAAAGTTGATGGTTGCGTTAAAGATGCGGGGTCTGACTGGGTATCCACAATTACGTAGCGAAAAAAACGTTCTACTACAGAAAAATTAAGATCAGATTTTTTAAAAGAAGTCATGATATTAACAAATGAAACTTTATTTTTGGTAAACATAGGCAAAAAAAGTTTGATGATGTTTTAACTATCTTGCCCCGTAATTAATATTTATTTTGAAAAAAGCTTTACTACTACTAATTGTTTTACCGGCTCTGGTTTTTACAGCTAAAGCTCAGTTGGGTTATAACTATCATCAATATAGTATGGGTTTTGGGGTAGGTACTGTAAAAGCTACTACCGATGTTCCGTATTCAACGTATGGCCCGGCAGTTAATTTTAACGCTTCGTATAATTTGACACCACATACCGCTTTTTCGTTGGTTTACGAATTTGGTTTGCTAACCGGTGGTTATAGCGATTTTTATCGTGAGGGTATAAAAGCATTTAAAACAACTGACGCCAATTATGCTGCAAATACATTATTGGTAACTAAAGCGTACGGGATTATCGATCCGTACTATCGTGATTATGCCAACCGTTACCAAAGTATTTCAATACAGGGTACCGTACTTTTTGGAGAATTTTTGGATTACGAAAGTGGCAGTGGTTTTGGCGGCTTTTTAAAACGTGCCTTTAGTAATGTTTACGTAGGTACAGGTATTGGTATGGTGTATAATAGCATATCTGATATAAATCGTATCAGTCCGGATAGCTCTTATTATTATGGAGGTGCCAACCATAGCAATAATATCATGATCCCCGTTAAGCTTGGCTACCAATATAAAATTTATAACGCCTACGATGAGCCTTTTATAGCCATTGAAGCGGGTTACCAAATGAATTATGTATTCGGTTACGGCCTTGATGGTTACTCCGACCCGATATTTACTAATCGCAATTACGAAACCTATGGCGGTTATCATATTGGTATTAAATTTAATTTTGGTAACGTAACATCCTACCGAAAGGCCACACATTAAAAGCCGGTTAAATTTTGCTCAAAACAATAACCCTTGTGGAATTGTTTAAAACTATTCTGTGCTGTACAGCATATAATTAATAGTTTCACCCCCTTTATAAATTTGACTTATACTACGCTATGCGATTGGCTCTGAAAGGTTTTTTACTCTCCACACTGGCAATTTTTTTATTTGAATCCTGCTCACACAGCAACAAGCTTTCCGAACCTGCCGATTTGCCCTCTGTTAAAATGGATACCGCCATACTGGCCTATAACCCACGTAACGCCGACAGGCGCATTGCCGAGGTTATGGAAAAACTCCATAAAACACGTGGCTTTAACGGCAATGTACTGGTAGCTAAAAAAGGCAAAATATTATACGAAAAAGCCATAGGCTGGGCCGATTACCTGCATCGCGATAGTTTAAAACTGAGCTATAATTTCGAACTGGCATCCGTATCAAAAACCATCACTTCAACAGCCATTTTAATGTTGATGGAGCGTGGCAAACTTAAACTCGATCAAAACGTGAAAGAGTTTTTCCCTAAATTCCCGTATGATGGTGTTACCATTAAGCTGCTGCTTACCCACCGCTCTGGAATGATGAACTATGTTTATTTTATCGATGATATCTTCCGTAAAGAGCATCGCGACCAGAAGAAAGGTATAACCAATGCGCAGGTAATGGATATGATAGCTCAATACAAACCACACCCGTTTAACAAACCAAACGTTCGCTTTTTATATAACAATTCCAACTTTATGGTTTTGGGTGCGATCATCGAAAAAGTAAGCGGCATGTCGTATGCAGACTTCGTTAAGCAAAATATCTTTAATCCAGCCATGATGAAGCATACCGCGGTTTATTCAAAAGCGGTTTATAGCAAAATTCCTACCCACGTTGTAGGGCACGATCGCGGCCAGTGGAAATACTCGGTAGCGCAAAACTTTTTAGATGGCCCTGTAGGCGATAAAGGCGTTTACAGTACCGTTGCCGATCTGTACCTGTTTGATCATGCTCTGCGTAAGGGTGTATTGCTTAAAAAATCATCTATGGATTCGGCCTACGTACCGCGCAACCCATGGCTGCACGGCCACTTTAACTATGGTTACGGCTGGAGGATATTTGAGGCCCCGGGCCAGCAGGTTATTTACCATACCGGTTGGTGGCATGGTTTCCGCCATATTTATTTGCGCGATATGAAAAACGATATCACCATTGTATTGTTATCTAACTTAGCCAACGGTAGCTTATTACAACTCGATGAGTTGTTTAATGCCGTAGGTATGCCGGTAGTGCGTAAAAGCGCATACAACGGGGCCGGAGATACAACCGATGATTAATTGGAATTTCAGATATTCGACTTTCATTTTTGATTTTTGAATTTTAACTTTTGAATTGACTAACCATGTTTGATAAAATATTACAAGCCCAGCAGCAAGCAGGTGAAGTGAAAAAACGCCTCGATGATATTACCGTTACCGGAAGCGCCGGCGGCGGCGTAGTTGTGGTAACTGCTAACGCCAACAAACACATCCAATCCATTAAAATAGATCCTATCGTGCTAAAAGAAGGTGATATTGAAATGCTTGAAGATGTGATCCTAACTGCCATCAACCAAGCTTTAGATCAGGCCGAAAACGTAAGTCAAACCGAAATGGCGGCTATGACCAGGAATATGCTGGGTGATATGGGAGGACTGGGTAGTTTGTTCGGAAAGTAATTTTTCCACTCTACACGTCATGCTGAATTTATTTCAGCATCCCACAGGACAAGCGGCTTTGCATAGTTAATTACTAATCACGTGAGATGCCGAAATAAATTCGGCATGACGCTTCTATTCGTGTTCAAACACACAAATCCACCCTTCTGTCATATTTTAAACTCACTCTCAACAATTCAAAAAACAAATGGTTAATTAGTATAAAAAACTGATCAACCACCTATGAAAGCGACTTACTACGGCCAATCGTGCCTTGAATTGGAAATTAACAGTATCAAATTACTTTTCGATCCATTTATTACCCATAACGAACTGGCTAAAAACATTGATGTAAACAGCCTTAAACCCGATTTTATTTTAGTATCACATGGCCACGGCGACCATGTTGCCGATTTACTAACCGTGCAAAAAAACAGCGGTGCCAAAGTAATTTGCATAGCCGAAATTGCAGGCTGGTTAGGCAAACAAGGTGTAGATAATGCCCACGGCATGAACATAGGTGGTTCCTTTAACTTTGAGTTTGGCCGTGTAAAAATGGTGAACGCCATCCACTCGAGCACCATGCCCGATGGTTCTGCCGGTGGTAACCCCGCAGGTTTTGTGATCTATGCCGGAGGTAAGAAGATCTATTTTGCAGGTGATACCGCGCTTACTTATGATATGAAATTGTTAGAAGATGAAAACCTGGATTGGGCTATCCTCCCGATAGGCGATAATTATACAATGGGTATTGATGACGCCATCAAATCAACTAGTTTTTTCAATTGCAAAAACGTGATTGGCGTGCATTATGATTCCTTCCCGGTGATCAAAATTGATAAGAACGAAGCTAAAGAGAAATTTATAAAAGCGGGTTTGGTGTTGAAGCTACCTGCTGTTGGCGAAACGATAAGCTTGTAAACTATGTTATAAACAATAAAAGCCTCCCCGATGTGAATCGCGGAGGCTTTTATTTGGAATGAAAATGTCAACTACTACATTTTGGTTTTAGTAGTATCCTTTTTCATTTTGATCTTTTTCTTTGTAGTACCGTTCTTTTTGTCTTTCACTTTCACCTTTTTGGTCGTATCGCTAACAGTTACTTTGTTAGTTGTTTTTACCGGACTGCCGGCATAAACGCTTCCGAGGGTGATCGCCGCTAAGGCAATCATACAGCATACTTTTTTCATAGTGGCTTTTTTTGATTTAGTTTACTATGAATAATTAACTCTGCCGAAATAAAATTGTTTTAATTAAATCACGGTACCATCAGGTATCACGGCGCGTTTCTTCAAAACTACAATGCCATCCATTACGGTGTATTTATCATAATCGCCATTTACCAACGGGGTATCGCCGCAATTAATTTTCACATCGTTACCTATGTAGCAGTTTTTATCTACAATGGCATTTTTGATATGGCACCTGTCGCCAATACCCATAATTGGAGTGTTGGTTAGTTTTGATTCTTCTATCTGCTCCAGTGTTTGATAGTTATCGCTACCCATAATGTAGCAGTTATCAATAATACTATCAAAACCTATCCGGGTACGGATACCGATAACCGAGCGCGTAATTTCGCTGGCGTTGATGATACAACCATCGGATATAATAGTATTCTTCAACTTCGGACCAGAGATCTTAGACGGTGGCAACATGCGCGACCGGGTGTAGATATGATTCTTATCAAACAGGTTAAACTTCGGTATGTCGTCAGTCAGTTCCAAGTTGGCGTTAAAAAAGGATGGGATAGTACCAATATCTTCCCAATAGCCAGTGTACTGGTAGCTTAAAACTTTATGATTATCGATAGATTGCGGGATAACTTCTTTACCAAAATCGGTACGATCATTACCCTGCAGTAAATCAAATAGCACTTTGCGGTTAAATACGTAAATACCCATTGATGCTAAGTAAGTACGGCCTTCGTTCTTCATTTCGGTACTTACTTCTGATTGCAAGTATTCAAAATCCTTTTTAGGTTTTTCAACAAACTGGGTGATCCAGTTGCTATCGTCAGTTTTTAAAATACCAAAACCAGGAACGTCACTCGCCGCAACCGGGATAGTCGCGATAGAGATATCGGCTTTGGCTTGCTCATGGTTATTGATCATTTCTTCAAAATCCATCTGGTAGAGCTGATCGCCGGATGCTATCAAAACATAGTCAAACTCATGCACATTCAGGTGATGCAAACTCTGCCTAACCGCATCAGCCGTACCCTGAAACCAGGCTACGCTTGTTGGGGTTTGTTCTGCCGCCAAAATATCAACAAAAGCTTTGCTAAAACTGCTAAAATGGTAGGTATTTTTGATGTGTTTGTTTAACGACGCCGAGTTAAACTGTGTTAAAACGAAGATCCTGTCGATACCCGAGTGTAAACAGTTTGAAATGGGAATATCCACCAAGCGATATTTTCCGGCAATGGGAACGGCCGGTTTTGAACGTGTGGCCGTTAGCGGAAAAAGGCGGCTTCCCTGGCCACCTCCAAGTACAATGCAAATTACTTTCGATGTCATAATATATTTAAAGTTTAAGGCTCTCGTATAGGTTTATATATTCACGTGCCGACTTGTCCCACGAAAAATCTAAGGCTATCATGCGTTTACGTAACAGTTGTAAGTGCGCAGTGTTTTGGTAAAGTTCAATTCCGCGCCAAACGGCGTGCGTAGCTTCTTCAAGCACGTTATTGTTAAAGGTGATGCCGTAGCCATCATCGCTGCCAAAATCGATCACGGTATCTTTTAAGCCGCCGGTGCTGCGCACAATAGGTACGGTGCCGTAGCGCAAAGCGTATAATTGGTTTAAACCGCAAGGTTCCACGCGCGATGGCATGAGCAGAAAATCGGCCCCGGCATAGATCTGGTGAGCCAATCCTTCATCGTATCCAATAAACACATTTACCTTACCGGCGAACTGATCTTTCAGGCCATTCAGATCCATTTCAATATCAGCCTCTCCGCTGCCCAATATCAAAAAGTTAATTTCGTCGGGATGCTCATCCAATATCCGGCGGATAATTCCGGGTAGTAAGTCTGCACCTTTTTCGCCAACCAAACGGCCAATGAAAGTAAATAAGGGTTTATCAACCGATAAGTTAAAGCGCTCGCACAAAGCTTTTTTATTAGCCAGCTTACCGGCATCAACTTTTTTAACGGTATAATTGGCGCTCAGCATCGGGTCGGTAGCAGGGTCCCAAACCTGGGTGTCAATGCCATTGATGATGCCTAAACCTTTGGCCCTTTCAAGCCAGAATAAATACTCTAATCCGTTTGATTGGATGGTCAACTCGTGCAAATAACTTGGGGATACAGTACTGTATTTCCAAACTGTTTTTACTGCCGATGCCAATGGGTTGATACCGCCGCGCCAATCTAGTAAGCCAATAAAGCGCTCGTCAACTTCGGGCAGGTAATGCAGCTTATCGTAACCGAAAGCGCCGTGATATTGCCCGTTATGGATAGTGAATACGGTTGGTATGGTATGAATACGGCGGTAAAGCGCCGAATGTTGTAATAAGAACGGAACCAAACCCGAATGATGATCATGACAATGAATAATATCGGGCATTTGCTGACTCCAGTTGATCCAGTCTAAAAAAGC
>Ga0116227_10017243_pt1 | contig 10128 bp, 7 predicted proteins | sample S1TSphgellanicum_FD_89693 | JGI IMG/M metagenome (GOLD analysis project Ga0116227, IMG submission 89693) | Host-associated microbial communities from peat moss isolated from Minnesota, USA - S1T2_Fb - Sphagnum magellanicum MG | ecosystem: Host-associated > Plants > Peat moss > Unclassified...
TGACAATTATGTGTTGAAAGGGTTGCTTGCAAATTGCATGAAACATCATGGCTTGGGTGTTACCCAGATTGCAGATCATTCTGTGCTCATATTTCTGTTACTACTGGACATTAGCAGTGACTATAAGATCCCATTCCTCGCATCAATTAATATCTGAACCTGTGACCTATCCAGAATTTTTGGGTTGAAATGGTACTTGTTGCATGCTGACTTTCTTTGATGATCATGACACCTTTTGTATATAATGTGGCAAATTGCAGGTGAGCTGGGGGTGGTGTTACAATCTCTGGCTTTCCAGCCACTGGTGGACACTGATTGTTTGAATGAAACTGCATTTCCCATTGATGAAATGCTTCTCGACAGTGGAACCTTCTTTGATCCATTGTGTCCATCCTGGGGTGCAGTAGATTTTTCTGCTGGCTCAAATTAGTTACAAGTTTGCAAGGTCTTCCACACAATTGTGCTTGAGATGGTACCTAGATACCATCTTGTTTAAAGAACTTGGGCTTCACACAGCTTCACACTACCAGCAACAATCAATTGTTTGTATTTGAAAGTTGCAACTTGGGATGGAAGTTGCATAAAGGTCAACAGCCCATCTTGGGTTGGAACCTTGGCCTAACAAAACTCTTAACAATTTGAAGTTTGGTGGGTTCGGTTTTTAGTGGTTCCCTTTCCTCCTTGTGGCCCACCTCATTTCGGTTGCCTGGACTTTGGTCCTTGCCCTTTGTTTCTTTTTCTCTCCCTTTCTTTGGGTGCTTTCTTTTTGTGAAGTTTGGCAGGGTATCATCATCATCAATTAAAGCCTCAACAAAATTTGAAGATGTTAGATGAGTTGTTGGGAGATGAGTTGAGTCTCCACCAGTTGTAAAAGAGATTGAAGTTGAAGGAGGAGATATATTTTATTGATTCAAAAGAAAAAAATAATTAAATGGGGGAAAAAAAAAAGGTTCATTCATTGCACACAAAGGGTGATTGAAAGAGGCAAAATAAAATGTCCACACCAAGTTATGTGTGCAAATGATATTAAAAGATTGCAAGATACCCCTTTGCATTAAATATTAATGAATTTGATGTTTAGAATGAATTTATTAAATCTAGTCCTAATTACATAAACACAACATTGATAAAAAATGATATAAGCTTGTTAATTTTGATGGATATTTCATTTTCAATGTTGAATTGAATATATTGTCAATGTATGAATATTGACAATATATGTATGAACATATATTGTTCAATGTATGAATTGACAATATGTAATTCATACATTGTATTCACAAAATAATCTGAAGGTTTGAAGACCTTGGTATGATACATAATGATAGTAGGTTGAAAGACATGTGTTTATGGTTAACATGTAATTGATTTAATCAATATATTAAATATTTGTGTAATGTAGAATTTGAAATCAAAAGTCAACCTTTGAACATGTCTCAACTAAATAAAAAAAGAAAGAAAAAAAATGTTGTAATTTGCATGGTTTTTAAAGTCTTACCCATCTCAATTTGCACTCATTTTGCAAGCATTTGTTTATTATTCACAAAGTAGATCACTTATTTTTCTTCTTCACTTTTTGCTACCTATTTTCCTTTCCTTTTTCTTTCTTGCAAAACTTTTATAGTAACCAGCCATTCATCCTCCCATGCATTTAATTAAAAAAATAACAAATTTTTAAAAAAAGTTGCAACCCTTACAAAATATTCATGGGAAAGACACTTATGAGTTAATATGTCCATAATATTTTCAAGGTTGTTTAAATACATTTGATTAATGTAATACAAATGAAGTTTCAACAGATGTTTATAGAATATTTAATGAATTTTGAATATTTCATGTCAAGAATAAATATTTTGAAATATTTCAAAAGTCTATGTATTTTTTCATTAAATTTCCTCTTTGAAAAAATAAATTTGAAAAATAGAACATTTTTATAAATAACATAATTAGTGTAAAAGATGCCAAGGTATTATTAATAAGTAAAATGTAAACATAAAAATGACATCCGTGTATAATAAATTATACAATAAACAAGATGGATTGTTTTCTTGTAGTAGGTCATATTTGCATAAGGGATAAGGATCATCAAATGAATTTTAAAAGATATACATTTTCTTTTGTACTAAATTGCATCTTCAAGTTGTTTACTCTTTGGCTTCATCTTATTTAAATAATTTGACAAAAATACATTATATATAGAGAGAGAGAAAGATAAATACCCATTTCACTTAAAATTGTTTATAGAGGTATAAACCGTTTGTTACCAAATGGATTTTGCTATATAGTAATGATGTGATGCATCAATTTTAATTAAACTATCAAAACAATTTTTTAGCTGATAAGACAAATACATAGGAAGAGAATATTACATCCTTCTTTTTTGGTTCATTAAATCTTTCAATCATTTATTTTCGTATAATGCTTACATAATGAGGTGAGCATCACTTTTTATGTAACACCTTAAGTGAGTGCAAACCACAATGAAGGAGAAGAAAATGTCAAAACATAAAAAACTCATGACAAAAATGGTCCATAAAAAATCACAATTTATGTGAGAAAAACACAATTCTATACAATTTTAATATCTTAATTATATGGTTACCATTGATTCTTGTTTTGTGTTTAAAACACAATTTTCATAGGATCATTATTCATATCGTGCTTTCACATTTACTCCCTCTTACTTATGCATATCATTCTCACATAAATATTACATAATTGCAAGAAAGCACATAAATTCGTACAATTTATGATCTATGAAACAAAAAAGAAAATAGGAAATTGAATACTATGCATAGTATAAAGATCACTCCATTGTGGTTGTTTCCACATGTTGAATACAAAAGCTTCTCCTTAGTCTCACCTTTTGCATTGACATATGCTCCTTTGTTAACAATCTCTTGAACAATGTCAACATATCCACATAAAGCTTAATTAGACAACACATGTTTATATGTCAAGGTCACATCATGTTGAAATAAATATTTTTTGCCAAAGGGTGATAATGATATGATGCAATGTGTAACATGTAATAAATCCTCCTTATTTGCACCAAAACAAGGAAAAAACAAATTCTCCCAAATGTTTTTGAAGTGTAAGGAAATAATTCATTCTTATATGAAATTGAAACATGAAAGGAGATAGAGTTTACAAAAACATTGTTCCATTCCATTCCATTCAATAGAAATGTCAAGCGGTCCACATTTAGAATTGTTGCAATGATGACCACTAATGGACCCTATACTTGGTTCATATAAATGAGTTCCAATTATCATTGTCACTAAAATTGTCTTTGAACATTGTTTTGTTAATGGATGAACATAAATTAGGATGATGATAATTCATTTTTAGTTGAGTTATTAATGAAAGACAAGTACATAGAGGACTTAAGTGGTTGGTGAACTAATTGAACGTTATGTTCAATTTCTTGCCCAGCTCCCTATCAGCCATGCTTCACATGATTAGTGAGGGTTTTAAGTTTTAGGTTGTTATTTTGACTATCTTTCATGGGTCAAAAACAAATGGTGGGATTCTTTGGTGGGTTTTTTTTTCTTTTAATGCCTTTCATTGGTGCATTTGCATTTTTGAGTGTGTTATCTTTTGGTTGGATGATGGTCCTCTCTTTTTTACCTCCCTTTCCCCTTTCGGATGGATGTTTGCTATTTAATTGAATTTGGCAAGGTTTCATTATTATGCTCATGTAAATAGAACTCAAAGCTCAAAGGTGAAGCACCATAATATTTTTGGTGTATTCTAAAGTTGGGAGGAGGGTTATCCTCAACAAAAGAATTTTCATTTTTCTAAGTTTAGATATCATGACTTCTAACAAGTTATTAAAACAAGGTAGGTTGTAGAAAGAATAAAAAAAGGACATTACGAAGGTGGTGTTTTGTTGATTTTTTTTGGGTTGGTATTGAATATTGAAGGAGCTTGGTGTCATGTGGGTTGTAATTTGAATTTAATAATCACAACAAACCATGGCTTCATCTATAACATCAACAATTGAACGAGTGTTAATGATTAGTCAAAAGTTTTAAAATCAAATTACATTTGGAAAACAAAAATAAAGATGAAAAAATAGAAATTATTTGTTAAGAAATAACTTGCTCTACATAATGGATGCCAAGATGATACTAAAGTTAATTTAGCATCAATAGATGCAATTTCGAACCTTGAAAAATGGGAATGTTTAATGAGACATTACATTTAATTATGGTGATAACCAAATAACACTCATCAAAAGTTTCAAAACTTCAAATGAAATGTGGGAAAAGTTGAGAACAACATATAACTATAATAGATAAGGTAAGAAAGAAATTAATGGGCCTATCCATGATGGAAAAAAATTTAGTCACTAAATACTTTGAAACTTTTCAAGTGTTGGATGGATCTTTTAGTGTACGTCTTACCATTGATGATGTTAATGTAATCATGCATTTGTTAGGAAGTCTATGTGTTTCATTTTGACCTTTTGTGATCATAATTAGAAATCAAACTAGTTTAACCTAGCCAATATTAATAAGAGAAAATCTACAAGATGTTATGAGAGGGAATGAAAATAAACAAGGATTGGAATATTCTTTAGCCTTCTTTTATGTTAGTGGACGATGAAAGAAGCCAAATTGATTTAAGGAAGGGTCCAAGCATGGTTAGGGTGCCAAAAAAGAATGTCTTGGAAAAAATCTAGTGGTCCCCCTTAATTGGACATGTCCTTAAAACTTAATGATGCATTCATGTTGGAAATTTTTTTTGTTTCATGGATACATACATTATCAAAGTATTATGATATGTAAACAAATTCTCATTTGAACAAGTTTGAGAATTCCTAACAAGTCCAATGAAATAATTTAGGACTTTGGCTCCTTGGCAAGAAATGATTCAAGGATTCATTGGGAATGTATATGCATATTGTTTTCTCGCAAATTTTAAACATTAATGTGTATAAAACACTAAAGTGTGACAAGATCTAAGTGCCTTATTGCAATGTATAATGTTCCCAAAAATGATAATTTAAAGAATTTCTAACCATAGATAAAACATGGCATGCATTGGGAAAATTTTATTATTTTTATTTTCATAAGTGAAAACAATAGATACTCTAGGCACCTATGTCAAATTTGGAAGGAATTTATTTCATTTGACATGAAGAAAAAAGAGCAATTTAGGATAGGTTTTGTGAAGGAAAACCTATGCTAAATTGCTTTTTTTTTCCAATAACATACGTGGTATTTAAATTTTACAATGACTACAAGACAAGAATCATAAATGAATCTTACCAAAATTTGAACCTTCCAATTATGGTGTACTTGGGGGATATCAACACCCAAAAAACACTTGGAAAGGGAAGGGTCAAACTTAAATTACACACAAGACAAATCACATTGGTTAAAAATATATGATATGTTTTTGGATTAAAAAGACAATGGTTATTTGTGTAAATTTACACAAAATGGCAATTGTATAAAATTTATTCAAGATTTTTGTCTCGTATAGAATGTTAACAAACTTATTCAACAAGTATTCGCATGATGTTCACAAGTTGGTGCATTATATCTAGTTGGGAAGGGAATTTTAGTTCAACAATTGAATCTTTCCATCATTGATGATAATATAGTTTTAAATGCAACCAAATGGCCCAACAAATGGAACACTTGAATGGTCAAACACTACAAAAGTTGCAACACGATAGATTGGTAACTAGGTTGGATGCTAATTTTACCAGCTTACCATTGTGTAACTTGGATGTTTGATGTGATAACAATATCAATGTGCATTTCCAAATGATGAAGGAACATGGGCCATAACATTGTTGGGGCTTATTCATTTTGATATATGTGGGCCTACGCACACACAAACACAAGGGGATGTTTGGTACTTTGTTTTATTTATTGATGATATATCAATATATACTCAAGCTTGTTTCATTAAAAAATAATCATAAGTATTACAAAACAAATTCAATTTTATAAAACACTTGTAGAAACACATGCGCAAGAAATAAACTAAAGACATTACAATATGAAAATCAAGGTGAATATATCTTAAATGAATTCAAGAATTTTGTGAATCACATGATATTGCAAGGCAATTTTCTACGTTTTGTACACCAAAGAAAAATAGTGTTGTTGAACAAAAATACAAATTTTATTTGAAGTAGCAAGAGGTGTGATGCAAACATTGCTAATCTCCCAAACTAATTTTGGATGGAGTTGATATCTATTACATGTTATTTTGACAAACATTTTTCTCACTAAAGTTGTAATTGGGAGGACCTTTTTTTAGATGCACCATAATAAATTCCTGATGTAAATCATTTGAAAATCTCGAGTTCCCCAACTTTTGTTCATGTGCCAAATGAAAAACAAATAAAACTTTGACCCTAAAAGTTCCCCTTGCATTTTTTTAAAATATGGAAAACAAGAGGGGGTAAAGGCTTATGGTTTGTATAAAGGTTGTATTCAAGTGAAATATAATTATTTTTTTAAATGATTAAAATTCAAATTGTAAGGAGAGTTTCATAAAAGGAAATTCTAGCATTGAATTGTACATGTCAAAAACAATTATGATCTCAACCTAATTATATCCTAATTACTTTACATGTTTTGATGACCATTGGTCTTAAGAAAATTAATCACACATGTTTGAAAGGAATTTTTGAAATTTTTCATAAAAATAAACTATCACAAATGGAAGGTCTTTTCTTTGAATGAATTTCTTGCCTAGAGAAGGCATTCCAAATGTAACAACTGCACATGAGTGGATAGGGAGAAGGGGGATTGAATTCCATAGCATGCCATTCATTCTATGTAATTTTTAAAATTGAATTATTCTCTTTGGAGAAAAATGTCTATATACCGAGAGAAGTCAAAAGAAAAATGTATTATTTGAATTAGATTAAAATTGTACCATTAACAATTGAATATCAATGCAACTCCCAAAATACTCTCCAAGCATTATTAACATTAAAGAGAACCCTCACAAAGTACACAACAGGAAAAAAAGAAAATGAAACATATTTCAAACTAGCAAAAGATGGCCAAAGTGAACGAGCACCCACCAACGCACTATGAAGGATGGATGGTAAGTGATCAGGAAACAATTTTTCGTTGGGTTTCAGTTCCCTAGCTAACTATGGTGGTTAGCTCAATTGTTTTTTTAAACTACCTACCTACTAACAACCCATAAGCAAGTTGTTGATAGGTAGGTAGTAAAAACAGCCCCAACCTATGTATAAACCATTTACTCCTTACCGATAGCCTATCTCATTCAGTACCCAAGCTTGTACCCTCCTATGACCTAATAAAATATTTGTTTCTGAACTCGACAAGCCAAGAGTTGGAGCTAATAAAATGTGGATGAAGCTTGTAAATGGTTGCTTCGTTCCTTCCTCCCCAAGCATAATTTGTTTTCAACAAAAAGTATCATTAGCCAACAAGTCCCACAGATTTAGAATACTTGAGCATACTTGAATGACAGTGGCAAGTATGGTCAAATCTAGTGGGTTAGTTTGAAGTGTTGGTTAAGTGAATAAAATAATGTCTCATGACATTTTTTTTCATTGTCACTTGTTGGGCGGAGTTTCACATTGTTATGTGCCCACTTAAGAGTGCTAACCAAACTTAACCATCCCACCTAGTTAAGGTTTACCTTTGTGCACTGGTAGCATTGATCTCCTTTTTATCATGTTCTTTATAGATCTCTGTTTGCTTGGTGTGTATTGGGCAACATCCACTGCAGTTAGGGCAGAGACTGCACATACAGTGTAGGATTTGGGCATAAAATAACTTATGGGTTTGAACTTGACCCAATGTGTGGATAACATTTGGAGTATTATGTGTGCATATGGTGAATGAGCATGTTTCATAGAAATGCATATGTTTTTATGAAAAATTCTAGATCTAATGAAGGTAGTTTTTAATTTGAGGTTTAAACTTGCCATAAAGGGTAGAGTCATTACCAATGTTGGTAGATTTTGACTTTTAAAAAAAATTTAAAGTAGATTTATGTCCATGTTTTAAGTTTAATGTTAAAGTGTCCATTGGAACTAGATTAACCAAACAACCTTTTACAAAACTTAAATTAAATTAGAACTTGAGCTATTGGTGCTATCCCTTTTTAAGTAGATTCAAATTTTTTTAAGGCAGATACAACTTTTCAAGAAAAGTCAAAACTTGAACCTACTTTTTCTGCAAGTAATTAATTTTAATTAATTGTATATCATTAGTATTACATAATCTCTATCTTGGACTGCGTGAATTAGTCACACAAACTAACACTACATAAAAATTACTTATTTGACAATTTGTTGTCGAAATGATAAAAGTATTATTATAACATATGATTGAACATATAGGTTAATTTTAAAGGTTATTTCTATACATTACTAAGAGAGCCTTTTAACACAATTCAAAAATTCATAGAAAGAAAAAAAACACCATTCATTGATTTTTTTGGATTTGAACCCTTGTTGTGTGAATAAATGCAATAACCTACTTGCCATGTAAATAAGTTTTTTCACACTTACACAAGGAAATGTAATTGTATTTCATTTACACTTACACAACCCCATGTTGATGTTTTGGGGTGAGTAAATATAAGCTTATATACATTATATACCCCTTCCTGACTATATATCTATTTGCAATCCATATTAATCAATTGTGAGTGCATCCCAAAGATCAACATTTTTTTTTGCAATGAACCTTGTTGATTGGTCCTTCACAAAAAAATAAATTCCTTTTAATGACTTTTGAATTATAATGTTTTCTACCAATGAGGTGAATTATGAAAGCGCTTCTCTTTAGCCCAGCTATATACAATACAAGCCAACATTTTTGGGCAAAGGATATGGGACAATATGTGTTATTATTGGGAAATAGGGTAGATAAGCAAGCAATTGAACTCTTAGTGTTTCAAAAAGCTTAATTTTCTTGGACATTGATCCATTGCCTTTGACATTCAAAGAGGTACTATAGATTTTCACTTTGCACATCCATGGCCATGAAAATCATTAAAAAAAGACAAAAAAAAAGGAAGTTCAGGTTCTTGAAATATAGTGGGTTAGTGTTTGGCAATGGGTGTGTCAAAACAATTTTTGATTTGAAGGTTCAAATATTAAACATTGTTTTGTTTTTTCAGGGTTCAAAAAGCTTTTGTAGAGATCTCATTAGCACACCCATAGCTTTCTAGATCATTCAAAACAATGCAAAATGAAAAATATGGCATTTGAAACTAAGGGGTTCTATTTTTTTTTTTTCAAACATTTTTATGATTTGAACAATCATGTATTTCTTCATTGTTCAATGGCCTCTAGAGTTCAACGAGATATTGCAGACCTCCACTTGGTGCACCCATAGCCATGAAGATCACTCAAAATAAACAAGAATTGAAAAAGATTTGGATTTAATGATGGACATGTTTATTCTAAGTGCACATTCTTGGGTGCATATCGGGTGCATGTTGCATCACTTCATTGCTTGAGCAAATTTTCATTCTTAATTTTGTTGATCACCATTTTGGGCCTAGGCTTTTAGAAGAACTTGGATGCTATTGCGATTCATAGTAATTAATTTAATTAGAACTATTGCAAACCATTTTTTGGTTGCAAAGTGTCATTTTCATTGGCCATCACTAAAAACATTTTGAAACTATTCAATAGGCCTCATTTTGACAAATTTTACATGAATTTTTCCTTTTCAAGAAAAAAAAGAAGGATTTGCATGGATTTACATGTGTGTAAGTGTAAATGATTTACACGTACATGGTTTTGCATGGCCTAAAATGGATTCACACAAATTTGCACTTATACATTTGAAATTAGGCATTTATGTTTACATGGAGTGTGTGTTGAGAACCATATACGTGCCCAACACTAGTTTGAACCAGTGTTGTGCGTGTAAATGGTTTGGGATTTACACTCGATGTAAGTGTAAATCCCATAATGAAATTTATTTTATGCCATGTAAAACAGTGTAAGTGTAAAATTAAATGTATTTATATAATTTTACACAGTTCAATAAAACAATGTAATATAAAAATAAATATATTTATATGATTTTACATGGCTATGTAAAATAATATAACAATGTAAAAAATGTGATTTTTACTTGAGGAGGAGAGATTTCATAA
>Ga0116227_10017244_pt1 | contig 10128 bp, 10 predicted proteins | sample S1TSphgellanicum_FD_89693 | JGI IMG/M metagenome (GOLD analysis project Ga0116227, IMG submission 89693) | Host-associated microbial communities from peat moss isolated from Minnesota, USA - S1T2_Fb - Sphagnum magellanicum MG | ecosystem: Host-associated > Plants > Peat moss > Unclassified...
ACCGACCGCGTCGGAATGGATCTCGAGGGAATTCGTGCCGTACTCGAGCGCGTATTCCTCGACGTGCTTATGACCAGGAAGCTTCCCTGGTTTGCGAACCGGAACGAAGCCCGTCCCGAGCGCGTAGGCGAGCGGGGCGCCGAGCATATAGCCGCGGGCCTCCATCGCGACGATGTAATCGATCTTCTCGTGCCTGAAACGGTCGACGAACAGGTCGACCGCAGCCTTAAATCCGCGGGCATCTTTGAGGACGGGGGTGATATCGCGAAAGAGGATTCCCGGAATCGGGAAGTTCGGAATCGCCCGGATCAACGACTCGATATCAATGGTTTCCAGTTGCCGCCTCCAAGAAGCCGGCCGGAAAACCGGCCGGAGCGGACGTTCGGCTTCGTTCCATCCCCTCACCACCCTGCAGGATCGTTTAGAGCGACGTGATACGATACCGGCCAGTACCGAGACCGGCCAGTACCGCATGAAAGGTTAGCCGATGATCCTGATGAGACGATCGCTCCGAGCCCCGGCGCTCGCGTTGGCGGCTGCCGTCGCCTTCCTGCCGTTCGCCACGCCCGCTCCCGCAAGCGCCAACGCCGCAGCTGCCATCCGCAACGTCCTGATTTTGGGCGCCGCCGCCGCCGCGGCGATCGGCATTACGAACTACAATCATAAAAAGCATCTGCGCGTGGAAGAGGAACAGGAGACGGACCGTCGCCAAGCGTCGTTCAAGGCGTACTATTATCGCAAAAACGGCGCCTATCCGACTCCGGAGCAAATCCACGAGTGGTACGTGAAGACGTACGGAGCGCAGCCCGCCACCTGAGGTATCGGCGCGGAGCACGCTGAGCGCCGCGACCGGCGACGCTTTGCGCTCGCGTTTGCGGTCGCCATCGCGCTCCACGCGGCCCTCGCCCTCTTTTCGCCGCGCTCCCGGCCGCCCGAGTCTGAAACGGTCGTTGCAACGCAAACGATCGCCATCGTGAAGCGGGCACGGCCGACGCCGCCGCCGACTCCCACGCCTCCGCCCGCAACCCCACGCCCGCGCGTAACGCGGGCGCCTCGCGTTACGCTACGCGCGCCCGCTCCGCAGGCTGCGGCGACGCCGCGCCGGCGCTCGGGCGGCGCCGCCGCTCGCAAGAATGCGATTCATCCGCGCACGCAGCGCGAGCGCCCCGCGCCGCCGCCGTCGCTTGCGCTGGGCACGCGTGCGGGACAGCAGAACGGCGGCAGCGGGACCGGGGCGGGCGCCGGCGCCGGCGATTCCGGCCGAAGCGGTAGCAGCACCGGCAGCGGAAAGGCCGGCAGCGGCAACGGCAGCGATGCAAACGCCGGCCCCTGCGCGGATATTTATCTCTTGCCGGGGCCGCTCGGGTACCGGCCTGACGGAACGGTCGTACAGCAGGTGCTCGCAAAGGTCATCGAACGCGACGGCACCGTCGAAGTGCAAAAATTTCCGTATCCGTTCATCTATCCCAAAGATGCGGACGACCCGTTCCGTCACGACGAAGCCGTCAGCGCCACCAACGGCGGAATTCCGGTGCAGCAGCCGCCGCCCGAAGCCGACGTCTCGACGATGCCTCCGGCGGTGCAAACCGTTTTGAAGTACACCGATCCCAACACGGGTTACACCACGTTGCCGCCATGCACGCCGGACGCAACACCCTAGCCTTGCGACGCTCGGGGCCTTAAGCGAGGACCTCGAAGCCGAGTTCCTCGAGCATGCGCAAATCGCGGTCGTCCGGCTGTCCTTCGGTGGTTAAGTAATTACCGAGGATCAGACCGCTCGCGCCGCTGAGCATGCCGAGATTTTGCAATCCTTGCAGCGTGATCTCGCGACCGCCGGCGAAGCGCACGAGCGCGCGCGGCATCGCGAGGCGGGTCAGCGCGACGAAACGCAGCGCCTCGGTCGGCTCGACCGTCGAGCGGTCGCCGAATGGCGTGCCGGGCCGCGGATTGAGAAAATTCACCGGAACCTCTTGCGGTTCGAGTTCCTGTAATTCCATCAAGAAGTCGATACGGTCGGCCGGCGATTCGCCCATGCCGATGATTCCGCCGCAGCACAATTCGAGATCCGCCGCTTTGATGGCCTTGCAGGTCGCCCAGCGTTCGTCGAACGTGTGTGTCGTACAGACGCGCGGAAAGAAACGGCGCGACGACTCGAGATTGTGATTGACCTTGTCGGTGCCGGCCGCACGCAATTGGGCGAGTTGATCCGAATCCATGATGCCGAGCGACACCGCAACGTGAAGCGGAAGTTCCGCTTTGATCGCCACGACCGCTTCGCATACGCGCTCGAGCAGCTTCGCCGAAGGCCCGCGCACCGCAACGACGATGCAAAATTCCCACGCGCCGCGGCGGTGCGCGTCGCGGGCCGCGTCCACAAACGAAGCGACCGTGTGCAGCGGCTCGGCAACGACGTCGCTTGCGTAACGCGCCGCTTGAGAGCAAAAATTGCAGTCTTCCGAGCAGCCGCCTTTTTTGGCGTTGAAGAGCACCTCCACGCCGGCGCCCGCGCCGCAGAAGCGCTCGCGCACGTCGTTGGCCAGCGCGAGCAGTTGCGGCACGGCTTCCGGCGGCAATGCCATCAGTTCTTCGAGCAGGGCCCGACCCGCCGGGAGCCCGGCGCCGAGCACGGTTTCCCGCGCCCGCACGACGGAGGGGTGCGGCGACGTCAACGTATCGGTCATAAGGGCGCAGTTCGACATCGCTGGGCCTACGGACCCGCTGCCCGCCCTCAGTGGTTGTACGTGTGCAGGATATCCATCGCTTCGGTCACGCCGTCATCGTTTAGCTGCTGAAGCAATTTCACCGCGGCGGCGCGACTCTTCGCATCCTTGCCGCATTTGAGTTCCATGCCCGCCATCATCGCAGCATGTTGCATCATCATATGCGACATGCCGTCGAAGGCCTGGTCGGTCGTGGCGTTATCCGGCATCGCGGGCATGGCCATCGCGTCGTCGGTATGCGGCTTCATCATCATCGCCGGCGCCTGGCTGCAATCGACCGACGCGAGATCCATGGCGGCGGCGGCGGGCAGGGCGGGCACCGCGAACGCGAACGTCGCGAGAGCGCCGAGTAAGAGGAACGGTTGACACGGTTTCATTTTGCGAACTCCTTAAAGATGCCGCGAAGCGCGACGATGCAAGGAGGTTAACTCGAAGCCGTCCTGAGGTGCAGTAAGCTAGCTTATACGGACGATCTCCCGGCAACCTGACGGGTCTCAGCCATGAGAATCGACTTTGGCCTCCGAGGTCTTGGCAACGGCGGCCGTGAGCGGGCGCGGGCCCGGCTTTCGGCCGTGCTTATCGAGAAGGTAGGCGAGCACATCGAGATACTGCGCGGCAGAGAGGCTCGCCGGCGCCGTCATCGGCATCTGCTCCGAAATGTACGCGTAGGCTTCGCCGATCGACTGTTGCGCGAGACCGCTTTGCTTACCGCCGAGCGCCGGCGCCGAAACGCCCTGAAGATTCGCGCCATGGCAGGACGCGCAATTTGCCGCAAAGACCTTGGCGCCTTGCGCCACTTGCGCGGCGCTAAAGGCGACATCCCCACCTGCAGCGGACGCAGGCGACCGCCCGTGCAGAGTCATCAGTCCGGTAACGAACGCGAACGCGCACGCGGCGGATGCGAGGGCGGGGAACTTCATCTAGGCTCCTTTTGAAATCGGGGCGGCGAAGGCCCCCCGATGGCCCCCGGGCCCGCACTCGCGGGCCCATTGAGCGACGTTGGGTGGTAGCGGCGGTCCGCAGGGGGAGTAGGTGGGGACCGGCGGCGGACGATTTACGCCGCCGGTCCTTGTCGGGAGGTGTGGTGCTGTGGGTTAGTGTGACGTGCCGGAGGCCGGTTTGGCGGCGGGCGCGGCCATTGACATGGGCGTCGTGCCGGAGCCTTGCGCTACCTTCGAGTCGAGTACCCAGGTGTAGACCATGGAGCCCTTCGGGATGTTGGAGAGCCATGGCACGGAGGCGGCGAAGAATTTCGCGACGACGCCGCCCGTCCCGGAGAGGATGGAGACGTACTGCTTACCGCCGATCGAGTAGGTCATCGGCGAGGCGTTGAGGCCGCTCGCGGTCTTGCCGGACCAGACGGTTTCGCCGCTCGACTCGTCCATCGCGATCAGGTTGCCTTCGGGTTCACCGATGAAAACGAGTCCGCCGCCCGTGACGAGCGCTCCGTCGAGCATCGGCGAGTGGAAGTGACGTTTCCAGACTTGCTTTCCCGTGTTGAGATCGAACGCGACGACGCTTCCGGCCAGAATCGGTGCGCCGAATCCGGCGCCGCCGTTAAACGTGGCGGGTTTGGGAGCCATGTCGGACTTGGGAAGCGGCTTTATGATGATCGAGCTCTCGAGCGCCGGCACGAAGAGCACTTGTTTCTGCGGGTCGTACGCCACCGGCTCCCAGTTGTGGCCACCGATGACGGAGGGGTAAAGCGTGTACGGCTTACGCGCGTCCGCAGCTTCCTGGATGCTCTGGTTCAGCGTGATCTTACCGTCGCGCGAGACGGTTCCCCAATTGATCTTATCGAGGAATGGGACCGCGTAGATCAGTTTGCCCGTCTTGCGGTTGATGACGTAGAGGTAGCCGTTGCGGTCCGCGTGCGCGAGCGCCGGAACGCTCTGACCGTCGATCGTCAGGTCGACCAGCACGGGTTCAGAGACGCCGTCGTAGTCGTAGATGTCGTGCGGCGTGTACTGGTAGTACCATTTCATCTGGCCCGTTTCGGGCGAGAGCGCGAGCACGGCGCTGGAATACAGGAGGCTGCCCTTGAGGCTATTCGCGTCCCAGTCGGGATTCGGATTGCCCGTGCCCCAATAGACGGTGTCGAGCTGCGGATCGTACGTGCCGGGAAGCCACGTCGGCACGCCGCCGCGAGCGGCAACGCCCGGAACCTTCCACGTGTCGTAGCCGGGTTCGCCCGGACCGGGAATCGTGAAGTGACGCCAGATCTGCTTGCCGGTATTGACGTCGTAGGCCGCGATGAAACCGCGCGTCGTGTACTCGCCGCCGCCCGCGCCGGTGAGGACCATGTTCTTGATCGGGAGCGGCGGGCTCGTGATCGAGTAGGCGCGGCTGTTCGGCGCGACGGTCGTATTCCAGAGAACCTTGCCGGTCGCGGCATCGAGCGCGAGAAGATGGGCGTCGAGCGTTCCGAAAATGACCTTGTTACCGCTGAGCGTTACGCCGCGGTTATCCGTATCGCAGCAGGCGCGCGCGAGCGATGCGACCGGAAGCGGATATTTGTACACCCACTTCTTCGCGCCCGTGACGGCGTCCAGCGCCCAAACCGTCGAGTTGCCGGTCGTCACGAACATGACGCCGTTCGAGACGACGGGCGTGCCTTCCATCGAGACCGGCGGCCCGAGAGTTTTCTTCCATGCCAGCGTCAGATGAGACACCGACGACTTGTCGACCGCCTGCAGCGGGCTGAAGCGATGGGCGCTGAGGTCGTGGCCGTAAAACAGCCAGGAGTTCGGATCGGTACCGGCATCCGCCGCTTCGAGTTGGGCCGCCGAAACGCCCGTTTCCGCAGCGGTCACCCGCATCGCCGGCGCGGTCAGTAGCGAGATCGCTGCAATGGCAGCGAACGCGCGAAGTTGCACGAGCAAAGAAGAATCCTCCAAAAAAGACGCGACGTTCTGGGACGAAGAATTACCGAGTTTTTGCCAAGCCCCTGCTGGAAAAAACGGCGGCCCCGGGTCGAACCGGGACCGCCGTCGGGGCGTTCGGGGAACGGGCTATTTCTTAGGCGGTGTGACGAACTTGTTGAGATCGAGGTGGAACTGGAGTTCGGCCGTGTAGGAGACCAGATGGATTGCGCCACCCGTCGGGTTTCCCGGCAGCGCCGGGAACGGATTCCCCTGCGACACCTGCCAAACGTTCGCAACACCCAGATGCAAGCCGATCTGCGGCGTGAAGTGCTTTTCCGCTCCGAAGATCGTGATGTTGTACCGGTCGGGGAACGGGAACGCCGTGAAGTAGTCGCCCGCGCCCGTCAGGTAGGTCGCCGTCATGACGAAGCCGCCTTTGGGATCGAGCGGTAACACGAAGGTCGCCGCCTCCGAGGATTCGAGCACCGTGGTCGCTTTGTAGTTGTTACAGGTGTTCGGCGCTCCGCCGACTCCGAAGGTGACGTTCGAACACGCCGTGTCGAGGCCGCCCCAGGAGGCTGCGACTGCCGGACCCGGATTGTGATAGTTCGCGTGGCCGGTCGCGTTGAGCACGAAGAGCCCGTGAATCGGCTTGAAGTACGGCGTCGTGTACGTGATGCCGAAGCTGCCGATATGCCAGTTGATGCCCGTCTGAGTCGAGGCCGGGCAGCAGATGCGCTGGCGGGTCGACTCGGCGAGCTCGACACTGATGCTGCGGTTGAGTTCGTAGTCTAAACGATAGTTCTGAACGACGTCGTCGTACAGGCCGGGATTGATGCCTTCGGTGACCGCGAGCGTATTGTAAAACACGTCGCCGTTGATGCGGTCGTACGAGAACGAGAGCCCTTTGAAAAGGGGCAGGGTCGCCGTTCCGTTGACCGTGATCGGGCCGCTGACGAGCGCGCCCCCGGCGGGAGACCCGCCGGCCGATGGTTGACTCTGTGATCCGGAAGCGCCGGCCCACGTGGCGATGGGGTTGATGTCGATGATTGGGAGATGCGGATCCGCGAAGGCGGCTCGGGCGCTCGATACGACCCCGAGTGCAGCGACGAGGAACACTCCCAGGAAACGGAGTGATGGTCTTTTCATTCCATATTGCCTCTCTTCACACGCGCCGGGGGGTCCGGCACGGCAAATGGATTTCACAACGGTTTAAGCGGAGGAATAGTCTCCGCCACTTCGGGCAATTATAGTCCCTCTGGGAAAGATTACTAGCGGAGAAACGCATACGAATCTCTCGTTCCGGACAGCCCGCCGTTGTAGGAACGTTGTTTCGAAGGAGCCGAGTCCCTCGGTCGAGCCGCCCCCGAACTGTTAAGCTAACGTTACGTTTGCAACTCGCCGAGCGAACGAGCGTCTAAGGTCCCGCCGCGAGGCGTCCCTGAGAAACTCGCTCGAGTTCCGCCAGGGCCGCTTCGACCGGACGGCCCGACGTGTCGACTTCGGCATCGGCCTTGCCGTACAGCGCCTCGCGCCCGGCCAGGATCCGCTCGAGGTCGGCCATCGCCTCCGCATTGTCCGCCATCGGACGCAAGTCGCCTTGCGCGACGACCCGCTGCATGTGCTCGGCGGGACTCGCCTTGATCCAAATCGTGTAGCAGGCGAGAAGCAGCTCGGCGAAGGTGTGAGGCTGGGAGACGATGCTGCCGCCGGTGGCGAGCACGAAGCGTTCCCGCGTGCGCAAGATCCGGTCGAGGGATTGCCGTTCCAAGCGGCGGTAGCCGGCCTGCCCGTAAAGGTCAAAAATCTCGCTCAATGTCAACCCGCTTGCGGATTCGATCTCACGATCGAGTTCGAGGAACGGCACCTCCAGGCGCGTCGCCAAGAGTCCGCCGAGGGTCGTCTTCCCGGCTCCCCGCAGTCCGATGAGCGCAATCCGTTCGCAGCGGCCGTCGCGTTCGCGCTCGCCGAAGCGCCCGGCCAACAGGCGGCGCGCTTCGGCCAGATCGTCGGAACCGAGACGCTGCAAGAGGGCGACGGTGTGCGCCATTTCGACGCTCGGCTCCGGGTTTTCGCTGACGATGGATTCGAGCGGCAGATCGAGCGCTTGGGCCAAGGCCCGCAAGAGCACGATCGAAATATTGCCTTGGCCCGACTCGAGTTGGGCGAGGTAGCGTTCCGAGAGTCCGGAATCCCGGGCGAGGATCTTGCGCGTCATGCCTCGCCGGGCCCGCGCTTCTTTGACGCGGTCGCCCAGCCGCTGCAAAAAGGACGAGGCGCCGTCTGCGAGGGGTAGGTCTTCGCGCATCAATGTTCCACCGGTTAGATGAATTATTACGCTTGCGGCGAGAGTACTACTGCACTATACTGCCAAAAAAGGAGCATGTGCGGCCTATGCCTCGGAAAATTTCGATTTTGGTCGGGACGATGACCGGGACGGCCGAGCTGGTCGCAAGCGAGGTCGAGGCGGCCCTCGCCGGAGCGGGTCGCGAGGTTGAGGTGACGCTGATGGACGAGCTCGGTGCCGACGCCTTTTCGGAGGACGCGGTCTTCGTCATCTGCACGTCGACGTACGGCAACGGCGACGTGCCCGACAACGGGCAGGCCTTCTTTGCGGCGCTCGAGAGCGAACGGCCCGACCTCTCCGCCGTTACGTACGGTCTGATCGCACTTGGCGACCGCACCTATAAAGCGACGTTTTGCCAAGGCGGTCTGAAATTCGATGCGCTGCTCGGCGAACTCGGCGCGAAGCGCGCGGGCGAGCCGCTGCTGCACGATGCGGCGTCGGGGACGCTTCCCGAAGACGTCGCAGCCGAGTGGAGTTTAGGCTGGGCGCAACTGCTCGCGGCCGGCGCGCACGAGGTCGCCGCGTGAGCGCGTTGACCGACGCCCCCGTCCCCGCGTTGCTCGTCGCGCCGCATTATAACGCGGCGACCGATTTGCTTTCCCGAAATCTCGCTGCGCCCGAGCGCGCGGCGAAGCTCGCCATCATCGACGACCGCGGTGCGTACACGTATGGCGAAGTCGCCGCCCGCGTCGACCGCGCCGCGAACGCGTTCCGCGCGGCCGGTATCGAACCCGAGCAGCGGATCGCGCTCGCCCTCCTCGACGGCATCGACTTCGTCACGTGCTTCCTCGGTGCGATCAAGGCGGGGATCGTGCCGATTCCGCTCAACACGCTTTTTCAGCCGCTCGATTTTGCCTATATTCTCGCCGATAGCCGGGCCAAAATGCTCGTCGTCTCGAGCGAACTCGAGGCGTCGCTGGGCGAGGCTGCACGGCTTGCCGGCTGGCGCGGCACCGTCCTGACCGGCGGTGAGTTCGGCTCTCTCGCGCAAGCGCTCGAACGGGCCGACGCGACCGCCGTTGCGGCTCCGACGTTCGCGGACGACGTTTGCTTTTGGCTCTATTCGTCGGGCTCGACCGGCCGGCCCAAGGGCACCGTCCACGTTCAGACGAGCCTCATGCACACGGCGGAACTCTTCGGACGCGACGTGCTCGGGATGCGCGAAAGCGACGTCGTCTATTCGGCCGCGAAGCTCTTTTTTGCCTACGGGCTCGGGAACGCGCTCTCGTTTCCGATGGCGGTGGGTGCGACCGCGGTGCTCTTCTCCGGCCGGCCGACCCCGCAAGCCGTGTCCACACTGCTGCGCGACCGCGCCGCGACGATCTTTTGCGGGGTGCCGACGCTGTATAATTCGCTGCTCGCGTATCCTGAGTTCCCGGCGGCGCACGAGCTCGCGCTGCGGCTGTGCACGTCGGCGGGCGAAGCGCTGCCCGAAGAGATCGCGCGCGCCTGGACGGCCCGCACGGGCGTCGAGGTGATCGACGGCATCGGCTCGACCGAGATGCTGCACATCTTCCTCTCCAACCGTCCGGGCGACGTTCGCTTCGGCACGACCGGAACGGCCGTGCCGGGTTATCGCGTGCGGATCGTCGACGAAGCGGGAGCGGACGTGCCGCGCGGCGAGCTCGGCGAGCTGATCGTTGCGGGGCCCACGTCGGCCGCGCACTATTGGAATAACCGCGAGAAGACGCGCGCCACGTTCCACGGCGAATGGACGCGGACGGGCGACAAGTACTACGAGCGCGAGGACGGTGCGTTCGTGCATTGCGGTCGCGTCGACGACATGCTCAAGGTCGGCGGCATCTGGGTCTCGCCGATGGAGGTCGAAGGGGCGCTGCTCGCGCATCCGGCGATCCTCGAAGCCGCGGTGATCGGCGTTCCCGACGACGGCGACCTCATCAAGCCCAAGGCCTTCATCGTACTACGCGACGGCTTCAGCGGCGACGACGCGCTACGCGAAGAACTCAAGACCTTTATCAAAGCGCGGCTCGCGCCGTACAAGTATCCACGCTGGTTCGCCTTCGAAACGGAATTGCCGAAGACGGCGACCGGGAAAATTCAACGCCACATCTTGCGCCGCCGCGAAAGCGACGCCCGGGAGGCGCGCGCCTAATTCATTTCACGATCGACGGTAAGCGGCTCGAAACGCACGAGCTGGCGCCGCTGCGCGATCGTCCGACCGTCGTCTTCCTGCACG
>Ga0116227_10017245_pt1 | contig 10127 bp, 10 predicted proteins | sample S1TSphgellanicum_FD_89693 | JGI IMG/M metagenome (GOLD analysis project Ga0116227, IMG submission 89693) | Host-associated microbial communities from peat moss isolated from Minnesota, USA - S1T2_Fb - Sphagnum magellanicum MG | ecosystem: Host-associated > Plants > Peat moss > Unclassified...
GCACTGGTCTCGCTGGGCTGCTCGCCTGCGGAAATGACATGGAAGGCTGGCGTCGATGCCTTGTCGTTCGGTGCAACCAAGAACGGTGTGTTCGCAGCGGAAGCGATCGTGCTGTTCGATGCATCCCTTGCGCCCGAAATGGGCTACCGCCGCAAGCGTGCGGGCCATCTGTTCTCGAAGATGCGCTTTCTTTCGGCCCAGATAGACGCATACTTGACCGACGATCTCTGGTTGCGCAACGCACGCCAGGCCAACGACGCTGCGCAGCGCCTGACCCAGGGACTCGCGGGGTTGAGCGGCATCGAAGTGCTCGGCGCGCCCGAGGCCAACATCGTGTTTTGCCGGTTGCCGTCGGCGGTGATCGAGTCACTACTTCAGGCAGGATTCAAGTTTTATCACGATCGTTGGGAAACCAACGTCGTCCGCTTCGTGACGTCGTTTTCTACCACGGCTGAGGATGTCGACAACCTGCTTGCGCATGTGACACGTCATTACGCGGGTCGATGATGATTGTGCGAAGACGCCTGCCCAAAGTAATGAGCGGGCGTTGGACATTAAAGATCAACTTGCGTATCGAGCTTATTCTGAATTAGGATGCGCGAAAACCTAGCGACTCCATCTAAACGTTCCAATGTAAAACCCGTTTCCGCTGTGTAGCTCTTTGCCGCCGCCATCCTCACGGGTGCGGTTGTATCTGCATGGACAACGGATTTTATCAATGGAACATAGTCTACCTGGGGTGCATAAGCACCCCTGTCTACACTCGTGCGCCCGGTCTCGCGCATCGTGCCTTTCGTCGCTGCTGGTCGATCTTGATCGCTGCCCGCTAACAACGCTATTGAGCTCTGGCGAGGCGTTCTATGCTCAATAAAGACTTGCTGACGAAACTGTCTGCTGAACTTCAGACTACTTACGATTGCCATACCGCGATTCTTTATGGTTCGCGCGCACGCGATGACTGGGACGCAGCGAGCGACATCGACATAATGGCGTTTCGTGACGCCGGAGGTCCTGAGCGTGTCGCATCGCAATGGAATGGGTTATTCCTGGACTTGTTCGTGCACGCCACAAACGACGAGGCCGATCCCAGTTGGATCCGCATTCATGCAGGTCGAGTGCTATTCCAGCGAGGCGCATTCGGTGACGACGTGCTCACGAAAGTGCATGCTCAGTACACCGCCGGGCCTGAACAGATACCCGAGGCCGAGATATCGATTCGCAAGGCTTGGGCAGCGAAGATGCTAAGGCGAGCTGCTAAAGGAGATGCTGAAGGTGACTACCGGCGTCATTGGCTCTTGTTCTCACTGCTCGAGGATTACTTCGCGGCCCGAGGTCGATGGTATTTAGGCCCAAAGCAAGCCCTGCGCACCATGGAAGACATGAACGCGAAACACTGCGAAGTATTCAAAATGGCGCTAAAACCCGAGGCAAGCCTCGCCGCGATCGAACAAGCGGTTGCAGCCACATTTGAGCTGACGGAAGCACCTCCATGAGTTACCAGGCACACATATTCCCCGATCACTGACTAGCATCAGGATGCGCCGCCTGATACACCTGCAGGCGACTCGCGTACACCGCGGCATTCCGTTCGTCGCCAGTGGCCCGATAGATTTCCTTGAGCTCGTCCAGAACATCTGGATTTGTTGCTCCGATAGCGTCGTATTCGGCAAGCAGTTGCTGCTGAATCGCTAGTGCTTCGGTATTCCTGCCCAAAAGGCGCAGCGTCCAACCCACCGAGCACCATGCTTGACGGGTTGCCTCTGTGTCTCCCCCACGTTCGCGCAGCGCGAGCGCAATGCGAAACTGTTCGAGTGCCTCCGCGTAGCGGCCGAAATCATTGAGCGCGTTTCCAATATTGTTGCGCAGTGACGCCTCCCAATGCTGCGCCGTGGAATCCGAGGACTGCAAGGCGAGTGTCAACGCGCGCTCGTCCCAGCGCAACTGATCCGCCGGCGCGGTATCGGTGAAGGCCATCATGTGCAGAGCATCCACCGCTAGCGCGTCGAGATGATGCTGGTTTGCTATGCGAAACGCCGCGCTATATTCATTACGCGCCTCGCGCACCATGTCCGGCGTCACCCCTCCAGGAACGGATACGGCCGAGGCAAATGTGCGGCCCCGCTCCAGGTGATAGCGCGCCTGTGCCTCTGACGAGACGTGGGCCAGTTCAGGTTTGAGACTGTCGAGGATCTGACGTGCCTGGACAAACTGACCGCGTAAGCCGTAGGTTCGCGCGATCTGGGTTTGGAGAATGAATGTCTGATCTGCATCGGCACCTGCCAGCGCGGCGCGGAAATGTTCCTCGCTCTGGGCAGGCGAATCCCAGTTCCAAAGCTGATTGATGTCTAGCGGCGCGGCGAGCAGCGGTCGAGGAAGGCTGATTGCAATAAGGAATGCGAGCGCGGCATATAGCGGGATCTGCCCACGCGATCGTCTTGACGTGTGGCTCCAACGAAGGCGATGAATGCGCAGCAAAGATTGCGTCGGTTCGATCTCCTTCATGGTCACCGGCATTAAGATCATAAGGAAAACTCGCATGCTAGCGTCAAATGACGGCGCGAAAAAAATGCTATTCCACTAACTACCAGGACACCCGCCGAAGATACGGCCACTCGCGCTGCCAACGCGCGGTTTTCTGTTCGTACACCTCAGGTATCCAAAGTGCGTGATTGGGCTTCAATATGCCGTCGAACAGAGACGTCAGACCAAAGGGCGCATAGACTTCAAACTCCCCCTGCCGGCGCTTGACCCCAATCGCAGTCGTCGCGCACGGAAATCGATCTATACCATCCGAAGCCCTATTTACAGGGCCAAACGGGATTCCAAACTTCTGCCCATACCAAAGTGGAACACGCGCTTGATTGCGTACCTGCACGTCAACGGGGAGGTCAGCGAATATGCGGCTCGCATTGCCAATGACCTCGTTTTCCGCATCCCATGACGTATCCGGATCGTAGTAGAACAGGTCGTAATCCCGAATGCCTACATGGATATCTCGTGCGCAAGCAATATTCCAGACGGATTGCGCAATGCAGCCAGCCGTCAGCCACCAATCCTCAAAGCCGAGTTGTACCGCCCGATCAAGAATTAGCGAGTTCCATTGATTCGCTCTCGTAACCTGAATCAAACGGTGCTCCAGGGTCGCACTCATTTGATAGTTCGTTCCATGACGATGACTTCGCCGGTGAATCGCTGATTGGTCGTGCGACGGATCTCTTCAAAGCCTTCACACCGCCAGAAAGCTAATCCACCCGGGTTCGTTGAAATGGCTGCGAGCTGCAAACTGCGGTAACCCCACTCATGCGCCATCGCGTCTATCAACGCCAATGCACCTGTGCCGTGACCTCGACGCTGGTGCGCTTCAGAAAGGAACAGCAGCCCGATCCACGCACAGTCATCAGTCGGATACGCGCGAATCACGTCAGCACACCCGATCATCTCCGACCCAACATAGAAGCCGAACACCGATTTGTCCGCCACATCCTTGGCGTCCGGTTTGCCATAGAAGAAGTCCTCGACATCTTCTGCAGAGGGCAAACGACCTTCAACCAGTTCGGTGTACGAGGGCGATTCCAGAAAAATGCGCAGCACATTGGCGCGGTCGTCGTGCGACTCGTTGGCGAGCGGGCGGATTGTTAGCATCAGGTGGACCGTCGAAGTGAGAGCGGTAATTCTAAATGCAACAAAAGGGCGGTGCTCAGTCGTATGAGATGATACCGACACGCTCATACTTCCGTACCGCTATGCCATCGTCCAGCGCAACAGGCGCCAACCCGCTTCCGCTGAACAGCGTCGTCAGCATACTTGCTTCGATGTTCTGCTTTGCTGTGGTGGATGCATTGGCGAAGACGGTTGCGCTGCAATATCCGGCTAATGAAGTGACATTCTTCCGGATGCTGTTCGGCCTGGTGCCGGCAGTGGCGATGTGCTGCCGGGGTCGCATTTCCCTAGCTGAGCGTTTGGCCAATATCGATGTCAAAGGTCAGACTCTGCGTGCGCTTACGCTTCTCGGTGCTTCAGGATTCTTCTTTGCCGGTTTGCCTTACGTTCCATTGGGCGAAGCGGTGGCGCTCGCGTATTCGGAGACGCTGATTGTCATCCTGCTCGCGCCGCTGATCTTGAAAGAGCGATGGACAGCAAGTGGAGTTGCAGCAGCGCTCGTTGGATTCTGCGGTGTGCTGCTCGTGGTGCGTCCGGGCGGCGGTCCTTCTAGCTGGCTCGGTCCGACATTCCTGCTCCTGAGCGCCTTCTTCGGTGCGTTATCTATCGTTCAGATCAAGCGCATACGGTCTACCGACGATTCGGCGACAACGGTTCTGTTTTTCACTCTCGTTGGGACGTTTGTTACCGGCTTTACCCTCGCAATCGGCTGGCGAACGCCGTCCGTGGAGGCGCTGTTGGTCATGGCACTCCTCGGTGCGTTCGCGACCGCAGGACAACTCCTGATGACGGTCGCCTTTCGCCAGGCGGACGCTGGGAAGCTTGCGCCGTATAACTATACGAGCATCGTATGGGCGGCGCTGTTCGGTTACGTCATCTGGGGTGAGACGATTCAACCGCTGTCGTTCGCGGGAATTGCGCTCATCGTCGGAAGCGCTATTGCGGTCGCGGTGGGGCGGAAAGATAAAGAGGGGCCGCTGGCTTGAATGGGGCACCTAGCCGCCTCGCACTAACTCACAGGGAACATCCCAATGTTGATTGCTTTCGGAGGTCTGCCGGGAACCGGAAAGACGACGATCGCGCAAGCGCTCGCCCGCAAACTCGCCGCGGTATATCTACGCATTGATACCTTGGAACAGGCACTTATCGCATCCGGGGACGCCGGCGCGGATATTGGACCTGCCGGCTATCTGGCGGCATATGCGGTCGCGGCCGACAATCTACGCCTCGGCCTGACTGTCGTCGCAGACTCGGTCAACTCGTTGCATATTACGCGTAGCGCATGGAGAAACGTTGCGCTCGAGGCAGATGTGCCGATCTTCGAGATTGAGGTAATTTGTTCGGATGCCGCGACGCACCGTCAAAGAGTCGAGGGACGAAACGCCGATATTCCCGGTCATAAGCTACCGACATGGAAAAACGTACTTGAACGTCAATACGATCCATGGGAATCGGAACATCTCGTAGTCGACACGGCTAACGTTTCGATTGAGCAGGCTGTCGAGACCATCGTCAGTCGTCTGTCGATGCCGCCTCAGAAAATTTAAATTCCTCGTCGCACGAATGGATTCGCATTTTCGATCACGCAAGACCTATCGACGCAACTCCCCCGGCCCTTTCCCCGTCCACCGTTTCAGCGCCCGCCGAAAATTCGCAGGGTCGCTGAACCCGAGCAACATCGCGATATCGTCGGTGCTCATACTGGTCGTCTTCAGATACTCGGTCGCGAGCGAGCAACGCACGTCATCAACAATCGCCACAAACGAAGTGCACTCAGCTTCGAGACGCCGCCGCAAGGTCCGACTGGTCATCTTCAACGCATCCGCGACGATTTCCATGCTCGGAAACTCGCCGGGCTTACGCATCAACACCTGATAGACCTCACCCGAAACACCCACCGAAGTCTTCGCCTGGCCAATTAACCTGTCACACGTTTCCTGCAATAGCGTCGCCGTTAGCCGATGCGCTAGCTGAGGCTTTTGTTCAAGGATGCCACTGTCGTAATGAAGCTCGCATTGCGGTTGATCGAAGTAGCACGGACAACCCAGGTACTCCGAATAGATGTCCGCGTGCGCGGGCGCCGGATACGCAAAGCACGCCCTGGTCGGTGGGCAGGTGTGACCGGCAACGTCCTGTAAATGGGTCACGTGCTGCGTGAACTGTTGCTCGATCAGGAACTGACCGCGCTGGCGCGAGGGCGTGGAGATGAACGCATCGAGAAACGTCCGGATGCCCTCGTCGGCATACTCGGTCCATTCGATGGTGAGCGTAGGTGTCGCAAGCCGGTGGTACTTCACGCCGAGCCGGAAATAGTCGCGCAGGGAAAGGCAGGACATCAGCGCATAGCCGTACATCCCATAAGCGGACAGGTGCAATCGCGACCCGGTGATAAACGGCGTCGCGGAACTGCACCCTAGCAAGATCGCATTTCTGCAGACAGCAACGTATTGCCGGACCGAGGTCAACGCCGAGGCGTCGTAAATCTTGTCGGCGTCGACACCGCTGTCTTTCAGGCTCTGTTCGGGCGCAATGCCCTGCTCACTGAGCACTTCGACCAGCGCGGCGATCTTGTAAGGCGCGTAGATGCGCTCGTTCAGTAACGGCAGTTTCGATGACACCGCTTCACCTCAGAATGTCCTGCAACCACATCCAGCTGTCCGGAAATGACCTTACGGGCGCAATCGTATCCCACTAGTATCGATATCACAACAGGCCACCCCATCGATTGGCCAGCCAACGATTCTGGAGACACGCTTGCTCAATCGCAAAGTCATCATTTCATGCGCGATTACCGGTGCAACGCATACGCCGTCGATGTCCGAATATCTGCCGTTGACGCCATCGCAGATTGCATCTCAATCGATCGAGGCTGCCGAGGCCGGCGCCGCAATTCTCCATCTGCACGCGCGCGACCCCAGCGATGGCCGTCCGACGCCATCGCCCGATGTGTTCAGGCAATTCGTGCCGGCAATTGTCGAAGCGACCGACGCGGTTATCAACATCACGACCGGCGGCAGCACCAAGATGACACTCGCGGACCGGCTCGCCTATCCGCGACTCGCCAAGCCGGAGATGTGCTCGTTGAACATGGGCTCGATGAACTTCTCGATTCACCCGATCGCCGCGAGAATCTCGTCGTGGCGGTACGACTGGGAGAAGGACTACGTCGAAGGGATGGAAGATACGATCTTCCGCAATACCTTTAAGGACATCAAAAGCATCCTGCTCGAACTGGGCGAGCACGGCACGCGTTTCGAGTTCGAATGTTACGACGTCGGTCACCTGTACAACCTCGCACATTTCGTCGATCAGGGTCTGGTCAAACCACCGCTTTTCATTCAGTCGGTGTTCGGGATTCTCGGTGGAATCGGCGCCGAGCCGGAGAACATGACAGTCATGCGCGCCACGGCAGACCGTCTTTTCGGGCGCGAAAACTACCAGTTTTCAATTCTCGGCGCAGGCCGCCATCAAATGGCTTTCGTGACGATGGGCGCGATCATGGGTGGAAACGTCCGGGTCGGCCTGGAAGATAGCGTCTTTCTTTCGAAGGGCGTGAAAGCCGAAACAAATGCTCAGCAGGTGCGCAAGATTCGACGCATTCTCGAAGAGCTTTCCTTCGAGATCGCTACACCAGCAGAAGCGCGACAAATGCTTGGTCTGAAAGGCGCTGACAAGGTCAACTTTTGAGCGCGGCCTTTTAGCAATAGCAGTAGTTGAATGCAGCGGTGTGCCGGCGTCGGAGATCACGCCGGCCGTTCAGAGCTAACAAAAACAACGATGAACAATCATCCCCGGAGGAGACATCATGGCAACCCCAACAACGGGTGGCAGCAGTAGCGAACTACACCGCGTCGCGACGCATAAGGCGATGTTGCGGCTGATCCCGCTCATGTGCGCGATCTATTTCATGTCGTACCTCGATCGCACGAACGTGTCGCTAGCGAAGGCGCGGCTTGCTGCCGATCTGGGCATCAGCGCCGCCGCATATGGGCTGGGTGCAGGCATTTTCTTCATCGGATATGCACTGCTCGAAGTGCCAAGCAATCTTGCAGCTCACCGAGTCGGGCCGCGCCGCTGGATCGCGCGAATTGCGGTCACATGGGGCGCACTGTCCGCTGCGATGATGTTCGTGCAGGGCGAATGGTCGTTCTATACGATCCGCGTGTTGCTCGGTGTCGCCGAAGCGGGTCTGTTTCCCGCGCTGATGTACATGGTGACGCTGTGGTTCGCGCCGAAAGACCGTTCGGTGGCTGTGGGGTGGATTTACGTCGCGCCTGCTCTTGCACTGGTAATAGGCAATCCGGTGGGCGGCGCCTTCATGCAGATGGACGGCTTCGCCGGCCTGCACGGATGGCAGTGGCTATTTCTACTCGAAGGACTCCCTACGATCGTCGTCGGCCTGATTCTGTGGTTCAAGCTGCCGGAGAAACCGTCGGACGCGCGCTGGTTGTCGAATGACGAAGCGCGGATTCTCGAGGCACGCGCAATCCCGGATGCCGCACACGCCAGCATCTTTTCGGACGATTGGGTCGCAGCGTTGAAAAGCCCCGCTACCGTGCTTACCGGGCTAATCTATTTCCTGAATCAGGTGGCGTTTGTCGGTCTCGTCTTCTTCACTCCGGCGATGATCCAGCAGATGCACGTGAAGTCTCCGTTAATGATTGGGGTGCTGTCGAGCAGCGTCGGCATCGGCTTTCTGCTTGGTGTCCTGATACTGCCGCGCATTCATCGCCGGGTGACCCATGATTGTATCTATCTCGCCGTTTTGACCGCCGGCCTCATTGTCAGCGCGATCCTGTTCATCTCGTCGGACTGGCTGCCGGTGCAACTTGCCCTCTTCGTCGCCACAGCTTTCTTCGCAGGCGGTGTGTTGCCTTTGTACTGGGCGATTTCGATGAAACGGCTGCACGGCATTCAGGCCGCCGCAGGATTGGCCTTTATCAACACCCTCGGATTGACTGGCGGATTCGTAGGTCCGTATCTTTTCGGACTGGCGGAAAGCGCATCTGGGAAAAGTGCGTCAGGCTTTTCGGTGATCGTCGGTGCGTCGGTTCTGGGACTTATCATCGTGCCAATGCTGGCAAAAGCGATCCAGTCCGAAGGGCGCACGGCCAGTCTGAGCGAACCCTTGTTGAATGTAGAACAATGAGCCTGGGACGCGCATCGCATCGCGTTGAAGCGATGCGCGTTACCCCGATGATCAACGCTCACCATCAAGGAAATGTATGAGGACAGCTGACCTTCTCAAACCGTCCCCCGGACTTCGCGTATTGATTTCGGGCGCAGCGACTGGCATCGGCGCTGCGATTGCGCAGGCGTTTCTGGAAGTGGGTTCCAACGTCTACATTTGCGACATCGACCCCGCAGCCGTCGACAAGGCGAAAACCGACAATCCGCAACTCCATGTAGGCGTTGCTGACGTTGCAGACCGTGAACACGTGGACCGGATCGTCGACGACGCACACGCCAAACTCGGCGGCCTGGACATCCTCATCAACAACGCGGGAATCGCCGGACCGACCGGGGCAGTGGAAGACATGGACGCGGACCAATGGGACCGTACCATCACGACGAACCTCAACAGCCAGTACTATTTCCTCAGGAAAGCGGTGCCGGTGCTAAAGAAAACGTCGTCGGACCCATGCATCATCGCGATGTCTTCGGTGGCGGGACGACTGGGCTATCCGTATCGCACGCCTTATGCGTCCACCAAATGGGCCATCGTCGGGCTGGTTAAATCTTTGGCAATCGAACTTGGGCCGAACAACGTGCGCGTCAATGCGATCCTGCCAGGCGTCGTTGAAGGGGAACGCATGAATCGCGTCATCTCCGCGCGTGCGGATGCTCTCGGCGTCAGCTTCGACACGATGAAAGGCGAATACCTCGAGAAGATCTCGCTTAGACGCATGGTGACAGTCCAGGACATCGCCGCATTGACGCTCTTCCTGGCGTCGCCCGCTGGCCGCAACATCTCGGGTCAGGCAATCAGCGTCGACGGGAACGTCGAGTATCTTTGACGCCTGATCGCCCTCTATAAGCGCCTCACCGCCAGCGCGCCATCGCCTCGAACACACCGTCACGTCTGACTAGCGCATGCAAAAGCGCCGCCGCCAAGTGAACCACGATCAGCGCAAAGAAACACAGCGCGAGCAACCGGTGCGCGTTCCAGAGCAGCGTGTGCAAGCCGTTGCTATGCGGCAGGATCGATGGCAGGCGTACCCCGAAGACCACGACAGGATAATCCGCGGCCGACAACATGCCCCAGCCGATCAACGGCAGCCCGATCATCAGCGCGTAGAACGCAAGATGCGACAGATGAGCGGCGAGCTTCATCGGCGCGGGCATCGACGCCGGCAGCGGTGGCGCGCCGCGCGTCAGTCTGACCACCAGACGGATCAGCGCCAGCACGAGGATCACGATCCCCAGCGGCTTGTGGATCGACACCAGCGAAAGATAATCCGGGCGAA
>Ga0116227_10017246_pt1 | contig 10127 bp, 8 predicted proteins | sample S1TSphgellanicum_FD_89693 | JGI IMG/M metagenome (GOLD analysis project Ga0116227, IMG submission 89693) | Host-associated microbial communities from peat moss isolated from Minnesota, USA - S1T2_Fb - Sphagnum magellanicum MG | ecosystem: Host-associated > Plants > Peat moss > Unclassified...
CAAACCGTAAAAAAGAAGGGAGAGGGGCAACACCACGTGTGTAGAAGGCGGCGAAAAAAAGAAAAAGAAAAGGGGGGGGGGGGGGGGGGGGAGAGAAAACACCGAACGAAACCGAATTAACGCTTTAATCCAACAATAAACAAAAAAATACAACACAAAACACATGAAACAAAATTCCAGAGAGCGAGTAATGAGAATGACACCTACATACTACCAACAACTATTGCAACAAAGACAAGAAGCAAATTCTTGGTCCTATACGCTACAATGGTCTACATACACAACAGCGCCGCTAACTGATTTATGACCTCCACTATGACTGACCGACTGACCGACCGACCGACCGACCTGCAGATAGATGATGCTCCAGAATCACCAAAACTAAGCAGCACATTATAAGAAAAAAATGCACACGAAAAGCGTAATTTATTTTGCGAGTAGCAAGAGGATAAGCAAAAGTAGCAAGTACTTACAAGTCTCTCAGCGCTGGTAATGCGGACGAGAATCGAGGTGAGAGATTGACAGAGAGAAAGGGAGCGGGGGAAGGGGGGGAGGGGAGAGAAGGGAGAGAGATGAGAGAAGAGTTGCAAGGCAAGGCAGCTGCTGTAACTACCCCTTCCTCGCCCCACCCGCACGCAATTGCCTTTTGAGCAGCCCTAATGCCGCGCGTGCCCATTCTTTCTGCAAAATATGCGGAAGTGGGGTGCACAGGAAAATGAAAACAATTTGGGGTTCTTTCTGTGATCCTTAGTTTTGTCCATAGAGTCAAGTGTAGGATTAGAGCCCTAAGTCTAAGGACCCCAAGAAGGCGAGTGCCAAGGTTTGTGCCCTGAATTTTTGTGAAGCCCTCCTCGTCCATGGGCTCCAATTGGCATAAAGATCGTGGCGCAAAATATAACATGCCACTCATACTTTTATCCATAGTGTCATATGTAGGATTAAAGCCCTAGGTCTAAGGACCCCAAGGCGAGAGCCAAGGTTTGTGCCCCGAATTTTTGTGAAGCCCTCCTCATCCATGGGCTCCAATTGGCATAAAGATCATGGCACAAAATATAACATGCCACTCATACTTTTATCCGTAGAGTCATGTGTAGGGTAAAGCACTAGGGGTAGGGACCCCGAGGCAAGAGCCAAGGTGTGCGTCCCAAATATTTGTGAAGCCGTCCATGGGCTCCAATCGGCGTAAAGATCATGGCGCAAAATGTAACATGCCACTCATACTTTTATCCATAGAGTCATGTGTGGGGGGGGGGGGGGTAGAGTAATTTATAAACCCTTTTTTTAATTTTATAATTTATAAACCCTTTTTGTTTTTTGTTTTTACACAGAACTCCATTACAAAATAAAAGGATTCTATTAAATATAAGGATGAGGTTAAGATGCCTTTGGTGAGAGTGAATGAAAATGAGATTATGGAATGTGTTTGGGTACAAGCCATTGTGCACAATTCAATGCCCGTTTGAAAATTTTGCTCTAAATGGGTACCTGCCAGGCATCATTGGGGAAAAAAATAATAATAATTGAAAGTTCCCAATCCACAATCTGAAAGTTCCCTTCATGATCTAAGCATGTTTAGCTTCATGCTAACCATTGCCTTATGCTTGAGGATGGGTAAAGCTCATATGTGGGAACTATAGGTGTAAGATCCCTCTCACTCTTAACGTGTAGGCATAATATCCCTCCTCTTTTAAGGGGAGATATTTAAGGATATAATGTAACCCTCCAAATACACAAGTGGATACTTTTTCTCCCAAGTGCTTTGCCAGGTTTTGATAAGGACTATTGAAGAGCTCATTGGAGATTGGAAGAAACAACAATCAACAATTTGGCATTGGTTGTTGTTGGTTTGAGACCAATGAAAATGCACATTGATATGATAGGTGATGTCATCTTAAAATAAAATGAGGTATGTTCTTTGGAAAATACACAAAAAAAAATTAAAACATAAAATATAGGAACTTTTTTTTTAAAAAGTGTAAAGATGATAATCAACATGCCCAATTTTAAGTATTTTTTTTTTAAAAATAATGTGAAACAACAAGTCTTTTTTTTTATAAAAAGCTTGCAAAAGACTAATTAAATGTCCACCCAACCCAAGGTGCAAATTCTATAATGTGGCATCAATGGACATTATGTGTAGGGAAAAGCCCAAGTTTTTCAAAATGCCTATCAACCTATTAAACTTTGTAAGCCAACTTAGAACTACACTATGTGGAAGATCTTCATACCCAGTTTGACACAACAAACTTGTTCTCCTTACAAGCAACCTCAATTTAATTTTGAATGAAAACACCAACTAATTTTGATGGATGGCATTGAATTTAACATGCCAATACTTTTATGTCTTGTATATGTATATATATAATAATCCTCTACACAACTTTAATCAAAACAAAGTATTTGGGGGAAAAAATTAGATTATTTTTGTTCTCCATAAGGTGTTTGGAGACAAAAACATATTTTCAACAATTTTTGTTTTTCTTGTAGCAACTTGCATTGTTTAGTGTTTGGCAAATAGATTGTGTAGAGTGGGTGTGGCCTAAAATTCAACATTGTGGTGTTGGTCCTCTCCAAACTCCCCACCAATTATGGGAACATTGGAACAAGTGAAAAGTACTACAACCTTGGTGGTGTTTAAGGACATGAAATTAGTTGGTAGTTGCGGTTTCTCCATCTCCTTCACCAAAACCTAAAAGACGACCCCCCCCCATTTTCAATGTTCATTATTCTCCTTCTCTCCTTGCACTAGTCATGTATGTGTAAAATTTATGAACACCCAATTCCCAATTGTGGTTTCAATGAAGGCCACTTCTTGCAAAAATCTCTTTAGCAATCACTTTCTTCTTAAATCACCAAAGTTGTTAGCTATGCAGGGTGAATTTTGTAGTGGTGTGTGTTGTGAAGTTAAGAAGAGGCGGTGCAAGTATTGCCGACTCTTCACAACACAAAGTCAATGAACTAATACTCATGTCATGAGCCCAACTAGAAACATCGGTGGTCCAGTAGAGTGAAGTTCTTTTCATGTCTTTAGCGGTATTTGATCTCCATGTACAAGGAGTACAAACAAGCTCACAATCTACCCTTGAATTTCTATGGGAAATTTTCTTAGGAGCTCTAAGTTGTAGTTTATTTGGATCTACATTTTTTCACTCTGAAAGATCCCATGTTGTAACTTTTATTATGGTTTTGAATTTGTTAGAGATGTTGAAAACCAAAAGTTCACACATATTTGGCTCGATCACTAGAACACATTTACCACAAATATATGTGCACAAGGGGATGATCGCTACAAATCACATTTTTTCATGGCATGAGAATGACTTCTAATAGAGCATTGGGTGTGTTCATCATCTCTCACAAAAAGAAAGGTGCAACATAGATTGTAGGGCTTCATGATGCTTCGGGTAATTCTTTGTTCCTACTAGGCATATAGTTTGTTGTTGGGTCACTTGTGGGAATCTTGCATAATCAAAACACATTGTGACCATTTTTGCAATGGGATGTAATAGATTGTGAAAGCATCATGAACATAAGAAAATTGCCCTATGAATGAATAGGACTTAGGTCATGGATATGTCTCCATATGTTTACATGTGTAACCTCATATTGGTTTTTATCCTCTTTTTGTTTGCCTATCCAATCTTTTCTTGTTTCGGACCTTGAAGCCTTTGATGTCTAAAGGATGCGGAATGTGCTTAATCTCTTTGTAGGCACTTCATGGTATAAGAAAACAAGCCACAAAGACAATAACTCCTGTCCAATGGACCCGCTCAAAGTCAGGGGTAAAAAAAACAATCTTCATCCATAGCAATGGAGGGAAGCATGAATTTGTTTCTTCTTTGCAATATTGTTACTTCAACTTTGGAGAGAACCATGTTTCTTCATGTGCAAAGAAAGAGTTTGACCTAAGCAAAAATCAAAGCTAAAGAAACTGGTCTCTTCTGCTTTGCATTTGCAGGACATGTTGTCAAGACTGACAGAACTAGTTCCCAAAGAACAGGTACAAATTCTATTGCAACAGCTCCGAGTTTGTAAATAAAAAATAATTTAGTCAAAAATTCTGCAATTTTAAAGTATCATGACAATTGGATGAAGACCCTATTGGAAACACCATTTTTTTCTAAATTTTTGTAATGTACAAAATCTTGTAGCATTAACCCCCCCTTTTTTTTTGCAGGAGCGGCTCAAAAAGATAAAGAAAGAGTATGGAAAGATCTCTTTGGGTGACACAACAGTTGATATGGTAATGCACGTGAACTCAAAACCCAACTCCGACAATTTGTTAGTAACAATTCGGTAGCTCATAACTTGATTGTTGAATACTTGCATTCACATGGAGATATGAAAATTTCCTTGAATAATTGGCCAAAATGGGTTGAATCAAGCATTTTTTGGGTCTGTTTTGTCTGCAAATGTTCACCACACCACAAATGAAATCACATAAAATAATCCAGTTTGATTCATACAAAGGACATTTTTCAAAGAAATGCACAAACATCACCAGATAATAGAGTTATTTGTAAAGTCACACAATTAGGAAGGCGAGAACAGCTAGTTTCAACATAATAGGGTATGAAACACGAAGGAAATTTTACAAAACCAAATAATTGGGACCCAAATTAGTTTTTCCACAAATTTTGGTGGTAAGATGAGTTTCATCCTGTCTTTCCATTTTCCTGAGCACCTCTGGTGCTGCTACATATATTTTCAGTGCTCCCTACCTGTACAACTACTATAGTTACTCTCAAACCTTGTTCATTAAATGCTGAGTTTCAGCATTTCATACTGAGATTTAATAAAATGTCCTTATTTTGTGGATACCTCTGAAAGACGGGATAGGGGGTGAAAGAGAGGGTGAACACTCTACGGATAACTATATTGAGAAAAGAAATTCTGAAATTGCGGTATTTAGAAAGCATGTCGGTCATGTTGTTGGACATGGGATGCCTACAGAAGTTGGTAGCAGCAGAATTGATGCAAAAGTGTTCATGATTTTCGGTACTATAGAAACAAAAACGTTTCACTCGTGACAATTATAAAAGCAATGAAAAGTTTGACGCTCATCTGATGGGTCATTACTTGAAGATGCTCAGAGTAGTACCCATCCATCTATCTGTATGTGAGAACAATGGATCATGCACATAGAACAAACAAATCATGGTGATTGATTGATCATCATTGCTAAAATAAAATAAAATGAAGGAAACAGCAAATGAGGCTTTGCTCTCCAGAACAATGCATATTGATACGGGGTTCACGGATGTTGGAAGAATAGTGTGTTGGTGGGATGCGGGGCATAAAAGGCATGCTCTGGGAGACATCATTGCTTGATGCAGATGAGGTACCAATGCAATGAATTCAAATTGGAAAGAATGAGATTAGACCCCAGTTGCACTTGTAAAAAAATGTCATGGTAACAAATTTGCACATGAATAAGCTTTTAGGTCAAGCAGGTGCTTTGGTGCCATAATAAAAGCTAAACAAAAGGGCAATGCTGTGATAGATTCAAGTGTATTGTTTGATAGTTGTGAGTTCTCTTTTTCTAAAGCATTTGTGCTAGTTTGTGAGATACAAGTTGAGTGAGGTCTGTACATATATTGCAGGGGATTAGGTTTAGGGGACTCTCAATTCCCGAGTGCCAAAAGAAGTTGCCAGCGGCAATCAAAGGGGGTGAACCATTACCAGAAGGCTTGTTATGGCTACTTGTGACTGGCGAGGTTGGTTCCAATTTTTTAATAAAAAAAATTCTGTGTTCACAAGTTTATCCCTTTTTTCTTCAAACCCTAATGCACACAAAAATTGTTGGAATGCAAATATTGGGTTGTTATGGGCTTTGGTCAAGGATGTCCCCCAAACTACACTACAATTTTCTGGGGAGGTTTTTAGTTTTTACATATTTAAAATTTTGAAGTATACACAACGTGCACACTAATAACATTGAGAATTTGGTTTTTTTTTTTTTTCTCTTGGAAATTTGAAGGTTCCAAACAAGGACCAAGTGGCCGGATTAACAAAGGACCTAAGGGCACGTTCCAAGGTTCCAGGTATGATAAAAATTTCCTTCCACAAAGGGGGGGGGGTCAGTATTATTACTTACTTACTTCCCCCACCCATAATGTTGTTGTATGAAGCCGCAAATAATTGTATTCTTCAGCACGAGTTTTTAATAAAACTCTTTTAAAAAACCCTTCTAAGATAAAAATATAGAATTAGGCTATACTTGGAGAATTGTGAAGAACTTTGAGAGAATGTGGATTTCATCTGGATGAAATTTGGATGGATCATCATGCAAATGTGTGGAGATTTTCCTCATTTGCTGAACAGAGTGGATTAGGATGTGTTTTTTCATGGTTAGGGTTTGTGTTTGATGTGTTGAATCAATTTCCAAAGTCTGCACACCCCATGACCCAACTTACTGCTGGCATCATGGCCCTCCAGGTACCAAATTTTCATCCATGAGGCTAGGCTAGGGTTTGTTCACATTTGTGCAAAATCAACAAAGTAAGGAGGATATAATATATGGCTATCAACACCAGAGATAAAGTACACATCTTTCTATATTTTTGGCTACACAATTGAAAACCAAATATACGAATCTGACGATTTTAACTCTTTTTTTTTTTTGATTTCGGTTTTGGTGCTAAAAACCCTCAAAAATCACTTCTTTTTCAATTTTTTAATTTTTAATTTCGCCATTAAAAAAAGGCTGGTCAGTGGGTCATGCATGCACAGTGACTTGATTTCATACCCAATTTTTGCTATTTCAACAAAAAAAAACTTTTTTTTTGAAAAAAGGATATTCTGTCAAAGACCCCTGTATTTTAGAAGAAAACTCACCCAGGAAAAGAATTTTTAAAAATTACCAAAATCACCACAATTGCCTACAATATGAAAGGGTGCTAAAGATTTTCTACGCCCATATTTTGAATATCGCCAACTTTAGCCAAATATTCTTATGGATGATCATCACTTGAGCAACATCCCAAAACTAGAAAAATAATTTATTTTTTTAATTTTTTAATTTTTAAAAAAAATTTAAACTAAAATAATGAAATAATACAAACTGGTCACACTTGGTTGGTGTTATGAAATTATCTCAAATGCTTAATGAAGTTGAAATATGACACTGGAAAATATTTTCTTTAGTTTTCCTCATATATTCATTTCCAACACTAGTGGAGATACCCAAATGGGTCATTCATTAATATGAATTATTAGTTATTTTATTTTATTTTTTCGAGATTTAAAATCTGAATTATTGGAATGCAGACTGGGAGTGAATTTGCCAAGGCCTATGAACAAGGAATTCACAAAAGCAAGTAAGGAATCCTATTTAATTGGAAACTTGGTATCTCAAAATTAAGTTTATTTATATTTATCTATTTATAAATCATTATCATGAAAACTGCTGTTCACATGGATGTAGCCATAAATGGCATATATATATATATAACCCTTATAGAAATAATAAGTCATAACGGCAATTCAAATTTCATGGAAAATTTTGCTTCATTACAGATATTGGCAACCGACTTATGAAGATTCTTTGAATTTGATAGCACAACTGCCCGAGGTGGCTGCTTTCATTTACCGCAGGTAAGTAAGCAAGTTAGTTTCAAAATTTTATTCTGCCCTTTCCAATAGGATCACACCACGTAAAGAACTTTTCCGACGTCGGGCAGCTATTAGAAAAAGGAACACCCCCCCCCCAATGGTTATCAGGGCGCCTTGGGAGGACTCATAACCGTGGTTCTCACAAATGTCAAAGACCCATGGTTCTTAACTACTGTATAGCGGGGAAGAAAAATCAAGTAGCCAGCCAAAAAAACCCACCCAGTTCATTACCGGATCTTTAATTGAACCCGCCGGTTCTTTAAGGTTTTTGAAATAACCCGAACCTGTGTATCTTTGAATCCAACGGGTTTCAAAGAAACAGAACCGCCGGTTTCTGATTTTTAAATAATTTTTTAAAATAATGGAACCAGCGAGGCCACAATTCTTTTATAAATTCGAATAGTAATTGCATAACATTGGATTTTTCCTCTGTTAGGAGCGCCTATTTAATGATGAGAAATTTATTAAAATAGATAAAAATATATATGGCCTTATTTTCTTTTTCTTTTCTTTTTTAAAAGGGCAAAATTTGGGTGTGTTTGTGTGTGTGTGTGTATTTATTTTTTCCCCACCCAATGAATAGAGTTTACAAGGGGGGAAAGCCAATAGCGGCAAATCCAAATTTGGATTATGCGGCCAATTATGCACACATGTTGGGATTCCAAGACCAAAAAATGCACGAACTCATGCGTCTCTACATAACAATTCATAGGTATGCCATTTTATTGTATGATCTATAGCCAAAATTTTGCCCCCAATTTCTCCAATTACCACCATTCCCCCAAAAAACTTACTTCAATAGCCATTAATGTTGATAAATATTCAATAAAATATAGAAAAAAATCTTTAATTTCATTCAATTTATATATTTATGTATTTATTTATTTTATTATTTATCTATTTAAAAAATTAATTCATGACATTTATGCATATATATATATATACATGACAATATTTTAACTGATTTATGAACATGGATGATGGCAGTGATCATGAAGGTGGCAATGTGAGTGCACACACCGTCCATTTGGTATGTCTCTAATATTCAAATAATATATTGTAAAATTAATGTTAAATTAGGAAAAAAAGGTTCAAATTTTTCCATGATCTTAATGTTCACCTAGTAAGTTATCTACTATCTAATCCACAATATATGTAGTTGCATATAACATAGTTTTGTATTCTTTTGAAAGAAAACATCGAAGAGGACGTGAAATTAGCCAAATTATGAAAATGGGGGAAAAAAAATCAAAACATGTTGATAAAATGGAAGACGACATGAAATTAACCAAATTTTCAAAAGGAAAACTACTAAAAATTTTTATAATAAATTATTTTAGGTTTAAAATTTTAGGTTATTATTGGGTATTTTGTCCCCTAATTGGGAAGTAAGGTCCCTAAGAGGATGGCTACATCCAATGGGAAAAAACCTAAGTAAGCCATCATTGGTCTCTACACAATTATGACAAAAATTTAATTTTAAAAATTAATTCAAATTATTTAAGCACCCTAGAAAAATAAATAAATATAAAAATTAATTTTTAAAATTAAATTCAAATTTTTTGAACACCCTAGAAAAATAAATAAATAAATATTAAACAAGAGTAGTGACTTTGTGTGTTACATTGTTCTCAGGTAGGAAGTGCATTATCGGATCCATACCTCTCAGTTGCTGCTGGAATGAATGGTTTAGCGGGCCCTCTACATGGCCTTGCCAATCAGGTTTTTAGCAATTTAAGTTTATACGACTCCTAAAAGAAAGAGAGTAGAGTAGGCATAAGGTCCCACCCACTCCTAAAGAGTAGGCTTAAGACCCCTTCTACTACTACTACTAGTTCACAATCTACGTTTGTTTAGCCATACGATAAAGTTCACTTCATGCTTTATGGTGAATTTAAAGGCCCAAGGGCGAAAATATGGGGCCACACTTCGCTATTGCCTAGTCTTGAGCCCCGTATTTTGGGGCTGGGCCTCACTATGGGGCTAAAACATGCCCTCCAAATTAATATCAATAAAGAAGAAGAATTTATTTATGTATGCAAAAATGTTTCAAATTGTTTCAAATTGTTGTCAATTATGATGATATTTGTTTGTTAGTTAATCGTTGTGCAAATACCGATGACAACCAAAGAAATATGGCTAAATTATTTTTTTTCTCTTTTATTTTCACTTTAGATAGTGTCCATAATATGGTGCATTTTCACCACAAGGATCTCTACAATTATTTGATTATTTTGTTTAAATTGCAGGAGGTTTTGAGGTGGATTCAAGGTGTAGTCAAAGAAATTGGCGCCGATGTTAGCACGGAAAAATTGAAGGAATTTGTTTGGAAAACATTGAAAAGTGGCAAGGTAAGAAGAAACAATAGTTAAAATGAATCACCTCCAAACTTTTTTTTCTCTCTAGTTCATTCATGTGCAAAGCATCTCCATTAATAGTCCTTAAATGGGTTTTTTTCTTTTCAATTTTATGATTTAGAAATTTGGCAAATTTCCAAAAAGGGGGAAAAAAAA
>Ga0116227_10017247_pt1 | contig 10127 bp, 4 predicted proteins | sample S1TSphgellanicum_FD_89693 | JGI IMG/M metagenome (GOLD analysis project Ga0116227, IMG submission 89693) | Host-associated microbial communities from peat moss isolated from Minnesota, USA - S1T2_Fb - Sphagnum magellanicum MG | ecosystem: Host-associated > Plants > Peat moss > Unclassified...
AGATCATGAACGCGGTGGTTCTGACCGCGGTGCTGTCGGCGCTCAATTCCGGTCTCTTTGCCTCATCGCGGATGCTGTTCGCGCTCACGCGGCGCGGCGATGCTCCTCGGGGGCTCGCCCGCTTGAATCGCCGGGGCGTCCCGGTTCGCGCAATCTTGCTCGGAACGGTGTTCGGTTATGCCGCGATCGTCATGTCGTACGTGTCGCCGGACACGGTATTTCCGTTCATCGTAAACTCGTACGGCACGGTGGCCATATTCGTGTATTTGTTCATCGCCGTGTCGCAACTGCGCCTGCGCGCCCGCTTGGAAAGGGAAGATCCCTCACGGCTGCGACTGCGCATGTGGGCGTACCCCTATCTGACGTACGTGGCGATCGCCGGCATGCTCAGCATCGTGCTGGCGATGGGCTTCATTCCCGACCAGAGAACGCCGCTCATATTCGGGCTCATCAGCTTAGGGATACTGGTGATCGCGTTCGGGTTGCGGCTGCGTTTTGGTGCGAAACCGGACATTGCGGCGCTCGCGATGGAGTCGCATCAATACGGGGAGTTGTAGTGGGGGCCTCGGTCGCGCGCTAGAACGGTCGGTCGCCGATCACGGTGGCCCGGTGCATGATGCGCCGCTCCGGCAGATAGTCGGCGACGGCGTAATGGTGGGTGATGCGGTTGTCCCAGAACGCGACGTCGTCGACGCGCCATTGCCAGCGCAGAATGAATTCCGGCCGCGCCGCGTGTGCAAACAGAAATGTCAGCAGCGCATCGCTTTCACGCGCGGTGAGTTCATGGATATGGGTGGTGAACCCCTCGTTGACGAACAGGCCCTTGCGACCGGACACCGGGTGCGTGCGAATCACCGGATGGGTCACCGGGGGATGCTTCGCGACCGCGCGCTCATAGCGTTCCTTGAAGGCGGGGTCGGCGCCCCAGCGACCGGCGGGAAAGGACTTGACCACCGAGTGCTCCGCGGTCAGTCCCTCCAGCATCCGCTTCAGCGGAGCGGACAGGGCGTCATAGGCGGCGAGGTTGCTCGACCACAGGGTGTCGCCGCCGGCGCTCGGCAACTGCTTCGCGGCCAGGATGCCCGCCATCGGCGGCGTCTGGGTGAAGGTAACGTCGGTGTGCCAGTTGTCGTTGTCCGGTAGAAAGTTGCCATGCGTATCGAGCACCAGAATCTCGGGCAGCTCGGGTAGGACGGGATAGATCGGATGGACGTGCAACTCGCCGAAGTAGGCGGCGAACCGGCATTGTTGCTGCGGCGTCAGCGGCTGGCCGCGGAAGAACAGTATCTGGTGTTCAACGAGCAACTCATTCAGTTGCTGGACGCTGTCGCGCGGCAGTTCATCGCGGAGCGCTACGCCCTCGACGATCGCGCCGAGCGCGGGGGTGACGCGCGAGACGGTGATACTCATGTGAATATTCTACCTCAAATGTTGGAATCGCCGCCGGCCGGAAACGTGCGGCGCGGCCGCCCGAAACGTGCGGCGCGCCGGCCGGAAACGTCAGGCGCGCCGGCCGGAAACGTGCGGTGCGCCTGACTTCTCGCCGCCTCGATTTTGTAGTATCAGGCGATGCGTGCACACTCCGCGCCATGACATCCAAAAAACACTCCGATCCGGCCTTTCTGGCCGAGTGGGTGCCGACAACCTCCGGTGACGCCGGACTCGAGCTCTCCGCCGTACGCGCCGGGAAAACATCCGCGCTGCAAATGGATTTCGATTTCAAGGCCGCCGGCGGCTTCGTCGTCGCCAAGCGCGCTTGCAACCGTTCGATGCCCGAGGACTACACCGTGCATTGCCGGCTGCGTGGGCGTGCGCGCGAGCGCGAGCGCGAGCGCGGCGCCGCCATCGCCGCCGCGCCAGTGGCCCACGCAGCAGTCGCCGCCGCCGCAATGGCCGACCCGGCGGTGGCCGACGCGCCAGTGGCCGGCGCGGTCATCACATTGGAAGTGAAACTCGTCGACGTCACCGGCCGCAACGTCTGGCGTTTCGTGAAGAAAGACCTCGTACTGCCCGCGCGTTGGACGCGCATGACCGTCGAGAGCCGGGACATCGATTTCGGCTGGGGTCCGGCGGGCGGCGGCCCCATAGGCCAGTTGGGGTCGATCGAGTTCGCCATCGTTTCGAGCACCGGCGGCAGCGGCACGTTGTGGATCGCCGACATCCAGATCGATGATTCTCTTCCCGCGCAAGCACCCACGCTGCATGCCTCCAGTGAACTGCCCGGATTCGCAGCCGCGGGCGCCTTGACCCCTTCGGGCTGGCGACCTCGGCACGACGATGCCCGGCCTTGGCTCGAGATCGATTTCTCCGCGCCGCGCCGCCTCGGTGGCCTGATCCTCGATTGGTTGGTTCAGGCTCCGTCGAGCGGCTTTCGGATTCGCGGCTCGAACACCGCGACCCGCTGGACGACCCTGCACGCAGCGGCCCGCGCAGGTGGCCCGCGCAGCTATGTGTACCTGCCCGGCACGAAGGTGAGATTCTTGCGCGTGGAATTCACGGACCCCGCGGTGGGCGTGGCACTGCAGGTGCAATCCTTCGAATTCTCCCGCTTCATCGAAGCCTTTTGGTACCGCATCGCGCGCGCCGAGCCGCGCGGTTGGCATCCGCGCTGGCTGCATCGCGAACAGAGCCTGTGGACCCCCATCGGCACCTCGCACGGCACGCAGTGCGCGCTCATGAACGACGACGGCATGGTGGAGGTGAGTCAAGGCTCGTTCTCCGTGGAGCCCATGTTGTGGATCGCCGGACGACTCGTGACCTGGGCGGACGTGACGGCGCGCCAGGAACTCGAGGCAGGGTGGATGCCGGTGCCCGCCGTGATCTGGCAGACCGGCGATTGGCGCTTCCGCATCCTGGCCGAGACGACCGAGAGTGGCGTATTGCGGGTGCGCTATCGGTTCGAGAACCTGACCGAGCATGCGCTGGCCGCGCGCTTGTTCGTGCTCGTGCGTCCGTTTCAAGTCACGCCGCCGTGGCAGAGTTTCCGCGAAGTGGGTGGCGTGAGCCGGGTCGACGATCTCGAGTTCCGCGATGGCGCGGTGCGCGTCAACGAGAAATCGCTGCTCGTGCCGGCGATCGAATCGGCCGGAGCGCCGACCACGCCGACAGGTACCGCCACCGTGTCGACAGTAACCGCCACCGCGCTGACAGCGCCAACTGGATTCGCGGCGCTGTCCTTCGACCAAGGATTCCTCGCCGCCCATTTGTCCACGGGCGCGCTGCCGGCGAATTCACGCGTCCACGATCCCTTCGGCTTCGCTAGCGCTGCGCTGCAATTTGAACTCACGCCGGAAGCTCACGCGGCCAGTGAAAGCGTCATCCAGTGCATGCCCCCCCTCGTGTCGCGTTCGCCGGCCGTGAATGCGCCGGCCGCCGCCGAACCGGCATTCGATTGGGCTGCGAAGCTTCGCGCGTCCCAGTGGACGGGCAACGGCTGGATGACCGATGCCGTTCACGCAGCACTCACCGCCACGGCGCAAATCCTGGTGACACGGTCGGGGCCCGCGCTGCAGCCGGGTCCGCGGCGCTACACGCGTTCCTGGATACGCGACGGCGCAATGATGAGCGCGGCGTTGCTGCGCATGGGCCACGCCGAGGAGGTTCGCGACTACATCCGCTGGTATGCGCCGGCGCAGCGCGCCGACGGCTTCGTTCCGTGCTGCGTCGACCGTGAAGGCACCGACTGGCTGGTGGAGCATGACAGCCACGGCGAGTTGATCGCGCTGATCGCGGATTACTATCGATTCAGTGGCGATCGCGCGCTGCTGGAGGAGTGCTGGGGCACCATCGACAGAGCCGTTGGTTACATCGAAGATGCGCTCGATTCCACCGGGCTGATGCCGATCTCGGTGAGTCACGAGGGATACCTCGCTCAGCCGGTGCATTCGTACTGGGACGATTTCTGGACGCTCAAGGGCTTGCGCGACGCGGCGGAGCTGGCACGCGTATTGGGTCACGAGAGCTCGGCACGACATTGGCAGACGCTCAGCGCCCGCTTCGCGGATTCAACTTTCACGTCCATCGAAGATACGCGCGCGCGGCGCCATCTCGATTTCATCCCGGGGAGCATCGAGTGGGCGGACTTCGATCCGACCGCGACCGCGAACGCGCTGTATCTCTTCGATATCCCTACGGGACTGAACCTCGAGGCGGTGCGGCGGACCTTCGACAAATATCTCGCCGATTGGCGCGCCAAGCGCAGCGGCGCGCTCGATTGGTCGAATTATACGCCCTATGAAATCCGCATCATCGGCGCGTTGGTGCGGTTGGGGCTGCGTGATGCCGCGTTGGAATTGCTGCGCTTTTTTCTGTCGGATCGCCGTCCACCGCCATGGAATCAATGGCCCGAGATCGCGTGGCGCGACACCCACGCACCGGCGCACGTCGGCGACCTGCCGCACACCTGGATCGCCGCCGAATACGTCCTCGCCCTGCGCAGCCTGATCGCGTACGAGCGCGAAGCGGATCGATCGCTGGTCGTGGCGGCGGGGCTCGCGCCGGAATGGCTCGACGGCGCCGGCGTGACCGTGGACCGAATGCCGACGCTGTATGGCAACTTGAGTTATTCGCTGCGCCGTATCGATTCCCGCACCCTGCGGTTCGAGATCTCGAGCGAAGTCGAGGCCACGGTGATGCTGCGTCCGCCGTTGCCGGCGCCGCTGTCTAGCGTGACCATCGACGGCAGTCCCAGCACCCGTTTCGATGCTCATTCCGCGACCATCGCACACACGCCCGCCGTCATCATCTGCGCCACGTGAACGATCACCCAATAGGACTGCCGGGTCCGGCGCCCGATAGCGAAGCCCACTTGGGGCTCGTGCGCCAGGTGCGGCTGATTGTGCGCACGATATTCCAATCGCCGGTGGGCAAGTACCTCATGGTGCTGGTGGCGGCCATCGTGGCCGTCGTCGTGGCCACGGCCTATGGCCAGATCCGCCTCAACGGCTGGAATCGGCCTTTCTACGATGCTCTGTCGCGCCGGGACCTGCGCGATTTCCTTTATGAACTCGGCGTGTTCTTCGTCATCGCGGGATGCATTCTCGCGCTCAATGTCGCGCAGCGCTGGATGGTGGAAACCTTGGAGCTCAAGCTGCGCGAGGGTCTCGTCTATAGCCTGCTCAAGGACTGGTTGCTGCCGCGGCGCGCATTCTGGCTGGCCAATGCCGGAGCGATCGGCGTCAACCCCGATCAACGCATTGCCGAGGATGCCCGCAAGCTGTGCGAGCTGTCGGCCGATCTCGGCGTGGGGCTGCTGCAGGCGTCGATCTTGTTCGGTACCTTCGCGGGCGTGCTCTGGCATTTGTCGAGCGACTTCGCGATCCGCATCGGCGATCAGGATCTCGTGATCCCCGGGTTCATGCTATGGGCCGCGATGCTGTATGCGAGCGCGGGCTCTTTGCTGAGTTACCGGGTCGGCAAGAGTCTCATCGGCCGTAACGCCGAGCGCTATGCGCGTGAGGCCGATTTACGATTCTCGCTGGTGCGCGTCAACGAGCATGTCGATGACATTTCCTTGGCGGCGGGCGAGCCGGACGAGCGGCGCCGCATCACCTTGAACCTGGACGACGTGCTCGCCGCCACGCGCCGCATCGTCATGGGCCATACGAATTTGACCTGGGTCACGGCGGGATTCGGCTGGGTGACCATAGTCGCGCCGATCCTGGTGGCCGCACCGCTCTATTTCAGCGGCAAGGTGTCGTTCGGCGGTCTCATGATGGCGGCCGGCGCATTCACGCAAGCGCAATCCTCGCTCCGCTGGTTCATCGACAATTTCAGCGCCATCGCCGATTGGCGCGCGACGCTATTGCGCGTCGGGAGTTTCCGTCATGCGCTGCTGACGACCGAAGAGCCGCGCGATTTTCAAAGCCGCATCGCCTACGCCGAGGGCGAACCCGGCGAGATCCTCATCGACGATCTGCAGATCGTATCCTCCGCCAACGCCGATAAGCTGCGCGAAACCAAGGTCGTCGTCAAGGCCGGAGAACGCGCGCTCATTCTCGGCGCGCCGGGAACCGGCAAGACCCAGCTGTTTCGGGCGCTCGCCGGCCTATGGCCGTGGGGAGGAGGGCAAATCACCCGGCCGAAGGGCGAACAGATTTTCTATCTGCCGCGCGGCACACCCTATCTGCCGCGCGGCACGCTGCGCGAAGTGCTCGCGTATCCGATGAAGGCGGAAAGTTTCAGCGAGGAGGCTTTCAAGCGCGCGCTGTTCCGGCTCGGGCTCGAGCGCCTTGCGCCGCTGCTCGACACCACCCACCGATGGGATCGGGAATTGAGCCAGGACGAGCAGCTCTGCCTCGCGTTTGCGCGCATCTTGCTGCAGGCGCCTCCCTGGGTGCTCATCGACGGCACACTGGGCATGCTCGACGACGATGTGCTCGAGTTGGTCGTCGATGTGTTCGCCAAGGAATTGGCGCACACCGGCGTGATCCACATCGGGGGGCCGGCCGAGGCGCACCCGCTGTTCACGCGCGTCCTGCATCTCGTCAAAGCCGCCCGAGTGGACGCATGAGCGCGCTGCGCGCCGCATGCTGGGTGCTGTGCTGTCTGTTGGCCGCGGCGCTGCCGTCGTGGGCCGGCGCCTCGGATTTCGAATTCCACGCCCCCGCGAAAGCTGACGACCCGACGACGCCGGCGATCATGCGCGATCTGGCACAGCGCATCCTGCCGGTTTATCAGGAGCAGGATCCCGACCGGTATCTTGCGAACCTGTCGGCGCTGCAAATGGTCCTGGGCGACTACACCTCGGCCTACGCCTCGCGCCAATCCTTGCGCAATCGCCGGCGCATCGCGGATCTCGGTCGGCGCGTGGGCCGGGCGGTGATCTTCGACATCTATGCGCATGCCAAGGCGATGGAAGCCGAGCAGCCGGTCCCCTTTGCCGAGGCGTTCACTCAGGCCTTCGGTGACGTGGTGCCGCAACTCGATGATGAGGATGCCTATGCGGTCACTCGGTGGCTCGCGACGTCGTTGCCGGTATTTCAAGATGCGCTGCAACAGGCCTTCGATCAGCGACGCCTGAAGGACAGCATCAGCGGACCGGATGCCATGGATCTGATCTGGACCTATCTGGGGTTCGATGCCTACCGCACCTTCGGTACGCTGGTCGATAAGCTGGATGCCGAGGACGATCAGCGCCGTTACACGACCGACGGCGGCGTGCGCGTGGCGACCGCCGATGGAGCGAGCATCGCGGTGCACATCGTACGTCCGAAGAATCCGGCGAAGCCCTTGCCGACGCTGCTCGAATTCACGATCTACGACGCCGACGATTACGCCAAGGAGTGCGCGGCGCACGGTTACGTGGGGGTGGTCGCTCATACTCGTGGTACTCAGGCGAAGCCCCGCGATGTGGTTCCCTATCAATACGACGGCGAAGATGCGCGCGCCGTGATCGAGTGGATTGCGAAGCAGCCGTGGAGCGATGGTCAGGTCGGGATGTACGGCGATGGCTACAGCGGCTTTACCGCGTGGGCCGCCGCAAAACGGCTGCCGGCTGCGCTCAAAGCCATCGCCACCTCGGCGGCGACCGCGCCCGGAATCGATGCTCCCATGTCGGGCGGCATCCCGCATAATTCGGCGTATCGCTGGTCGTTGTACGCCACCGACCCTAGGCCCTCGCCGGAAGCCGATTTTTACAATGACGCGCCGTGGCGCGCGCTCGATCGGACCTGGTACCGAAGCGGCTGGCGGTACCGGGACCTGGGCCGCTTGAACGGGGTGCAGAGCCCGATCTTCACCCGCTGGCTCAATCATCCGAGCTACGATGGGTACTGGCGCAAGATGATTCCGTATCGCGACGATTTCGCACGCATCGATATCCCGGTGCTCACCCTGACGGGCTACTACGCCGGCAGCCAGGCCGGCGCGCTGTACTATTATCAGCAGCACCTGCGCTACAACCCAAAAGCCGACCACACGCTGGTGATCGGTCCGTACGACGACAGCGTGATGCCGCACGGCCCGCTCGCGATGCTGCAAAAATACCCGGTCGATCCGGCGGCGTTGATCGAGCCGCGTGAACTGCGCTATCAATGGTTCGACCACGTGCTCAAGGGCGCGGCGGCGCCGCCCTTGTTGCAGGACCGCGTCAATTACGAGGTGATGGGGACCGACGCGTGGCAGCACGCGGCATCGCTCTCCGCGATGGCGCCGGGGTCGCTGCGTTTTTATTTGGACAGGAATGGCGCGGGCGACAAGCATCGATTGGTGCGCCGCAAGCCGCTCCACACGTCGATAGTACGTCAGACGGTGAGCCTCACCGATCGCAGCGACTTCGCGTGGACGGCCCCGGCGGATTTCATCAGCACGAATTTGACGACTCATGACGGCGTGATGTTCCTCAGCGAGCCGTTGGCGGCACCGACCGAGTTCAGTGGCCTGTTCTCCGGCCGGCTCGATTTCTCGGTGAACAAAATGGACGTGGATTTGTACGTCAGTCTTTACGAACTGCTGCCGAACGGGGACTATATTTATTTGTTCAATCCGACCTACGAGTTCCGCGCCAGCTATCTGGGCGACCGTACCCAACGTCAGCTATTGAAAGCGGGCGAGCGGCAACACTTGTCCTTCCAGAGCGAGCGCATGACCAGCCGTCTGTTACAGGCGGGGAGCCGGCTCGTCATGGTGCTCGGCGTCGTGAAACGGCCGGATCGCGAGATCAATTATGGAACGGGAGAGGATGTGAGCGAGGAATCGATCGCCGATGGCTCGGAGCCCATCAAGATCCGCTGGTACGGCGGCAGCTACATCGACATCCCGGTTCGACAGTGAGCGACGCGCCAGACAGGTCTCAGGCGCCGCACGCGCCCTCGGGTTCGCACGCGCCGCCGCCGCACCGGTCCGCGGGGTCGCCCCCGGCGCAGCACGGGCCGAGCGGCCGCGGGCTATTCATCGAAAGCCTTCTGCTCGCGACGGTCGCCCTGGTGGTGCTGAATTTTCATCCCTTCGGCTCAGCGCATCTGCGCCGACATTTCTCCCAGGATCTCATCTATGCCTGGTTCGGCGATGCCGAGTGGCTGCACCCACGGGTCCGACAGTCCGCCACGCCCGGCGCCGCGCCGCCGCGCGCGGTCGTCATGCTCGTGGACGATGCCGCGCTGGCGCTGCGCGGCGCGCGGTGGCCCGTCCCGGTCGCGTTCCATGCCCAATTGCTCGCCGAACTCGAGGTGCTCCGGCCGCGGGCAGTGATGCTCGATTTCCTGCTCATCGACCGCGCGCCACCCGACGATATTTGCGCGCTGCTCGCGGCTGCCGATAGACTTCGGTCGGATGGCATTCCGGTCTACCTTGCGGTCACGCGGGACGATGATTTGTCGCTACTGGGCGGTAATTGCGCCGACGATACGGGCAAGCCGCTGCGCGCCGAGGGGTTACTCACGCCCGTGTCGGTGCGTCGGCAGATGGACGAGACGGATTTCGTGAGTAGGCGCTATCCATTCGAGCAGCGCGACGCAGCGGGCGAACAACCGGACGACCCCGGCGGGCAGCGAGGTGCCGGCGAGCAGCGAGGTGCCGCGGAGCCGCGAGATGCCGCGGAGCAGCGAGGTGCCGCGGAGCCGCGAGATGCAGGCGTCGCGCCCGGCCTGCCGAGCGCCGCGGTGCGCATCTATTGCGACATGGCCGCACAGCCCGATCGGTGCACGGCCGACTTTACGCGAGGGGCATCTCCCGACGCCGGTTTCGAACTCGCCTGGTCCCCGCGCGGCGATCCCTTCAACCGGCGCTGGTCGAAGACCGACTGCGGCGCGACCTCGTCGATGAGCGCCATCGTCGAGCGAACGATGTTGCCGCGCGAGACGGGTTGCCCGCCGATCGCCACCCTGTTCGCGAGCGCCTTGCTGAATCCCGCCGAGGATGCGGCGCTCGGGCCCAACAACGAGAAACTGTTCGACCTGATCGAAGGATCGACGGTGTTCATCGGCGGTAATTTCCGCGCCAGCGGCGATCTCATCACGACGCCAATGCACACCTTGCTGCCGGGCGTTTATTATCATGCAGTGGCCTTCGAGAACTTGGTGATTTTTGACGGCAAGCCCAAGGTACGCGAGGAGTTTCGGCGGTTTCCGCTGGGCCTTTATTTCTACGAATGGTGCGTACTATGGGCGCTGGCGGCGATTTTCGTGTGG
>Ga0116227_10017248_pt1 | contig 10126 bp, 4 predicted proteins | sample S1TSphgellanicum_FD_89693 | JGI IMG/M metagenome (GOLD analysis project Ga0116227, IMG submission 89693) | Host-associated microbial communities from peat moss isolated from Minnesota, USA - S1T2_Fb - Sphagnum magellanicum MG | ecosystem: Host-associated > Plants > Peat moss > Unclassified...
AAAAAATTATTGATTGAGTTTCAAGGGTTTTTTCTACTAGTGTTATCCATAATAAATCACTTTGATAAATAATTATAAATGATTATGTTTATTAAATTTAAGTGACACTAAATGATTATTGTTATAACATAGATTTGTATATTATATAATTTATATTAATATATTAGAAGAAATTAATTAATTAAATTAATGTGACATTACTTTAAAATCATTGTAATTACTTCAGATAAGAATTAAGTAATATGTGCATAATTATTTTTTAATTGAACATAATTATTCACACTCTTTAATTTATAACTTCAAACCTGAATTAAAAATTTGGAAATTATAGTGTAGTTAAAATAATTATTTTACTGATTTTAATTTCACGATTTATTATATAATAATATTATGTTTAAAAAATCTATGATTAATCATCTATGATAAATATTTTATAATAATTTCATAGTAATTATGAAAATTAATGTTACGTTTAACAAATTATTTTATTTATAATTAATAATTACCAAGAGAAAAAAAATACTTGACCTATAATAATTTTTACAACAATAAATGTTATTATATAGTAAGAAATGTAATTAGTTGAATAATAATTTAAGAAAAATTTGTGTAAGAATTTACTTTCTAATAAAAAAATTTAATTCATTATTTATAATTTTAAAATATTAATTTAAAATTATAGTCATTAAATTTGTTTCACATTAATTATATTATATATAATTTGATCAGATTCTGAAAAATAATATTTTTAAATATTTTATTATTTATGAGTTATGTATTAATAACTTGTGAGTAACTAGATAGCTAGTTTGTTAAATATTAAGAAGTTATTACTTATTTGAGTAATTGATAATGAATACTGAATATTTGTAATGTATAGTTTATAATTTAAATATATGTAAATTTCATCATTATTAATTATCTTGTATTTGAATTGTTTAAAAATCTAAAAACTAAGAAAGTAAGGCATGAAAAAAAATTTGGAAGTACAATTTAGTTTATAAGGAAGTTGCAACTTCAAAACTTATCCCATATTGTTTGTTTTTCATTCCTGTTTTGAACATTATATAAACAAGGGGGATGTGCCCATCTAATTTCACATTGAGAAATTTGTGCACATGGGATGAGTTAATCAAAAGGCTCAACCCAAAACAAAAAACAAATAATGCACAATTCTAAGGTACTTACCTCCCCAACCTATTTATCTATCTAGTTAGGTAGGTATCTAGTTTGACCTACCCATCTAGGTTGGCCTATGTACCTACCTACTTAAGTACCTACTTATATGAGTAGGTATTTAGCCTAGGAAAGTAGAACCTACCTGCTTACTTTTTCACCTAGGTAGGTAAGTAGGTAGGTAGGTAGGTAAGGATTATAGGCACTTATTTATGTACCTACCTAGGTATCTACCAACTTAATATTAATATTTTATTAAAATTTTAATGCCACATGGCATATTTACATTGGGCCACGTGTCATAATATAAGATCATCCAAGTATTTGAATTAAACGTCTTAGATTATTTCAAAATAATAATAATAATAATAATATAAATAATCATATATTAAAACACGTGGCAACACATGATTTGTTTTCAATTGTGACCAAAATAGTTGCATTTTAGTCACATGTGACAATACGTATACAATGGAGTCAAAGGATGAAATGTATTTGTTGACTTTTTCTTTCATACAATACCCTTTGTCATTTGTGACTAGTTTATCACATGCGACTTGTCTTAGGTGATTAAAAGGATTTTAGTTGCAAAATGTCTCTTGCGACTAAAATTTAGTCGCAAAGAGTAGTCGAAAATACATGTTTTTCTTCTAGTGTTATTTTCCATGTTGCCCAACACCATGACCATGCAGAACTTGCCAAACTTAATCCATTAGAAAAATAATTCTTCAATATTCCATTAAATCCAAGTCTTTCCCACACATGCACATTGGGTTACAATCATGAGGAGGTGCCATTGCATCTTGGCCATGATTTTGTGTTGTCAACTTGAAAAAATGAAATTGTTGGTCAAGAAGAATAATGTTTAATAAAGTTCCAACAATTGTGCTAGGGTTTACTATGGCCTTGTAAAGTGGGCTTGAATAATTGCCATGTGCTTAAGAAACACTACCTTTGCTTTTGGAACAAACCAATATTGTGGATAAATTACATTAGTAGCATTCAATAATTCTTGTGTTGGAAAGCATTTCTCCAATTTTGTTATTAGACTAGTAACAATTGAAGAGTATTGGGCCTTCATAGATCTATTATTTTAGCCCAAATATCTTTAGTTCCCATGCTCATAACACCAATGGTTGAATTGGTGGCATGGAACATATAAAGTTTACAGCCAAAATAAAAAACAACATATTCAATCTTTGATGCAAGCTAAATCCATTAGGTCAAACACAAAACATCATTACAATAGTCAACTAGTTCAAGGAAAGATGTGGTGTGTAGGGAAGAACCTTTTTTCAACTTTACTATACATAGTAAAAACAAAGTCACAAATGAAAGTTTGTTGCCTTTATGCAAACTTGGACAAACCTTGCATTGATTATAGCAAGGGCATGATGCAAGAGAGATCTAGTATGTCTCCACATCACATCAAAATTTGTAATTAGCCTTGGAAGTTTCATTGTGAGACCTATCTTTGGCCATCTTTACAACCAAAGTTTAGTACTTAACTAATACTCTTTTGGATGGTGACAATTTTGAAATCCATTTTGTTTTGACATTTTTTGGAATCTTGTTGGCTTTGCCTTCTAGCGATTTAGCAAGTTTAATCACTTCAAGATGCTATTTAGGCTTAGGAGAAAAATAATTGTACGTCTAGATGAGAACATGGATTTAATATTGGTTACCAAACTTGGGCCACTCAAGGTTTAAATAACCATGTTTGTATGGTGCACCATGCAATGCACACCATTGACATATGATGTTTTTGCATCAACTAAATGGTGACACCATTCCTCACACCTTGAAGAATAGTAATCCCATTTGCCTCAAAACAAACTAATTTGTTGACAATGTCTATTTCACTTAAACCCCCAAAATCAACAAGATTTTACACAATCAAGTTGGTTATAATATTTTTGGAAGTGGTTCCATCTACTACCTTTTGCAAATTGATCACAATTGAAATCCTCTTCCATTCATTTGTCACATACACATGGACAAAAAGCTAGCTTTGATTATCAATTGTGGTGACTTTGTCATAATTTGTTGAAATGAATGTTGACTTTTGGACTACAACTTTGATTGCTTGTAACAATGTAATGCATTACCTTTGCCATTATCTAGTAGTAGAATATGACTAATGCTTTTGAAGGAAATTCTCAACAATTAGAAATTTGAATAGTTTTTTGAAGGCTTCAAAATTAGTCATGGGCATGTCTTTGAACAAATACCAAATTGTAATAAATTGGCATATTTCTTCTTTTGTTCAACCTTTCCTACATTTGCAACTTGAGTAATAATTGTATCTTGCCGTGTGGATGCACAACTTCTCATTCTTCACATGGGCATTAGTAGGGTTAGAAAAATATGCACCAATTGCAACTCCAAGCTTGGCCATCATAGTACACTTCTTCACCCTTGAATGTTTGATTAAAAAGTAAAGTTTAAACATTACTAACTTCTTTATGCCTTCAATTTTGGAGCAAACCTTACATCCCACCATCTTCATCTTGCCACGATAAACAAGCTCAAACTAGGAAAATTTGGTAGTGCATTGTCTTGGTAAACCTTATTCATTTCCCATTCTAACTTTTACTTCTTTTTTGGTTCATTACCAATGGGATCTTTTGAAAGGATTCAATGACTTCCTGATTGATTTTGTTATTTTCTTTCAACTTATGGTTTAAGTGAATTGGTTTTGTTTTTCCAAATTTTTATGGCATGAAAAGATAAACTTTTTGAAAGTGGGGTGGGGTGGGGGGAGGGGGGAAATTGAGGGTATGGGCATTCTTGATTTTGGAGTGGAAGAGGTAAATTGGTTTGTAAAATGATTTGTAGTGGAAAGAAATGGTGTTGGAAAATTTGTTTTATAATGGGTTTTTGACAAGGATTATTTTCTTGAAACATTATGAATAAAAAGGTGTTTTGCAATTGGCCTTATAACTCGTTGTATTTCTACATTGTGAGTGTTATTTGACAAGTTGCATGAGTTGCAAGAGTTGTAACTCACTATATATACAATGCAATTTGATTGCAACTTTGTCAAAACAACTCATTTTCAACTACTATGCAACTCCATTACAACTACAACCATAATGTCATGCTGATGTTATTAATTTTCATCCATCCATTAAAATTTGACACATGGCATTATGAAAATTTTCGGATTTAAAAACTATTATTTTTGAAATATTGGTATGAGATTATGACACATGGCACAATGAAAAAATATTAATTAAAATTTGAAAAAATTATAATAAATATGTGTTTTAATATTTAAGTAGGTCGGTACATAGCCCTAGGTAGGTAGGTTGGTAGGTCCTAGGACCTACATACCTACCTAGCCACATAGGTAGGTAGAAAAATAGGACCTATTTATTTATGTAGGTAGGCAAATAGGTAGGAAAGTACAAGACTTGGTGAATTAAAAAATAGTCATGTAAATATTTTTATTTTGTTTTATGATTTACTTTTAAGGTTAAGTTTTTTTGAGCTAATCCCAAATGGCACATGTATTTAATGTGAGAACATAAGAGAAAACACCTTTTTTATATAGTTTATGACATGGGAATCAAAGACAAAACATGGGTTAAATCCCTTGGTTGTTTTTTAGTTGCAAATTGAGTTGTAATTGTAAAAAGATTTCTTCACATACTTTGTGTTTATTTTCATTATATAAGTCATACAATTAAATTAGAAATTATTTAATATTTATATATGTGAATTAATTATTTAATATTTAATTATCTGAAGTAGTGATTTAAGTTAAATAATTTAGTTCAGATAATTAATTATTTGGATTGATTATTTGAATTAATTAAGTAATGAGCTAGTAAATTAAATTAATTAATAAAATTAAAATTATTAATTATTTAATAAATTTAGAAAATTAATTATTTTAATTCACTAAATAAAAAATTATTTGAAATAATCAAACCAATTCATCTAATTTGTTAGTTGTTACTTTGAATAATTAACTATTTTATTTTAGATATTTTATTATTGGATTATTACTTATCTAGATTCATATAATTCGTTAATTATTATCTGATTTTTAAAAAATTTTAATTATTTGAATTAACTAAAAAATTAATAATTTGAATCAATTTATAATTCATATTAATAGTTATTTATTCAATTTAATTAATGATTTTAGAATAATTATGTAAATTAAATTTTAATTAATAAAGTATTGACAAATAATTCATTATTAAACATTACAAATTAAATATGAATTTGGGTAGAAAACATCAAGGTATAACTAGACATATCCATAGTACATTCAAGTTCAATTTTTAATAAAATATACACATTATTTTTAATTCACATTTAAATTAATTATATGTATCCAAATATGTAGTTTGTTAGTGAATTCAACTTAAAATTAGTTATATGAATCATAGTTATTTATTCAACCTCTGAAAAGGTCAAACATGGTTGATTATGGATGTATGTATGGTGTGCACAAATTACCGTATAAAAGACCCATTTTCAATTCACTTGCAACTATAATGCAATTAACTAATTTTCTGACGTGACAATTTATTTATTAATTCCCCATATTTCTAAGGGGATAGTTGCACAATAGTTATATATGAGTTGTTTTTTGAGTTTTAGTTACAAAGTAGTGTGGTTTTGATAAACATAATTTCTCATAGTGAAATAAGGTGTAATTTTCTTGGTTTTTAAAATGACATGCCTTTTACTAGTCATCTCATGAAAATTGTTGGTTTTTTAATGTTTTTAAAATACTTGTAATTAATAGCTTTTTAATTTTTTTTCTTTCAAAAATCAAAACTAGTTGTTCTTTGATTAAAATTTTTTAAAGAATAAAAAATGTCGATTATTTTCAAAATCAAATAATTGCACAACATTAAATTTTGCTTCCATGAAATCATTAGAACTTTACAATCATGGTGATAGATTAGAAGAAGTAGATGGAAAGGGTCATTTACTTCATTTGTAGAAATGCAGATCACATTGTTAGAATTAACATCTATTGGTGCAAAGGTGTAAAAAATAGTTAGAACCTAAAGTTTGTTAGTGGTTTTAAAGGCACCATAATTGAGATTAAATAGTTTGGAAAAGAAAAAAATGCAATGAAATCATTGGTTCGACAAACACATGGGTGATGAACACAAAGAATAAAACCAATAACATAAAAAACATTGAGATGTTTAAAAAAAGCTTGAAGATCAATGATGAACATAGGAGCAATGAACACACACAAGATACCATAAGACCTACAAAACATTGAAACCTTTTGAACTTTGAAAAAAACTTGAAGATGAACAACAAACATAGGGGTGACAAGCTACACACAAATTATGAGGTTGTAAGAGCTTGTAAGCAAAACACAAAAACCTCAAGGTTCATTGAACACATGGGCGACCAACCTAAAAAAAAGTGCAAAACACCAAAACCTCCAATACCTTGAAGAAAACTTGAAGATGGACAACAAACATAGGGGTGACAAGCTACACACAAATTAAGAGGTTGTAAGAGCTTGTAAGTAAAACACGAAAACCTCAAGGTTCATTGAACACATGGGTGACTAACATAAAAAAGAATGAAAAACACCAATACCTCCAATACTTTGAAGAAAACTTGAAGATGAACAACAAACATAGGGGTGATAAGCTACACACAAATTAAGAGGTTGTAACAACTTGTAAGCAAAACACAAAAACCTCAAGGTTCATTGAACACATCGGCAACCAACATAAAAAAGAATGCAAAACACCAAGACTTCCAATACCTTGAAGAAAACTTGAAGTTCAATAGCAATAAGTTTGGAATGACAAACACGCAAAAGAGACCATGAAAATTTTAAAACACTGAGATTGAGATCATAAGAGCCTTTAAAAAGCTTGAAGATTGATAACAATAGGTTTGGAGCTTGAATATAGGGGTGATGAATACATAAAAACACAATGGACACACCAACACTAAAAACAAAGGTAATGACAAAAAGGTGACAAACTTCAACAACTTTTGACTGTCATATCCATTACCAAAAACAACTTCAACACATTCTTTTGCAAAATTAAACACAAAAAATGATCAATGAAAGAATAAGGAATCAAAAGCTTAGGAAACTTCAAAATGACAATGATCAATTCCATTTCCATTTTCAACCTTGAAAGTTTGTACTTTCAAAAACAACAAATATATTTTACCACCCCATCATTGTGTGCTTCCAGAAATTCAAAAAATACGAACCACAAATTTAATGCAATGTTATAAATTAGATCAACAATGACAAATATTAGATCAACAATGCAATAGGAAAACCAATTCAAAACAACCTAGATGATCATGAAGGTGAGTGTGTACCTTGAAGTTAAACCCGTTTTGTTCCCATTACAAACTTCTCACACCATTTGATGTAATGATGTTCTTTTGTTGTATCATTAATGAATACAAATTCGGATTCAAACAAATGCAACTACAAAATGGAATGGAGGAGCCTCTAGTAGATCAAATGCAAGTAGTAGAATCTTTGCACCTAACATTTGTTGTAAAGGATGCTTTAACGTCTGCAATGTCATCGCAGAATTGAAAAACCCCACTTAATGTCCCATATCACTATAGGTGGTGAGTTTAAATGGTGAGCTTTCATGGTTATCAACTACCTTTTAAGTTGATCGTTCATGATTGTTGGTGATGGAAGCAAGTAGTAGGGGGAATGGGGTGGCAATGGAAACCTTACATAGATGCAACATTTGGCATCCAATGAAGCCACTCAATTGCATTGGGTGGTGCTTGATCCTAATTGTCCAGGAAGATGGGTTTAACCCCCTTTCTTCTTGTTGAATCTTGACAAGTTTTCTAAATCCAATAACCAAATTTCCTTAAGGCCATTTGCCATGCCTTTTTTTTTGTTGCCACATGGTGAAAATTTGCCACAATAAAAAACCTCAAGTGGAGATCTTACAAATTTAATACTTTTCAATTCACATATATAGATAAATTATGATTTAAAAATATTTAAAAATTATACCAAGTAGAAAAAATAATTTATACATATAAGGTATAAAAAATAATATATATATTGTTATGAAAAATGTTTAAGTAATACATTGATGATATGTTAGATGTTGTGATATACAAATACATTAATATTTTTATGATATTGGAACAAAATCCCATCATTTGCTAAAAAATTCCATTGTAAAAGGATACACCTTGAATTTGTAATAATAATTGCTAAACTAATTGATATGTTCATATTTATGTTTTGTTATTTTTTTGGTAAAATTGTATGTATATGATTTTTTTGTTACGTTGCAAAATTCACGTATTCATCACATTGTTTTCGTGATATTGCAATTTCATAGTTAACAAAAACTTAAATTGAATTCATTTATTCATGTAAAATTTTAATGAGTCAAAATAAAATATATCTTAGTATTATGTATTGAATATTCTAGAAAAGAGGGAAAAGAAATGGACACATAACTTGTGGCCACCAAAATATAAAAAAGTATCTAAGTAAATTTTACTTCAAGTAAAATGATATAAACAATGTTTATTATATTTATTTTTCATACTAGGTTTGTTCCTACAATCCAAGAGACAATCAAAATTAATCAACACCTTTGTCGTCATGTTTACCATTACATGGTTGTTTTATGATTAAGCAAGCCATTAAAGCTGCTTAATTAGTGATGTCATATGTTGAATGAAACTTTTAGTCATAACATTGTTCTTTTTGCTAATGAAAATAATGAACAACCTTATGACTAGAAGTTTTGAAAAATTCAAAATTAAAAGTTAATTGATCATTTAGAAGTTAGAAACTCGAAGAGAAACTTTGATTTGAAGCCACCAAATGATGCAACAATAGATATTAATAATGTTTTGCTTGTGTAGATGATCAAACAAATGGATGTTAACAATATTTTTTCTCAAATTTAGTAGAAAATGTATCTCAACCACTAGGTTAAAAAAGGTTCAAAACTAACAATTTAGTCTAGAATTCAGCAAATACATATATTCCTTATCACAAACAATTAGGCTATCATCAAGAATATTCAATATTGTGACCATGGGTATTTCAGATTACCAATTTAAAAATAATGTCATATTGTTGGATGACCACCTCCGTTATAGTCTAGGTAAATGGCCATTGAGTTCATGCCACATTAACACTTGGAGATAATTATTGATGAATAAAAGCTATATTCATAGATGAAGTTTTTAGAATCCTTTTTTATTTTGGTTATTTGGAACCTATTCCAGAAATCTGGTGAATATTCTAGAAAAGAGTTTTTCAAAATCTGGTGAAGTAGGACCCATTTTTCACAAAAATCAGTTGTATGATGTGTCAAAATCATACTTTTCAGGTTGGAAAAAATTGCAAAAATCCTTCCCCAAAAAATGAAAAAATATTGAGAGTAGTATGGTATACCTATGGCCTTGGGTTTGAAATGATTGCCAAGTGAAGTGTAAGGTGATCCAGCAAAGGTCACCAAAGTATACAAGTTTAAAGAAATATTGGCCCTGGGTTTTTTGTCTGGCTAAATTTGACCAGTTGGCAAAAGGCTTCTTTTTTTTTTCCCCCCAAAATGGCTAAATATGTTTTTTTTGTTTTTGGGTTGGATAGTCACCAAATTTTGATTTGATTTGATTTTGGTGGGGAAAAACCACCCAGTTTCTCTATTGGGTTTTAGCAAGTATCAAAAATGTGAAGGATGCTTAAACTTTTTTATTTTCATATCTTGATTATAGCCAAATTTGGCTAAACTTTCTTATGGATGATTGCCACTGACTACATGAAAAAAATGGAATTATTTTTTGGATAACTCCAAAGAGATGTTTTCTTTTGGTTTTTGGTTTTTTTTTTTTTTTCCCTTTTTTTTTTTTTTTTTAAGAAATGTTTTTGAGAGGTTTTTTTGCCTTTTAAAAAAAAAAAAAAAAGATAAAAATCTTAATTTTATTTTCGTTG